>Ga0315281_10001668_pt1 | contig 32927 bp, 26 predicted proteins | sample YL17G07_0_MG_FD_204540 | JGI IMG/M metagenome (GOLD analysis project Ga0315281, IMG submission 204540) | Sediment microbial communities from Yellowstone Lake, YNP, Wyoming, USA - YL17G07_0 | ecosystem: Environmental > Aquatic > Freshwater > Lake > Sediment | place: USA: Wyoming | collected...
CTGTACCGGGCCCTGGGCGGCGGCTGGCAATGAGGTTTGCTGGTGGCGTCGGTGCCCCGAAAGTAACAAAAAATGTGGAACAGCCGCCCCCGGCTGTTCTTTTGCAGGCGAGGGCGCCTGCTCCACATTTTGGCTGTTTCGTAAAGTTAATTACCGGTTTCAAAGCGTTACCCATTAGGGGGGGTGGTAGCCGCAGGCTTCAGCCTGCGCCGGCACCGGCTTTCCAGCCGGTGCCACCGCTATAAATCTCGTTCCCAAGCTCCTGCTTGGGAACGGAGTTGTGAGCCCAAGCTCTGCTTGGGCACCTTAGTGGTTATTGCAATGGTGCGTGAGGCGCACCCTACGCCTCTGTTTAGGCGCGAAGGAGGAAAGATATGTCAGAAAGCAGGTCAAACCCGGAAATGCTTTATCGAGTCCTCGGCAGCACGGGCGAGAAAGTCTCCGCCATCGGCCTCGGCGGCTGGCACCTGGGACTGCCATCCGTCGATGAACCACTCAGCCTCCGGATTATTCGCAGCGCCATAGATCGGGGCATCAACTTCCTGGATAATTGCTGGGATTACAATGACGGGGCGAGCGAAATCCGCATGGGCAAGGCCCTGCGGGAGGGCTATCGGGAGAAGGTGTTCCTGATGACCAAAATCGACGGCCGCTCCAAGGCGGAAGCAGCCAGGCAACTTGAGGAATCGCTCCGGCGCCTCCAGGTGGACTGCCTGGATCTCGTGCAGCATCATGAGATCCTGCGCTACGAGGACCCCCATCGCATTTTCGCCGCCGATGGGGCCAACGCCGCGCTCCTGGAAGCCCGTGCGGCCGGGAAACTCAGATATATCGGTTTCACCGGGCACAAGGACCCCAACATCCACCTGTATATGCTCAAGGTCGCCGCAGATTATGGTTTTAAATTCGATGCGGTGCAGATGCCCCTAAACGTCATGGATGCGCACTACCGGAGCTTCGCCAAGCTGGTCCTGCCGGAGTTGGTCAAGCATAACATCGGCGTCCTGGGCATGAAGAGCATGGCTAACGGGATTATTCTGCGCTCCCAGACCGTGACGCCGGTGGAGTGCCTCCATTATGCCCTCAATCTGCCGACCTCGGTGGTCATCACCGGGATCGACAGCTTGGCCATACTCGACCAGGCTTTGGCCGCGATGCGAACCTTCCGGCCGCTGAGCGACCCGGAGGTGAAATCACTGTTGGCGAAAACGGCGCCGGCCGCAGCCGGGGGAGAATTTGAGCCCTTCAAGACCTCGTCGATCTTCGACGGCACCGCGCAAAACCCCGAGTGGCTGGGGGAGGAGCCCCGGCACCTCAGGCAACTGATGCCCTGAGACCTTTGAAAAATGTCATTTTGGGGGGAGGTCCAGGGATGTAAGGCGGGGTTACCCCGCCCTTACGTACGCTCCCCAGGACCCCTTGCAGCCTTTGTAGGGGCTGACCCGCGTGTCGGCCCCTGGGAGAGGGCGCACACCCTGGTACGCCCCTACATTTCCGTATTTTCTGACTGCAACTCGGTATGGGAGGCCTGCGGCCCGGTTTGGCATTCCTGAGGATGCCTCACCAGTTGCCGGTTAAACGCGGCGGGATTTTCCAGGCTGGAATAATGGCCGGCATCGGGGATGACCTGGAGAACCGAATTTCTGATATTCTCCTGGAGCAGTCTGGCGTAGCCGATGGGGGTGGCCTGGTCTTCCTCTCCCACCAGGACCAGGGTGGGCAGATCGATCTGGCTCAACATCCAGCGGTAGTCGCCCTCAAAAGCGGCTAGCAGGCCTTGCCGGTACAGGTCCGGCCGGTTGGCGGCCAACATGCTGGCGACTTCCTGCTTTTGCTCGGTTGGCGCCTGGCGACGCAGGAGCAAAGAAGCCATCACCTGACTCCACCTGGCCATGTCCAGGTTGTCGAAATGTCTCAAGATGGCGGCCAGGGCCTGGGGGGGCGGGAAAAACGCCGTAGTGTCCGCCAGGATGAGAGAGCTGATCCGGAACGGCTGGCGCACAAAAATTTCCAGGACTATCATGCCCCCCATGGACAGGCCGCAAAAATGGGCCCGGGCAATGCCGAGCTGATCCAGCAAAGCCGTCACATCATCGGCAAAGACCCGGACGCTGATGGGCTCATCGGCCCGATAACCCGACTGTCCGTGCCCCCGCAAATCCACGGCGATGACCCGGCCATAAGGAGCCAGGGCCTCCATCTGGCCGCCCCAGTTAGCCGCAGTGCCACCCAGGCCGTGAATCAAGACCAGGGGTTCCCCGGAGCCTTGCTCCAGGTAGCTAAGCTCCAGGCAAGGGGCGTGAACCGGACAGTTGATGGGCACTCTTTTGGCATTTACCACGACTGCTCCGCTCCTGCTCCGCTACCCTGAAACGAGTGTCGTGTCTCGTAAATACCTTTCATAAGAACAGGGTCTTTATCGGGGTTTTAAAACTCCCCTCCCTTGATGGGAGGGGCTGGGGGAGGGTGATTACATTAAGGAATTGCAAAGCAAAAATGCCACCCCCACCCTAACCCTCCCCCCTCAAGGGGGATGGGAAAGGCACTTGACTTATGCAAGGTATTCCCGCGACGACGAAGTCTCTGCGAGACCAGACATTTTTAGCGGACTCGGGTGTTTTCATAAGACCCTCCTGGATTGGCAAAGGCGCCGGCCAAGATTAAAGGCAACCTCTGCTTTTGCCCAAGGCATGCCTTGGGGACCTCTTTGCCCGAAGAAAGTCTCCCAACAGGTTCTTTCATAAAAACCGAATCTTCCGCCTAAGCCAAGAAGAAGCTCACCCGCAAAACCATTTTTCCTTGATATCCGCCAGGTCGGTTCCTCCTTTTTGATTTTATCCGCCATTAAGTCCCTGGCGCCTGTGGGAAGAAAGCCTATTCGATCCCACCCTTAAAGTAAATAGACATTTCTTCTCCGTTAGAACCATATTGGGCGACAATTTAAGCTCCTTCACATCCCTGGGTTTTGCTGGCCAGGCCCTTTACCAGTGGCCAGGAGCATTGGGGGCCTGGGAAGGAGTGAGCCGACCGGCGCGATACTGCTGCACCGCCTGCCGCACCGAACCCGTCACCCCCAGGAATACGGGAATGTCCGCAGCCGTTAGGGTCTGGTAAGCTTTGGGGCCGCAGAAGCCGGTCAACAGGGCGGCCGGCCGGTGGCGGGCCACCAGGGCGGCCGCCTGGATGCCGGCCCCTTGGGCCGCCTGGAGGTTTTGCCGGTTCGCCACCGCCTCAAATTCCATGGTTTCCGGATTTACCAACAGAAAGTAAGGCGCCCGCCCGAAGCGGGGTTCTACCTGAGCTTCCAGACTCTGATCACTGGCGCTTATAGCAATTTTTTCCACGTCTTTTTCCTTAAAGAGGTGAACCTCGGAAGGGAGCCGGAAGAGTGCAGGGAGGAGGTTATGCCACGGCGGCATCCTTCTCTCCCGGCCCCCGCCAAGGCCCTTGCAGCCCATCAAATTGCGCCGCGCAGTCCCGTTAGTGGTCGCAGACGTTGGCGCCGCTGACCAGGATGCCGGCCAGGTAGTCCCGCACCAGCGCCTCCGGTTCCCCATTGGGGGCCCCGGTAATCACCTTGATGCCTCTTTCCGCAAACAGGCCCAGGGCCCGCTGGCCCATGCCCCCGGCGATGATGAGATTTACCCCCAGGTCTCCCAGCCAGCGTGGCAAGAGCCCCGGTTCATGGGGCGGCGGCGTATGAAATTCCTTGGCGCCCATAGACCCTTCCTTGACCTGGATCACCGCAAACTTTTCGCAATGGCCGAAATGGTTGCACAACCTTCCCTCAGCCAGCGGTATGGCTACTTTAAAAGCGTTTTGGTCAGGCACGGTTACCTCCGATGCTGGGATTTTTTCGGCTTTTTCAGCCGGATTAATTCTGCCCTGGGTCAATCGCTGCTCCACCTCATCCACGAGGCGCCCCAGGGCCTGGAGATAGGGGCTTTGGTCCGGCGTCTCCAGGAGAGGCCGGCCGAGATCGGCGCTCTCCACCACCCGGGGGTCGAAGGGCAGGCTGGCCAGGAGAGACACCCCCATCTCGGCCGCGGTCTTCCCGCCGCCGCCTTTGCTGAACAGGGGGATTTCCTCGCGGCAATGCGGGCAAATCAGGCCGCTCATGTTTTCCACCAGCCCCAGAATAGGCAGTTTCACCTGGTGACAAAAATTAATGGCTTTGCGCACATCGGCCAGGGAGATTTCCTGGGGGGTGGTGACGATGACAGCCTGCGCCCCCGTAATGGTCTGGGCCACGCTCAAGGGCTCATCTCCCGTTCCGGGCGGGGAATCGATGACCAGGAAATCCAGACTGCCCCAATTGACCTCCCCGATAAACTGCTTGATGGCCCCATGTTTAGCCGGCCCCCGCCAGATGATGGCGGTATCCCGGTCGGGGAGCAGTCCCTCGATGGAGACCACGCCCAAATTATCGCCGTATTTTTGTGGCGCCAGGCGTTCCGTCTCATCCATCTGGAACCGGTCTTTGAGTCCCAGCATCCTGAGAGTGTCCGGACCGTGGAAATCCGTGTCCATGAGCCCCACCCGGTAACCCCGCTGGGCCAGGCCCAGGGCCAGATAAGTGGCGACGCTGCTCTTGCCCACGCCGCCTTTGCCGCTCATGACCAAAATTTTGTGCTTAATATGGCCAAGCTGCTCCTGCAGCCGTTTTTCATCTTCCGCCAGGGCGGCGGGCTCTCCCTGGTCGCCGTGATTGCATTGGCCGTGACAATTTCCCATGTAGACAAACTCCTTTTTTTCGAAATCGTTCCGATATCTTCTAATCAATTAGCGTGCCAAAAGAGCAACGCCTATCTCACGGCGACATTTATCAGGGCACACATTAACCAACCGGAGGCTTACGTTTGATATAGGAACAAATCGCACCCATATTAATAAACTTGAGGCGGTAAATTGTTCCCGTAAGAAGTTTGTCGGCTCCTCATACCAAGTTGCGGCCATAAAGATAATAAAAATGTAGCCGCAGGCTTCAGCCTGCGCCTGGGCACGGCACGCCGTGCCCCTACAAAAAAATTACTTGTTTGATGGCAACTCAGTATCAAACGCCTCGGGGCGGACCAGCGAAGTTTGATGTGGAATTAATCTTCACTGAATCCATCGAGTGGCATTGATAGGAGCTGAAAAAGAAATTGAGATGGCCCATCTTGGGCTTGAAAGCGAGGGAATAAGCTGAATGGAATACTTTGTTCTAACCCTACCTATATCGGTTGAGGCTGTGAATCGCCGTCCTGTTTCTTCATCGCCTTGGCAAGCGTCGGCAAGTCCTTGATCGTTTCCCCGGATTTCTGCTCGGCCAGCCGCAGCTCATAGAGCTTTTGCAGGTTCATCCAGAATTCCGGGCTGGTTCCGAAGAAATGCCCGAGGCGCAAGGCCGTGTCCCCGGTCACGGCGCGCCGGCCGTTCAGGATTTCGGTTATGCGGTTCGTAGGCACCTCGAGCTGGCGCGCCAATGCAGCCGCGCTCATGCCCAGTTCTTCAAGTTGTTCGGCGAGATGTTCGCCGGGATGGATGGCGCTGCGTCCCATGATGCACCTCAATGATAATCGCTGATTTCAACATTGGTGGGCCCCGGCGCGCCCTTCTCCTCCATACTTAGGCCGGTGTTTTCAGCCCAGCCCCGGGCGGCCCTGGCGGCGCCAGGCCGAAGCGCTTGATCTTGCGGCGCAGGGTGTTTTTATCGATGCCCAATTCCCGGGCCGTGGCCATCCGACGCCAGCCGTGGCGCTCCAGGGCCTCCCGGAGGACGCGTTTTTCCTGCTCTTTCAGACTCAGGTTCTCGACCCGCGAGGGCGGCTGGCGCTCACCCCGGAGGTGATCGGGCAGATGCTCGGGCTGAATCAAGCCCTGGGGACAGAGAATAAAGGCGTGTTCGATGGCATTTTCCAGTTCCCGGATATTGCCGGGCCAATCGTGCCGCATGAAGATGGCCAGGGTGTCATAGCTCAGCCCCAGGATTTTCTTGTCCTGCAGCCTGTTGAACCGCTCAATGAAATGCTCGGCCAGCAGCGGAATGTCTTCTTTCCGCTCAGCCAGGCGCGGCAAGGTCAGCCTTACCACGTTGATGCGGTAATACAGGTCCTTCCGGAAGCCTTCCGTCTCCACCAGGTGTTCCAGATCCTTATGGGTCGCCGTGACAATGCGCACATCGGCCTTGATGCTCGTGGAGGCCCCCAGGGGCATGTAGGCGCGCTCTTCCAGGACCCGGAGCAATCGCACCTGGAGGGCCGGGGAAATGTCGCCGATCTCGTCCAAGAAGAGGGTGCCGCCTGCGGCCATGGCGAAGCGGCCCCGGCGGTCCCGCCTGGCGTCGGTAAAGGCGCCGGCGGTATGGCCGAAGAGCTCCGATTCCAACAACGTGTCTGGCAGCGCCCCGCAATTGACGGCCACAAAGGGGCCCTGGGCCCGGCGGCTCAGGGTGTGCAAGGCCCGGGCCACCAGTTCCTTGCCGGTGCCGCTTTCCCCCTGGATCAGGACGGTGCTGTCCGTGCGGGCAATATCCGGCAGGATGGCGAAAATTTTATGCATCAGGGGGGATTTGGAAATGATGTCCCCCAACCGGTACTGCTTGTGGATTTCCCGGCGCAGATCCTCCACCAGGCTGAGGTCCCGAAAAGTCTCCACCCCGCCGATAATCTCCCCTTTCTCGTCTTTGAGCAGCGCGGTGCTGACGTTGATGGGGATCTCTTTGCCATCGGCCCGCAGGATAGCGATGGGCCGGCAGACCACCTGTTTGCCGGTTTCCAGGGTGTGCTTCAGCACGCAGGCGGTTTCACAGACACTGGCCCGGAAGACCTCGCAGCAGGGGCGGCCCAGGGCTTCGGCGGCGGCAATGCCGGTGATCTCCTCGGCGGCCCGGTTGAAGAAGGTGATGCGCCAGTTGAGATCAACGGTAAAGACTCCATCGGCAATGCTGTCCAGGATGATGGCGGTCTGGGGGGAGAGGGTGGAGGGGGAACCGGCGAACTCCGGTCCCTGGCGGCGGCCCGGAGCGCTGCGCCTGACTTCTAGCCCGGATGCGGCTTTTGCATTTCTTGGCGTAATCTTTCCCAAAGCCCGGCAAGCACCTGCTTTATCTGATCATTATTATCATACTCCAAGATGGTCTTTCCTTCAACCTGGGCCCGGGTAAAAGCCGGGGTAAAGGGCAAATACCCCATAAACCGGTAGCCTTTGACGTCACAGAATTTGCGGATGGCCCGGGCCATAGGCCAGTGCAGGTCGGCCTTGTTCACCAGGACGAAACTGGGCAGGCGAAAATGGTCCGCCAGGGCCGCCAGCCGCTCCAGGTCATGCTGCCCGGAAACGCTAGGCTCGGTGACCATGAGGACCCCTGAGGCCTCTCCCAGGGAGGCGATCACCGGGCAGCCGATGCCCGGGGGGCCGTCGGTGATGATCCACTCTGCGCCCCGAGCCGCCGCCAGACGCCGGGCCTCCTGCCGGATCAGGGCAACCAGTTTGCCGGAGTTTTCCGCGGCAATCCCCAGGCGGGCATGCACCAGCGGCCCAAAGCGGGTCTCCGATAAAAACCACTGCCCGCAGAGATTCTCCGGGGAGTCAACCGCGCCGGCGGGGCACAGGGTCCAGCAGACCCCGCAACCCTCGCAGAGGAGGGGGTTTACCCGGAAGTCTGCGCTGATGGCCTGAAAGCGGCACCAGTTGAGGCAGTCGCCGCACTTGAGACATTTATCCTCCCGGATGACGGCCCGGTGACCGGCATAAAAATCGTGGCGCGCTAGTATCTTCGGCTGCAGCAGCAGGTGCAGGTCCGCAGCGTCCACGTCGGCGTCGCAGAGCACCTGGCGCCCTGCCAGCGCCGCCAGCGCGCCCACCAGGCTGGTCTTGCCGGTGCCCCCCTTGCCGCTCAGCACTACCAGTTCATGCATGGTCGAGCCAAGGTGATGCCATTCATGAGACGACTCCAACTTTACGGTTGCGGGCGGGTTTTCCCGTGGCCAGCCTAGCCAGTTCCTCTTGCATCCTGGCAAAAAGGGTCTGCATCAACCCGCGCCACGCCGGAATCTTCTCCACCAGAAGTTCTCCCCGGGCATAGGTTTCAGCCACCTGGCGATCAAAGGGAATTTCCAGGAAGACGGGGATCTTCTCCCGGGCCGCAAACTCGTGCACCCGGCGGTCGCCGACATCGGCCCGGTTGATCACCAGTCCCAGGGACAGGCCCATTTCCCGCGCCGCAGCCACCGCCAGCTCCAGATCATTTAAGCCGAAGGGGGTGGGCTCGGTGACCAGGAGCACCAGGTCGCTCCCCCGGATAGCTGCCAGCACCGGACAGGAAGTGCCGGGCGGGGCGTCAATGATGATGAGGCCGCCATTGACGGCCTCTTGCCGCACCCGGCGGATTAAAGGAGGGGCCAGGGCCTCCCCCACCCGCAGCCGGCCGTGCACGAAGCTCACCGGGCCCCGGGCGCCGATTTCTATGGCGCCCACCAGCCTTTTCCTGGAGATCAAGGCCTTCTCGGGGCAGACCAGGAAACAACCGCCGCAACTGTGGCACAACTCCGGGAAGGTAAGAGCGGCGGTGGGTAGAACGGCAATGGCGTTGAACTGGCAAATTTCCTGGCATTTGCCGCAATACGTGCATCTGGCCGGATCAATTTCCGGGACCTCCAGGTGAAAATCCAGGCGGCGGTACACGGCAGGCTTCAGGAAGAGATGGGCATTGGGCTCTTCCACATCGCAGTCCAGCAGCTGCACCGGCGTCCCCAGGGCCACCGCCAGGTTGGTGGCGATGGTGGTCTTGCCGGTGCCTCCCTTGCCGCTGGCGACGCTGAGAATCACTTACCGCCTCCCCCGGCTCATTCCCGCACCTGGGGCATCATGGGTTTGCCGCATTGGGGACAACTCACCTGAATGCAGGGAATGCCGCGCTCATGGGGCGTTTTGGCCCCGCAGGCCGGACACACACAGAACGCCGGCGCTCCTGCTCCTCTCCCGGCTCCCGGCCCCCCGCGTCCACCGCCCGCGCCCCGGCCTCTGCCGCCCTGGCCGCCTCCCTGGCCTCCACCTGCTCCTCTTCCGCCTTGTGGCATAGCGTCTTTACCTCCTTGATCTTCAGTTACTGACAGGCAACTCTCTTCCCCTAACCCCCGGCGATACCGTCCGGGTCCCAGGCATCCGGGCAGCCGGAATTCCGGCCGGTCCAGTCGATTCTGCCGATATGCTTGCAGGACTGCCTCAATGTCTCCCGCCACTCCCGGGATTACCTTTAATCCCAACTGGGCGGCGCAATGCTGTAAATCGGCGCTCAAGGCCCCGCAGATCAAGGTGTTCACGCCTCTTTGCTGCAAAAGCTGCAAGCGCTCCAGGGGTCCCAGCTCAGGCGCCCACAATTCCTGGCCCGGGCCCTTCTCTGGAGGAGCCGGGAAAATCAACCATCGGGAGCACCAGTTCAAAACCGGCGCCACCCGTCCCCGCATTACCGGTATGGCAATCATCTCTTCTCGACTAAAAGCTGTCTCAGAACCATGGTTTTTATCCTGAAGGTTTCCCTCTTGAAAACCTCAAAGCACAATATGTGCCAAATTCATGTCCGTCCCGGTTCCTCTGCTGCTGCAGCTCTATAGGCCTTCGGCCAATTTCCACCCTGCCTTGTAGGAGCGCACCGGCGAGGGCGCCCAGAATTTAGGGCGGACACCTGGGTCCGCACCTACAAGTAGCTCCCTCTTTGAGCGCATCTTGATGTGAGGAATTTTTGCATGGTTCTCACCATGGGTGCATAATGCACCCTCTTGAAATCCCCAGGCCTGTAAGGTGCGCACTGCGCACCAAATCCGGATGGTGGCGGGCCCGGAGGCCCGCCCTAGCGGAATTTTCATGGTTTATGGGTGAGCCGCGGTTTCCTATGTGCAACTGATAGGAAGACAACTCACCCAAAAGAGGGAAAAGGTAGCGCCGGCGCGTCGCCGGCGCAGAAACCGCCGAGGGCGGCGGTTCTACCTTTTCATCTTTTGTTGAGTTGGGCCTCACTGGCTAGTCAGGCCCTCAGGTCTTCTTGGCGGGGATTTTGCTCATGGCAAATTCGGCCAGGGCGGCAATGGTCAGGCTGGGATTGATGCCCGGATTGCCCGGCATGACGGAGCCGTCAATGACATACAAGCCGGGGTAATGATGCACCTGAAAATTCAAATCCACGACTCCCTCTTCAGAATCCCGCCCCAAAGGGCAGCCTCCCAGGATGTGCGCGGAGACCGGGATGTTCAGCAAGGCTTCATTAATGGTGCTGACGGCAATGCCGTCACTTTTGGCGGCGAAGGCCCTGGCCACCCGGTAGCCCGTTTCCAGCTCGAGGGACAGGGGATGGTCGGGGTCTGCCTGGGACCTCAAGTTACATTTGAACCAGGTGGAGAGACCTCGCCCCAACCGGAGGCGCAGGCGGTTGTCTTCCCGCTTCATCACCAGGACGATGGTAGTGCGCCTGGCCCAACCCGGCAGCAGATAAGTAATAAGAAAATCCAGGGGGCGTCCCAACAGGGCGGCGGCCATCTTGAGGAGCCGCTTGCCGAAACTGCCTGACTCAACCAGGGGGGCGGCTAAAAACCGCAGCAGGCTTGACCCTTCGGGATAACGGGCCGGCTCGATGACCGTGACCGCATCGGCCTGAAAGCGGGAAGTCACGGCGATGCCTTGGGAATAATCGGTTTGCGGCCCCCGGGCCGTCACCCCCAGGATGGACTCGCTGTTGGTCCGCACCAGATTTCCGAGACGGGGCGAGACGTGAGGCAAAGATCGGGTGAGATCCCGGCAACAGAACAGCAGGCGGAGGGTCCCCAGGGTGCCGGCGGCCAGGATGATGTTCCGGGCCCGGACGGATTGCTCCGGAGCCCGGAGCCAGGCGGTGGCGCGGCGGTATTGGACCTGAAAGCGCGCCCCATCGGCTTGGGGGCCGGAAAGAGGACGGATATCCTCCACCTGGGCCTCAGGGCGTATTTCCGCTCCCCGTTTTTCCGCAAAATACAAGTAATTCTTGGGTAGAGTATTTTTGGCGTTATACCGGCAGCCGATCATGCAGCCGCCGCAGTGGATGCAGCCCGCCCGGTCGGGCCCCTGGCCCTGAAAGTAAGGGTCGGGGACCGTGACCCCGGGTTCGCCGAAAAATACGCCCACCGGAGCAGGTTGGAACGTGTGTTCCCGGTGCCATTCCCGGGCGACTTCCTGGAGCACCAGGTCGGCAGGCCAGAGGCGGGGATTGATATTGACCCCCAACATGCGGCGGGCCGTGGCATAATGAGGACGCAGCGCCTTCTGCCAGTCCCAGGGGAAGTTCCATTCCGGGGTGTTGAACACCTCCTTATCCGGCTCCGACAGGACGTTGGCATACGTCAGACTGCCGCCGCCCACGCCGACGCCGGTTAACACCATGACGTCCTTAAAGAGATTCAACTGAAAAATGCCGAAGCAACGGGCCGCGGGCCACCAGAGGTGCTTGCGGATGATCCAATTGCTGGAGGGAAAGTCCTGGTCATCATATCTTTTGCCCTGCTCCAGCACCAGCACCCCATAGCCCTTCTCTGCCAACCGCATGGCCGAGATGCTGCCGCCAAAGCCCGAACCGATGACCACGAAATCGTAGACCGCGTCAGGCTCAACGCCCGGCGCGGTAAGGTCCGGAGACTTGCGGCTCTTGTAGAGGAAGGGACGGAACCAAGCCATACCGGCCTCGGCATTACTAATGCTTATTACTTGGATTAGCTGGCTGTTGAAGAAAGGATTTTATGCCATCCCGAAGTAAATGCTCTTCAGGGACGCGTCCTATGAATATCTTTCAAAAGTCCGGCTCCATTATTGGCATGATACCGAGCAAGAATTAGCTTTTGGTAGCCGCAAGCTTTAGCTTGCGCCAAAACCCTTTTCCCTTAATAACCCGGGCTTAGCCAAATAAAAATCATCCGAGACTTTTCTAAGCTACATCCGGGACGCAACATTAGTTTATCTGAAAATAGCCGCATGGGTCCCCTCCTCACCCCAAGCCATCGCCTCCTGCAGGAGAGAAGGGAGATCAACCGAGGCGACGGAAAAAACTAAAACTTATAGGACACGCTAAATCCCACCAGGTGCACGTCCCGCTCCTGGTAATCCGAGGGCAGCACCCCCACGCTTTTAGAGGTGTGGACCGTCTTATCCGGCAAGAAGATATAATTATAAGATAGGTCGAAGGTAAGAGCTTGCCAGCGAAATCCCGCCCCGAAACCGAAGGTGTGGCGATCGCCCACCACGGGGACAATATAATCCGCATACTTGTCGGGTATGGGTTCCTGATCATAGGCATAGCCGAACCGCAAATCCAACCAGGGCAGCGCCTTATACTCCACCCCCATTTGCGGCCGCAAGGTGTTGTGCCAGGTTTTGGGCTCGGACAGGGTGCCCAGGGCGTTGTCGAACTTGATATCCAGTTTCTTGAATAAGCTCCAATTAGTCCAAACCAACCCCACCTCCACGCTCAGGGGTTTGATGGGCCGGTACATGATGCCGGTAAAAATCTCATCCGGCAGGATGATGGTGCCGCTGGCGGAGGAATTCAGGGAGGTTGCGGGAGAAAAGATGGCATTGCCGCCGACATCCTGCCGCACCTGGCTCCGGTAGGAGATCCCCAGGGCCAAACAGTCCAGCGGCTTGGCCTGGAACCCCACGTTAAAACCGACCCCGAAAGAGTCGCCTCTCAAGGTGGTTTCCTGGTTGCCGATTACCGGTATCGGCAGGACCCGCTGCATCTTCAGCGAAAAATACATGATGTCAAGGCCGATGCCGCCGGAAAGCCAGTCCGTGATTTTCACCGCCACCGTGGGATTGATGTCAAAGGTGGTGATAAAGGTGGCAATGTTATTGAATCTCCCCGGCCAGCCCTGGTTAAATTCCGTCCCGAGTCCGAAGGGAGAATAAAAGCCCAGTCCGACCCAAACCCGGTCGAGAGCCTGGTAGGACAGATAAAAATGGGGCGGAAAAAACAGGCTGTCCTTGATGGAATTAGTGGCGGTAAGAGCGCCGGTATGGGTAACGATTTCCACGCTGGGGATAATAAAGGTGCCGCCGGCCATTACTTGCAGGCCCGGAAGCTGGGTAAGGGTTCCGGGGTTATAGTAAAAAGCCGACAGGTCGCCGCCCCGGGCCACCACCGTCCCGGCCAGGGCGGAACTGCGGGCGCCGGCTTCGTTCAGGACAAAGCCGGAGCCGAGACTCGGTTGGCAGTCAAAACACAACCACGCCAATACTGCAGCCAGGCAGAGCCACCACCTCTTCTCCCCCATACTTCCCTCCTAGATCCGTAGTTGAATAGGAGTCAGAGCCCACGGGTGTTAATGAGGGCGACGCCGCGATTTTTTTGAAAGTCTTACCATCGGGACCCGGTCGAATCAGGAGTTCGAGCCCTGGCCAGCACCGGACATTATCCTCAGCCCAGGCTCCAGCCAAGGGCGGTGCGACGGCGCGAGTCGAGAGAGAAGCTTCCCCAGGTTGGAGCGTTTCAGGATACGCGCCATCCTCCCGGGATCATAAAATCGAAGGGAAAGGAAACCTGACGGAATGTGTGGCCCCAGAGCGGCGGCCGGAAATCGTAAAGTTGGTCTTTGGCCTTCATTTCCACCTTGCACCTCCCCCCAATTACCGGCACAATGGCTGTAGGCCCTGGGCCCGCTCACCCAAGAATCCGTGGCTATCTAAGCATAAAAGGATTATCTTGTAAACGAAATTGTGTTGCCGAGGACTTTCCCTTGGAGCCTAGAGACGTGTGGGGGATAATGAAACTCAGGCTCGCGCTGGAATTTACTCTTTATCCCCCATCTCTGTTGTCCTCGGAGGTAATCCCAGGCAGCCCAAAAGGCTGGATTTTTCCGGTTACGGATTACGCAAATTCGGGGATTCCCTGATTTAGCGGTAAGATCGGGTTCTGATATAATGGGGTTTACCCGGGTTGGCGGCAGCGTCATGACTTTTTCGCAGTTCTTGCAATTGAGATGACTAGATGAAATGCCCCGAATGCCAGAGTGACAATGAAGAGGCGAGAAAGTTCTGCCGGCGGTGCGGGGCAAAATTGCCGATGCTTTGCCCGGGGTGCGGCACGCCCGTCCAGGCGACGGATAAATTCTGTCATGAATGCGGGTTTGAACTCAAGCCGAAGGAAAAATCTCCCGACGAGGCCGTCAAAGTCCTAAGCGAGCGCAAACACGTCACTGCCTTGTTTGCGGACCTCACCGGATACACTGCCTTATGCGAGCGACTGGATCCGGAAGAAGTCAAAGACCTCACCAGCCATCTCCTGGGGGAGATTGGTCAGGTGATTTCCAGATACGAAGGCTTCATCGATAAATTCTCCGGGGATGCGGTGATGGCCCTGTTTGGGGTGCCCAAATCTCATGAAGATGATCCCGTCAGGGCCATCATGGCCGCCAGCGAGATTCACCGGGTCGTGGGGGCGATCAGTCGAGAGGTCCGGGAGCGGCTGGGGCAGACTCTTTCCGTGCATATCGGCATCGACAGCGGGCTGGTGGTGACCAAGGAAACCCCCCAGGAGCGGGAATCGCACGTGGCGGGGGACGCCGTCAACGTCGCTTCCAGGCTCTGCAGCCTGGCCCAGGCGGAGGAGACCCTGGTGGGTCAGTCCGTCTATTCCCAGGCAGAGGGGTTTTTCTTCTTTGCACCGCTGGAGCCGGTCAAGGTGAAGGGCAGGACCAAGCCCGTTTCGGTCTACAAGGTTTTGTCCCCCAAGGAGTTGCCCAGCAAAACGAAGCGTCCTTCGGGGCGGCGGGCGGAGTTGATCGGGCGCAAAGTGGAAGCGGCTAGACTGGAAGAGGCCATTGCTCAGCTCCTGGACGGCAAAGGCTCCGTCATCTCCATCTCCGGTGAGCCGGGCACCGGCAAGAGCAGGCTCATTGAAGAATGCAAAGCCAGCCTGGACCTCGAATCTATCCAGTGGCTGGAAGGCCACGCTTACGCCTACAGCCAAAACATCCCCTATTTCCCCCTGATCGATCTCTTTAACCGGGCCTTTCAGATCGAAGATAGCGATCCTCCCGAGGTGGCCAAGGAAAAAGCGGAAAGCAGGATCAGGGCCCTGGTGGGCGACCGACCCGATGTCTTGCCCTATTTAGGGGGTCTGCTGTTGCATCGCTATCCGGAAGCGGAGACCATCCATCCCGACATTTGGAAATCCCGGCTGCACAAAGCGGTTCTGACCCTCGGCGGGGCGCTGTTTAAGAGAGCGCCCACGATCATCAGCCTGGAGGACCTCCATTGGGCGGACCCGTCGTCCCTGGAGCTGCTCCAGGCGCTGTTAGCCGAATCCACCCAGCCGGCGCTGTTCCTGCTGGTCTACCGACCCCCGCTGGACCTCCTACCGGCCAGTCTCATTTATAAATTGGGTGAGTTGCACCAGGAGGTGCGGCTCCATGATCTTTCGGCCGCGGAAATGCAACGCATGGTGGGCTCGCTGCTGGGAACCGACGCGATCCCGGAAGGCTTGCAACGATTTATTCAGGAAAGAGTGGGGGGCAACCCCTTCTACCTGGAGGAGGTGATCAATTCCCTCATCGAGTCCGGGGTGCTTGCCAGCGACAATGGTGACTGGCGTTTTACGGGGCCCATTCAGGAAGCCATCGTGCCCGCCAACATTCAAGGGGTCATCACGGCCAGGCTGGACCGACTGGATGCAGCCACCAAATTGGTGCTGCAGGAAGCCTCCGTCATCGGCAGAACGTTTTACCATGAGGTGCTGGTGAGCATAACCACCGTTGGCATTACCGTTGACCAACATCTGCAGAAGTTGCAAGAGCTCGATTTGCTGCGCGTCCGGTCGCCCTATCCGGACGTTGAGTACTCCTTTAAACATGCCCTGATTCAGGAAGCCGTCTATAATGGGCTGTTGAAAAAGCAGCGCCGCGATATCCATGAGCGCATCGGCCTGGCTTTGGAAAAATTTTTCCAGGACCGGTCCTCAGAATCATGGGAGGCCCTGGCGTACCATTTCAAGAGAGGCCACTCGGTTCGCAAGGCCTTGGATTACCTGATCAAGTCGGGGGAAAAGAGTCTCAAGCGCTATGCCCTGGAGGAAGCCCACCAGTATTATCGGGAAGCCTTTGAGCTGCTTTTTCGGGAAAAGGGCAGGTCAAAGGAAGAAGACCTGCTCCTCATTGATCTACTCATGGAATGGAGCCTGGTCTTCTATTATCAGGGCCGCTTCAGCAGCCTGACGGAATTGCTGCTGGCCCACGTGCACCTGGCCGAATCTTTGGATGACAAGGCCAAAACCGGCGCCTTCTATGGGTGGTTGGGATTCTCGGCCTTCTGGCAGGGCGCCAGACTCGAAGATTCTTATCGGTACCTGCGCCAGGCCCTGGATTATGGGGAACAGACCAGCGACCGGAAAGTCATTGCCTATGCCTGCGCCTTCCTCCTCAAAACGTGCGCCGAGATGGGCTACCTGGAAGAGGGAGCCGGGTTTGAAAAGCGCGCCCGGGAAATGATGGGACTTTTCCCCGGGGATGCCTTTTTGCACATGAACTATTTTTCCGGCAGAGGTTATCTGGGCTGGTTCTCGGGGGACATGCGGGAACTTTACGAGAGCGCCCAGGGCCTGTTGGACTACGGGAAGGAAAAAGAGAGCCTCCGCTGCCAGATGGGAGGCTACATGTTGATGGGAGTTCGGCACTTCATGGATCTGGATATGGACCGGGCCGTCGACTATGCCGAAAAAGTCATGGCCCAGGGGGACCCCTATCATACCCAATTCGCCAGGGTCCTGCTGGGGATGTTTTTAGTGCATATGCGCCGGTTTAAACAGGCGGAAGAGCATCTGACCGAGGTGATTGAGTACAGCGAAAAGCAAGGCACGGAATATTTGAAGACTTTCGCCAATCTCTTTCTCGGGGTGGCCCTGGCGGCCCAGGGCCATTTGGGGGATGGGATCGGGCGGGTGCAGAGCGCCAAAAAGGAATTCGTGCTTTTTCAAAGGAATGTATTCTACGGGATGTCCGAATCCATCCTCGGCAGCATTTATTTGCAGATCCTCCAGCCGTCAGGGAGAAAAAGCCTTTCCTTCTTGCTGAAGAACCTGGGGCCGCTGCTCAGGATTGTGCCCTTTGCGGGCAAAAAGGCGGAGAAGCACCTGGGGAAAGCCATTCAGTTGGCCAAACAGACCGGCGCCAAAGGGTTTTTGGGGCAACCCTGTCTGCAGATGGGTGTGCTGTTTAAGTTAAGGGGACAAAAGGAGAAGGCCAGAGAATATCTGCAGGAGGCCATCGCCGTTTTTAAAGAATGCGACCTCCGGGTATATTTGCAGCAGGCCGAAGACCAGCTGGATTCCCTGGCCTGACGGGAAGGAGACATTAGCCTGCACCAGCACAGGCTGGAAAGCCTGTGCCACCAAGACATTTCCTTTTGGATGGATATCCTTTCTGGTTCCCAAGCTCCTGCTTGGGAACCTACTTGGAAGCAAAGCTCCAGCTTTGCCATCTTGTTGGCTAAGTAATTGATTTAAGACTAATATCTAAGGTGCCCAAGCAGAGCTTGGGAACGAGTATTCGGCCTGCAAATTCCCTGCCGGACACTACTGGAATTAGGGGGATTTTGAAGTGAACTTTCACGGTAAAGGGCCGCAGCAGCGGCCCCGGGAGCCTGTTCTGACATATCTACGCTGCTGTTGAACTGCGGCCCACGCCGCCCCCCTGAGGCGAATTTCCTGGCCGACCCGGCCGCCTTGGGGGTTTGACCCCGCAACCCTAGGACTTCCAAACATGCGCATCCTCTTGGTTGCTCCGCGCACAGATTATCCGGGGGGCGTCCCCGGATGGCTCCGGATTCCCCAGATGTCCCTGTTGATTCTCGAGGCCTTGAGTAAAAATGGACACCAGGTGATAACCGTCGAAGAGGAGGCCGAGCCCATTCCCTTTGATAAAACCTGGGATTTGGTGGGCATCACCGTCATGACCAGCGCGGCCGGGAGGGCCTATACCCTAGCGCAAAGGTTCAGAGAGCGCGGCGTCAAGGTGGTCCTGGGGGGCATCCACCCCTCGGTGCTGCCGGCGGAGGCGAGCCGACACGCCGATGCGGTGCTGGTGGGGGAAGCCGAAGGGGTGTGGCCGCGCCTTCTGGAGGATGCGGAGCACCACCGCCTGCAGCGCGTTTATGAGAATCTGAAACCGGCGACGTTGCAGGTGCCCCTGGTGGATTACCGGAACGACCGCAAATCCCGGGTGCCCATCGCCTCTCCGGTGGTCGCCAGCCGGGGCTGCCCCAACGGCTGCAATTTCTGCTCGGTGCCCCGGATTTACGGCCGCCGCCACCGGCGGCTGCCCGTGGAGCAGATTATCGAACAAGTCAAACGCAGCCGCGGTGATTATGTCGCCTTCCTGGACGACAATCTGGGGGCCAACCGGGAGTACGCCATGGAGCTCTTTACCGCCCTGCGAAACCTGAAAGTGAAGATCCTGGGCCAGGTTGCCGTGAAGTTCATCCTGGACGATGAACTGTTCCAACTGGCGGTGGCGGCCGGCCTCAAAGGGATTTTTGTCGGCTTTGAGACCGTTGAAGAAAAGAGTCTCCAGGGCTTCAGGAAATCGGTGGCGCTGGCTGAATATGGCCGGGCGATCAAAAAGTGCCGGGACGCGGGGGTGATGTTACACGGTTCGTTTATTTTCGGACTCGATGAGCATGACGCGACGATCTTCGGCCGCACCCTCGACTTTATTTTGAAGCATAAAATCCCCTCGGTCAGCGCCTATGTGTTGACCCCGTATCCCGGCACCCCGCTGTTCGACCAGGTGGTCCGGGAAGGAAGACTGCTGCATCGGCACTGGGGTTTCTACGACATTGTCACCCCGGTTTTTCACCCCGCCCGCATGACCTTGGCAGAACTGGCGGAAGGCTACCTGAAGTTTCGCCAGTCCCTCTTCGGCTTCAGGAGCATCGCCCAGCGTTTCTTCGGCGCGGTGAACCCTTACGTCTATCTGCACCTGAACGCCGCGTTCCGGCGCACCACCATCGGCCTCAGAGAGCATTACCAAAACTACTTCAAATGGCTGAAGGAAGAAAAGGGGAAGGAACCATGACCGGAAGCGGCAACCCTGATAAGAAACAAAATCTCCTGCTGATTACTCTCTTTATCACAGTAACCTTATTCACGGCTTACCGGGAAGGCTACCTGCCGATCATCACCGGCATTTTCTGGTTCTTCATTCTCGGCGGGTTCGCCATTTCCTTTTGGCTGGCCTGGGGGATTACCACCAAGCGCCTGCTGGCCCTGATACTGGGCATCTTCATCATCGAGTACATCAAAGAATCCATCGGCATCATGTCAGGGATGTGGGAATACCACGGGACGAACACCTTCTATAACTTCGGGGTGTGGCTCTGGGTTTTGGCCGGCCTGACGGCTTACACCCTGGCCACCAGGGTGGTGGTCAAGCTGATCCGGAAATGGAACCTCCCTTACGGCCCCCAACATAACGTGGCCATCATCATCATTGTCTTCCTGCTCATCCCCGTCACCCTGTTCAGTTACTGGAAGGGGGCCGGGGGGTGGTTCTGGCTGCTTTATCTTTCCCTGTTAATAGCCGGGCTCTATACGGCCCGGCGCCTGGATTTTCCCCTTTTGGCGGCGATTGTCGTGACTTCCTGGATTGTGGGCAATCCCAGCGAATTCCTGGGCTCGGCGGCCAGCGGCGTCTGGACCTTCCCCCATAACCCCCATTATCCCCCGATCTTTCTGCTGTTTGGCTGCTGGCCCCTGGAAATCCTGGCGCAGTTTGCGTTGTCGGCCTTTTTGGCCCAGGAACCTCTGGATCAATACTCCTGATGTGAGACAAGGAGGGCTGAAGCAATGAACTTGACCAAAGAAGAAAGGCACCTGCAGTTTTTCATGGGCCTGAGCGCCGCCACCTACCTCCTGGCCGGGCTGGCTTTTGCCCTGGCCCCGGGGCTGGTGCTCAGAATCGTCAATTTTTTCGGCACGATCCTGACCCCCGGTTTAGACCCCGCGCCCCTGGCGGTGGAAAGGTTCTGGCTGACCCTGGCTTTCTCCATGATGATGACCATTACCTTCCTCAGCTATATGGTGCACTACCACGTCAGGAAAAATAAGCACTATGTTGCCCCGATCCTGGTGGCCAAGGCTGCTTCGTCCCTATCCGCCATCAGCTTTTTCATCTTTTCCGCCCGGTATTTTGCCTATCTGGCCATCTTCCTGGTGGATGGGTCGATATTTTGGGTGACCCTGTTTTTCTACGTCATGGCCAACCGGGCCTTCCTGGAGGCACAGACCGCCTGGTTCGCCAAGGCGCCCGTGGCGCCGGTGAGCACCGGCCCCACCGTGGTGGCGGCCTTCGTGGGCGATGACAAGTTCGACCTGCTGGACCGGGTCCTGGCGGAGACGAAGTTCTTTGACATCCTGGAGAAACGTTTCCAGGAGACGGGCAAGTCCCGGGATGCCTTCTCGGTGGTCATCAAGCCCAACTTCATGTTCATGCACTCCCGCAAGGATATCTCCACCTATACCGACCCGGCGCTGGTGGAAGGCCTCATCGACCGCATCGCCGCCCGGGGATTCAGCAACATCGCCATCGTGGAGGCCCAGAGCACCTACGGCAATTACTATGAGAACCGGGAAGTGGTCAAGGTCGCCAACTACGTGGGTTACACCGGCAAGAACTATCGCATCGTGGATCTGACCGAAGAGATGGCGGACTATGATTACGGCGGCCGGCTGGGGAAACACAAGGTCGGCCCCACCTGGCGGGACGCCGATTTCAGGATTTCCTTCGCCAAAAATAAAACCCACACCTTCTGCAACTACACCCTGACCCTGAAAAATATCTACGGCACCCTGCCCATGCAGGATAAGCTGAAAGAGTACCACACCAAGCGGGAGTATGATTGGCCCACCATCGAGACCATGAAACACTTCAAGGTCCATTTCGGCCTGATAGATGCCTTTACCAGCGCCGACGGCCAGTTCGGGGTGATCGTCGACCCCGACCCCAATGAGACCAAGACCATCATCGGCGGTGAAAACCTCATGGCCGTGGACTGGGTGGGGGCCAAGAAGATGGGGCTCGACCCGGACGACCCCAAGGTGGGGCGCTTCCTGCCCCTGGCGGTGGAAGCCTTTGGGAAGCCGGAGGTTACCTGGGAGGGGGACCAGTCCACCTACGACCCCTGGACGAATGTCAACATGGGTATCGTCGCCTCCCTGGACATTATTGAAGAGGCCTATGCCTTCAGCAACTGGTGGTTTTCCGTGCTGACGGGCATGGACAGCTACTTCACCTTAAAGAGGCGGGCCTGGCCGGTGATGCTGCTCAGAAAGATCATGGCGCCGGTGAAGCGCCTGCTGTTCAGGTACGATAAGTTGTAGGAGCAGGCTTTAGGGGAAGGGGCCAGGGGCCGACGGCCCCTGCCCCTTCCCCCAAACCCCCATCCCCAACCCCGTACAGGGGGTTGGGAGGGGAGTTTCAACTCGTTCCCAAGCTTTGCTTGGGAACGCATATGTGGCCCAAGCTCTGCTTGGGCACCTTAGATATGGGTTCTAAATCAAGTAGTTAGTCTCCGAAATAAATGGCAAAGCCGGAGCTTTGCCTGTAAGGGGGTTCCCAAGCGGGAGCTGGGAACCAGAAAAAGAATGTGGCACAGCCGCCCCGGCTGTTCTTTTGCAGGCGAGGGCGCCTGCTCCACATTTTGGCCTGTTTTAAGTTTATTGCCGTTTCAAAGCGTTAGCCCTTAAGTGGGGGCGCGAAATTTGAATTAAGATCCTCTTAGGAAAATCTATGATGGCACAGCACCAGAAGCGCGACCCCCGTGCGGTTCTCCCGGTAATCTCCTTGAACACCATCGCTCCGCCTTACCTGGATTACGCTTACTTTCAGGGGAGAGAAACTTACCCCTTTCGGCCCCAGGCCACCGGGTTCGACCTGGTGAATGCCTGGTGGCTGATCGAAGCCTCCACCCTGGCTTACGCCGGAGAGGATTTTGCTAGAGGAAAGTTTCAGGAGGCCGGTTTTCCGGAAGTGGCTTTCTTCACCGGCGACAGCACCCAGTGTTACGTCGTCAGCAATGACGCGTTTCTGATCCTGGTTTTTCGGGGGACTGAGATCAGGAAACGGGCCGGACAATTCGGCATTCATAATATTATGGCGGATGTGGAAGCGGATGCCGATATTCTCCTGGTGGATTCGGGACACGGCGGCAAAGTGCACCGGGGCTTCCAAGAGGCCCTGGATGAGATCTGGGAGAAGAAAGGTCTTCTTCAATACCTTAGGGGGAAAGAGACCCCGGGCCGCCCCTTCTGGTTCACTGGCCACAGCCTGGGCGCGGCCCTGGCCACCCTGGCCGCGGCGCGCTACGGCCGCAGCCAGGACCTGTACACCTTCGGGTCGCCCCGGGTGGGGGACCTGGACTTCAAAAATGGCTTCCCGGTCAAAGCCTATCGCTTTGTGAACCACCGGGATATCGTCACCCGGGTGCCTCCGCCGGGGCTTTATCGGCACGTGGGCGAAGAGAAGTATCTTGACTCGCAGGGGCTCCTCCGGGACGGGGAGGAGGAGCCCGAAGAGATCGGGTCCGCCTCGGGTTCGTTGGAAATTCCCCATGCCGGTGGGCTGAATGTGCTGATCCCCGAGGCCGTGGTGGATCACGTGCCCACCCTGTACGCCACGCACATCTGGAATAATATCCCTGCGACCCGTTCATGAGCTTTAGGTACGCCCGGGAAACATGAAACTTTTTTGGGGCACGTGCCCGTATTTATTACCGTCACGAACTTTTCGAAGCAGTTCCTCATGGACCTTTGGCCCACCCGTAAACCATGAAGATGTAGCGCCGCCGCCCTCGCCGGCGCAGGGACCGGACACCCGAGGGCGGGTGTCCCACATAATCTCAAAAATTTTTCAGACCAGTCATTCAGAGACCTTTGGCCCACCACAAATTATTAGAATTTTTGGTAGGGCGGGCGTCCTCGCCCGCCGCCAGCCGGATTTAATGGTGCGTAAGACGCATGGTGCGATCCTGCGGGTCGTTCATGAGCCTGCGGCGCACCCGATAAAACATGAAACATTTTGGCTGGGCGCGGCAAGCCGTGCCCCTACAGAAAACCACGACATTCGTAGCGGCACGGCTTGCCGTGCCCGTGTAATGCCCATCGCGAACTCTTCGGAGCGGAGAAACCCTTTTTTTACCCGCCTCGCCTGCGCCGCTCGATAAGGAAAAACCCAGGCGCTGCTGTGCCGTTGACAAGCGGTGGCAGCTCGACTATGTTAAACTCAGCATCCAGTCAAAACCCCTTACCCATTGCCCTGGAGGTTTGAGGGGGCTGCCATGGCCAGGCCGGATCTCTCCGCCCCGCAAGAAACGCCGCCCGTCTTAAATATCGCCAAGATCATTCCGCCCCGCTTCCTGCACATCTTGCCCCGGCCCCGTCTGCTGAAACGCCTGGAGCATCAGCAGGACAAAAAACTGACCCTGATCCTGGCCCAGGCAGGCCAGGGGAAATCGACCCTGGCAGTTTCTTACACCCTGGCTTCGAAGACCCCGTGCGCCTGGATTAATTTAGGCCCGGAGGACTCCGAGGCGGTGAATCTGTTTCACCTGCTGGGTTACTCCCTGGAGCGGGCCCTGCCGGCCTTGAATTTTTCTGCGATCCAGGCATGCCCTTCCGTGGCCATGGGCCCCCGGGAGGATATTCCCCAATACCGGGATTGGGTCCTGTCCCTCTACCGGTTGATTTCCGGGCCGGTGCGGGTGGTCCTGGACGGCCTGGACCGCCTGCCCTTCGGGGCCTCCGCCTACCGCTTTTTGCAGGTCTTGCTGGATGAGGCCCCGGCTAACCTGCAGTTCCTGGTGCTCTCCCGGGAAATGCCGCCCCTGGAGATTCAAACTCTCCTGGCGGGCCAGGAGGCTTACATCTTCACCAACAAAGACCTGGCTTTCACCCTGGGGGAGACCACCAATTATTTTGAGATCACCCGCAAACTCACCCTGGCCCCGGAGGTGATCAAACGGATCCATCGCCTCACCGAAGGCTGGATCGGCGGCATCGTGTTATTCTGCGACTCCCTGGACTGGGTGCCGGAAAGGCAAAGAGATAAATATATTTCCGAAGACCTCGCCCGGAAGTTCATCTGGGGCATTTTTCAGTTTTTCGGCCAGCGGATTTTTGGGGCCCTGCCTCGGGAAGTCCAGGACTTTCTGGTGCGGTCATCGATCCTGGAAGTGGTGCAGCCCAGCTTTGTCAAGGAATCCATGGGCATCGCCAACGCCCAGGTGATCCTGGAGGATTTGGCCAAAAGAAACCTCTTTGTCCAGACCATTTACGATAAGAAAAAAGGCTGGCTATATAGATACCATCAATTATTCAAGGACTTTCTGCAAACCAAGTTCCAGGCCCAGTTGGCCAAAGAACAGCAGGTGACTTCCTATCGCCAGGCCGGCTCCTATGCCGAGCAGCAGAACGAATTGGAAGCATCGGTGCGATATTATTTGCGAGCCGGGGCTTATCCCGAGGCGGTGGCCGTGATGGCGCGCCTCGGCTGGGACATGGTGCGAATGGGGAAGACCGCCGAGCTTTCCCAGTGGCTGTCCGCCACCCCCCCGGATTTGCTCCAGGCCAATCCCTGGCTCCTGTTTTATCACTATATGGCCGGCCGGTTTACGGGCTCCCAGGAGTATATCCTCAGTCTGCAAAAGGCCCTGAGCCTGTTTGATGAGCAAGAGGATTTCCGGGGCTGCCTGCTTTGCCTGGCCTATCTCATCGAGGCCTCCCTTACCCGGGGGCATCCCGCCATTCCCCCCATTCATATCTTGCTGGCCCAAGGGGAGCAGCTGGTACAATCCTTGAGCCCCGGCCAGTATGCCTTTGAACGGGCCGTCCTTTACTACCAGATGGGCTTCGCCCACTGCCTCCGGAGCGGCAACCCCCGCAAGGGCGTGTGGGCCTGCCAGCACGCTTTCAGCCTGGCCAGGGATTTAGGGGACCTGCCCCTGCAAATCGGCGCGCTCACCCACGGCATCGGGGCCCTGTCCATGTTGGGGGAATTTTCCCGGGCCGAGGAAATGGTGCAACGGGTGGAAAAGTTGCTGGGGAAATGTCCCCTTCCCGACCTCCAGGTCCTGTATCTGTTACATGCCAGCCAACTGTACGGGCTCCAGGGTGATCTGCAAAGGATGGGAGGGTTGCTGCAAAAGGCCAAGGAGCAAACCGAGAACCATGACCTTAGCTATCTTTATCCGTCCATCATGCTGTACGAGCAGGTATTGCAGATCTACCTGGGGCAGTATGGGGAGGCCGAAGAAATTGGCCACAACCTGGTAAGCCTGACCCTGTCCATGGGAAATCCGTTCTGGCAGGGGAATGCCTCCTTCTATTTAGGAATCTGTGCGTATCATCAGGGTGATTTTCTCAGGGCCCGGGAGCTGTTTGAGCAGGCCCGGGAAATCTTGTCCAGGGAGGAAGCCCGGGCCGATCTGCATCTGTCCTTCATCAAAACCGGCTTGGCCCTGGCCTCAATGCACCTAGACGGAAACGGGGGCGATGCCCAAGAGCTGCAGGCGGCCCTGGATCACTTCACCGAGATCTCCTCTTACCTGTTCATGAAAGAGACCCACCTGGCTATGGCTCTCCTGAAATGGCGGCAGGGCCTGGAACCTGAAGCCCGGCTCCATCTTCAGGCCGGGATGCAGATCGCCCAGGAGCGGGGATATTTCACCAACTTATTATTAAATCGAGAGGACCTCCTCAAAGTATGCCTCCTGGCTTTGGAATGGGAGATCAAAGAGGCCTGGGGTTACGCCGGCCACCTCTTGGCCGATAGACTAGCTCCCCTGGCGGGGCCGGAGCTGGAAAGGCTTTCCCGGCACGCCAATCCCGCAATTGCCAGGAAGGCCTGGGAGGTGCGCCTGGCCATCCGCCGGGCCGGTTTGCCCCGGCTGCGCCTCCAGACCTTGGGGGGGTTTCGCTTTTGGCGGGGAAATAACCAGGTCAACGAGGAGGAGTGGGAGGGTCACCTACCACAGTTGCTCCTCAAGGTCATCATTACCCATGGGCCCAAAGAGGTGCCCAAGGACATCCTCATAGAAGATCTCTGGCCCGATGGCGCTCCGGATGTCACCGAAAAAAACTTCAAAGTCAACCTGCACCGGTTGCGGAAATTCCTGGAGCCTGACCTGGAAAGGAGCTTTGGCTCTTCCTATGTCCATCTGAAGACGAATTTTGTTTTCCTGGACCAGGAATTATGCCGGGTGGATGTGGATGAATTCCTGGCCCTGGCCAAAGAGGCGGCAAAAAAAGAAGGACAGGGTGAGGTGGGCGAGGCCCTGGCCTGTTATAAACAGGCCCTGGAGCTTTATGGCGGGGATTTTCTGGCGGAAGAGGTTTACTCCCCCTGGGCGGAAACCAAAAGGGAAGAGCTCCGGGAAAAATATCTGGGAATCCTGTACCGGGCCGCGGCCCTGCATGAAAAGCGCGGGGCCTTGATGCAGGCCATTGAGGGTTACAAGAAGGTGATCCAAACCGATCCCACCGCGGAGCCGGCGCACCAGAAACTCATGCTGCTTTATGCCCAGCGGGGGCTGCGCAATGCCGCCCTCCAGGTTTACCGCAACCTGAAAAAAATCTTGAAAACCGAGCTTAACACCGAGCCGGATGAGGTCACCACGGCCATCTATCGCAAGATCGCCGAATAATTGGGATTCTACCTTAACAGGTCTCAACCATGCCCGTCTATTTCCCTGAATGGCTCTGCCGCCGCATTGTGGAAGACAGCCGGGACGCCGTCATCTTTGCGGACCGGGACGGCATTATCCAGCTTTGGAACCAGGGGGCCGAAGCCATGTTCGGCTTTGCCGTGGAGGAGGCCCTGGGCCAGAGCCTGGACCTCATCATTCCCGAGAATCTCCGGGCCCGGCACTGGGAGGGTTACCGCCAAACCATGGCCACGGGGGTGACCAAATACGCGGAGCAGCTCCTGGCGGTGCCGGCCCTCCGGAAAGACGGCGCCCGCATCTCGGTGGAATTCACCATTGTCATGGTCCGGAGCGAGGCCGGGGAACCCTTGGGCACCGCCGCCATCCTCAGGGATGTCACCGCCCGCTGGCAGCGGGAGCAGGAGCTGAAAAAACGCCTGGCTGCCCTGGAGGCCCAGGCCGGCCCGGAGTAAAGGCGTTTCTGCCCGGCGCCGTGCGCTGAAGCAATAAGAGTGGCCACCGGGCCTTACGTGAAAGTCGACTTCAAAATCCCCGTAAATCCCCCTTTAAAAACGGGATGTTATACTTGACATACCCAAATGGGATTAAAATGGATTTATCTTGTGGAAGGATGCCAATGATGGTATTGGTATTTTCTGACCAATCCCAGGAGGAAATCGACATGAAAGAAGGTGGCCCTTTTCTGACAGCAGCGCTTTTTTGCGAACGGGTGCTTCAAGAGAAAGACGGAGTTTTGAGCGCGATTCGCATTATAGATCGCTTAACCCATACCAGAACAGGACCAGATGCCCCTGATGCCATGCCTGCTTTCCAGGTGCAGATTTCAATCTTAACTGCCTTCAAGTCTGGAGATGTAAAAGGGAAGCAAGAATTAATAATTAAGGGAACCTCTCCATCTGGCAAGGCTTTGCCAGTGATTTCCGTTCCTCTTCTTTTTGAAGGAGGAGAACGAGGAACAAATGTAAATATAGGCTACGCCTTTCAAGCAGAAGAAGAGGGTTTGTACTGGTTTGATGTAACTTTGAATGGTACGATATATACCCGCATTCCTTTACGCATTATATACCAAAAGATACAGACAACAATGGGTACAACTCAACCCTTGCCACAGAATCCATTGCATTGATATTGTCGTATCCTATCTCCAGATAATCAACGACCAATGGCCGGAGGAGTTGTTTCAATTCGTCTTCGCTCCAATAACCATTGGAATATTCGGCAAGTCGTAATTCAATCTCATAAACCATGTTAATGGCGGCCCGATTATTACTATGGTCAACATTCCATGATGCTGGGACAAACCAATCCTTAAAGTCTTCCAGAGAAACCTCTCCGAGAAGATAACTTGCCAGTTTATCGCGAATTTTATTTTCAAGTAACGGATTCATATATGAAATCTCCATTTCCAACGAAAAAAGTTTCTCGCACAGAACTCCGGCACATATTTAATAACGGTGGTTTTGAGGAGCGCCTCCGTTCTGGAGAATTGCACGCTATAGTTGAGGTGGAAAGTCACCCTTCTCCGCCAAAATCTACCCAACCATTGTGTACACTTAGTCAGATATTAGCATATCTTGATGCTGAAAATCAAAAAATAGCCATGGTTCATCGTTTTAAGAGGCCGGGCAGCTCAACAGGTGGTTCTGAAACTACCCGGCCCGACCCCAAAAGAGTTCTTATTGACGGCATCCTGTATTATATATAAGGCTTTGATTTATAGACCGCCAGTATAGTTAGGAAAATTTTCTCTTAGAAGCCAGTTTCTTCTTGCTAATTTTGTCAATTGCCTCTTCAAAGGATTCTTGGGCATTTTCGGTTTGAATTTGAACAGAGCAGGTAAAATGTCGCCGCAGGCTTTACCGGGAAAGTCCACCTGTAGGGGCGCAATTCATTGTGCCCTAAAGGGCGTGATAAATCACGCTCCTACAGAAGGTCTTTTATCCTCGGGGGTGAAACACTTGGAGGTCCATGGGCGTTTAGCCTGCCCCCGCCCAGGCTGAAAAGCCTGTGCCACCAGGACTTTTCCTCGTCAATTCCCCTCCGGAAACCATTCCGTAAAACCCACTCTTGTCCGGCGCCTGATTTTGTTGTATTTTCCCTCCATTAATCCTCCACGATCTTATTCCAGAAAGGCAAGCCATGGCCAGGCTGATCAAGAAGCGAGCCCAAAAAGCGGGTCTGCCGCCGGGGACCCTGGTTTACACCGGGGAAAAGTCCGACCGCCAGGCCCAGATCACCGTCATCGAATACGATGAGCATAATTATGCCGCCAAAGACCTGCCGGCGATTACCGAATGCCTGATCCTTAAAGATAAGCCGGGCGTGACCTGGATAAATGTGGTGGGGATTCATGACCTTGCCAACGTGGAAAACCTGGGCGGCTGCCTGAATCTGCACCCCCTGGTGCTGGAAGATATCTTAAGCACCGACCAGCGGCCGAAACTGGAGGATTTCGGCGACTATATCTACTTGGTGCTCAAATCCCTCAGGTACGGCGATGAGACCGATGAGATAGATGCCCGGCAGATCAGCCTGATCATCGGCGCCAATTACGTGCTCTCTTTCTGCGAGGGCAATGAGGATCTCTTTCAGCCGGTGGCCCTCAGGATCAGAAATAATCTGGGCCGCATTCGCAGAAGCGGCGCCGATTACCTCGCCTATGCCCTCATGGATCTCATCGTGGATAACTATTTTGTCATCCTGGAGAGATTGGGGGAGACCATTGAATTTTTGGAGGAGGAATTGGTAAGCCGGCCTTTGCCCGCCACCCTGCAGAGCATCCATAAGTTAAAACTGGACATGATTATCTTAAGAAAATCCATCTGGCCCCTCAGAGAGGTCATCAGCAAGCTGCAACGAAGGGAATCGCCCCTCATCAAAGAGCCCACCGGCATCTATCTCAAGGATGTCTACGACCACGCCATCCAGGTGATCGAGACCATCGAGACCTACCGGGACATGCTTTCCGGCATGGTGGACATCTATCTGTCCAGCATGAGCAACCGGCTCAATGAAGTCATGAAAGTGCTGACCATCATCGCCACCATCTTCATTCCCCTCACCTGGATCGCCGGGGTTTACGGCATGAATTTTAAAAGCATGCCGGAACTGGAGTGGCGTTACGGCTATGCGGTCGTCATGCTGTCGATGGTCAGCATTGCCCTGGTCATGCTGATTTTTTTCAAGAAGAAAAAGTGGCTCGGCAAATGAATGCCGGGTTATTACTCAGGTCAAAAAGTAGATTAACTTTTATTGGGTATTGGGGAGAGGGGGCCAGGGGTCGCAGACCCCTGCTCCCCCGGCCCTCCCCTCAAATTAACCTAATTAAAACTCTGAGTAATAAGCGGAAGAAAGCCCGAAAAATCCGTTTAGGCTCTTTCAAAGATGAAGCATGGTAAAAAGACAGAGGATGCAAATGGCCAAAACCTTGCTCGGCATCGCTGCCTCACCCAGGAAGTTCGGCAATTCGGAGCTTTTTATCAAAGAGCTCTACCTGCAACTCTCCGGAAGTTGGGAACTCAAACTGATCCGGCTCCCGGAAATGGATATTCGCCCCTGCAGGGCCTGCTATCAGTGCCTGTTCGGCCAGGAGAAATGTCCCCAGGATGACGATTTTGCCTTAGTGTTGGAGACCTTGTGCCAATCTGATGCTTATGTGGTAGCCACCCCCACGTATTTGCTGGGAGCTAATGCGAGTGTTAAGCGGTTTTTGGACAGGGGCCTGAGTTTTTATGCGCATCTCGACCGGCTTTGGGGTAAACCGGCGGTGGGCGTGGCTATTGCCGGCATTGAAGGCCTGGAAGGTTATACCAAATTGAATGTTGAGAGTTTCATTAAATTGACCATGGGAGATCTGCGAGGATCGGCCGTGGTCTATGGGGCGCTGCCCGGCGAGATTTTTCTGCAGCAGGGGGGAAAGGAAACTGCCAGGCGGCTGGCGGAGGCCCTCGAAAGTGGTAAGGGCGAAATAAATTCCGGGGCCCCCACCTGCCCGATTTGCCGGGGAGACACCTTCCGGTTTCTTCCCGACGGTCAGGTGCGGTGCATGCTATGCAGCAATTCCGGCTCGTATGCTTGGAAAGAAGGCCGGCTACACCTGGAGACGAGTCCAGGCAACCATTCCCTCTTCCTGAGCTTTGAGGAGGCCAAGCGACATGCCAACTGGCTCAGGGACATGAAGGAGCAGTTTTTGGCCCGTCGCAAAGAACTCAAGGCGGTTACTTCAAAGTACACCCAGGTGGGAAGTTGGGTGTCCCCGAAAAGGAAGGATCCTCATTGATCTCCCAATAGTCCTGTCCGAGACGTTGCAGTTTTTGGGCTCCCCCCTCAGGCCGCCTGGAGAGGATTGATCAGGTGCACCGGCACCGGGGAGCTGGCGATCACCCGACGGGCGACGCTGCCGAACTCGGGCCCCATCTGGTCCAGGGCTTCGGCGCCCCGGCCGTGGGTGGTCATGACCACCATGTCCGCCTTTTCCTGCTTGATCATCTTCAAAATCTCGGCGGCCGCATCGCCCTGAACCAGACGGATTTCAATGTTGGGACAGGCTTTCAGCTCTTTTTCGCAGACGGACTCCAACTTTTTTTTGGCATGCGTTATTTCCCAGTTCTGGAAGTGGTGTAGGTGCTCCTCGCTGGGATAGTTGCCGTAAGCCGGGAAGTAGTTCATCAGATCCACGCCCACGTACAGCAGGATGACTTTGGCCTGGTACTGCTGGGCGAGGGATTCCACGTGTTTCGCAGCCTTGATGGAGTTCTTGGACAGGTCGGTGGGCCAGAGGATGGTGCGCACTTCCATGGCTGATTCTCCTTGTTCAGGGTAAATGTGCCAATAAAGATAATACCGGCGGGGAGATATGGAAGGGGGCAGGAGCCCCGGCCCCTGCTTTTTTCTTTACCCGGGGTCCGGGGTCGGGGTCAGCGCTTCCTGGTAGACCGGCAGCTTGCCCATAGCATGGCCCTGGAGAGATTCCCCCTCAGCACTTGGCCGTTGCCGCCCAAGAATGTATGATGATAAAAAGGCCGGCAGCCGTCAGCAGAATCACGGATCGGCGGAGGGTTCAAGTGAAACAGGCATCTTCAGGGCCGGAAGGGGAGGCAGGTTCAGGCCCGGCCCCCCGGACCCTGATTTACCTTCCCATCGTGCACACCCAAGCGGACCTGGGTTCCCTGGGGGAATCGGTGAAACGGGCCGCGGTCAAAAAATCGGGCACGGCCGCCTGGCGGCGTAAGGCCCAGGCCATCGACAAGCTGTGGACCGGGATCGAACAGGTGATCGACGCCCTAAAACTCGACTACGCCCGGGTCCGGCTCTATCAGGACGGCCTGCCGGTGTGCGGCCGGGAGGTGGAGATCGTCCGAGACCTGGCCCGGCAAGGGAGCAGGAACCATCAACTCCTGGCCCGGCTGATGGCCCGGGGGGCCACCCTCATGGGCACCGAGTCCTCAGACCTGTTGGTCCAGGAATATGAGCTGGCGAGAAAGGCCCTGGCCGGCGGGGCGTCCGAACCGGCTCCACCTGCCCGGAAACCTGGCGAAAGCGACGCCATCCTGGAGAGCCGCAACCGCTATATCGCGGCCCGCATCAACGCCACCCTGAGACCGGGGGAAACCGGTATCCTCTTTCTCGGGATGCTCCACTCCTTAAAAGGGCGCCTGGACCCGGACATCCGGGTAATCTACCCTCTGCAGCCGCCCCCTCAAGGCCAGGGGTAAAAGCCGCTGGCTTGGTGCAGCATTTCTTTGCTGGTATTTTATTTTTCGTATAGCAGTTTATGCCATTTCGCCATCAAAGGGGTCTTTGGTTAGCCGGGCTTTACCACGAAGTCCATCGAAAGCTTTCATAAGAAGGACCTGAGAGGGCCTGCGGTGGTATTCTTCAAGTTGCCGGAAAACCGCCTTGGAGGCAATGCCTGAAAAAGTTCATTTGGCCTCTGATTCCCCTTCTCCCGAGGAGAGAATATTTTTGGTGGAACAGGCTTCCAGTAAGTGCCGGCGCTAGCTAAGAGGCCCGGAAATAGCCACCCGGCTACCGGGCGGACCCGGAAGCCGGATGGGCTTAACTAAAGAACCGCCAGGCTTGTGTAGCCTAGGGTGAGAGAACCTCAGTTAGAACAGGCCGTAAGGCTTGCCGGTCTTGACATTCACGTCCACTTTCCGGAAGGCCGGGTTGGAGCTGGTGCCGGGCATCAGGCTGATGGTGCCGGTGCAGGGGCAGATGTA
>Ga0315281_10001669_pt1 | contig 32921 bp, 31 predicted proteins | sample YL17G07_0_MG_FD_204540 | JGI IMG/M metagenome (GOLD analysis project Ga0315281, IMG submission 204540) | Sediment microbial communities from Yellowstone Lake, YNP, Wyoming, USA - YL17G07_0 | ecosystem: Environmental > Aquatic > Freshwater > Lake > Sediment | place: USA: Wyoming | collected...
TTATAATATTTTACTATGGTATGGTTATTATAATATGAATGATTATATTTTTGGGCTGCCTTATTGTGAATAATTTGGGGCTATTTGAGTCGGTTTAATTAGAGAGATAACAACATCTGCATTGCCTTTGCTTTTCTAATAATAAAAAGAGTCTCTGGAGTAAGGTTCTCTATTTCAAAATTAGGCAGTGTTCTAAAAGATTGTTTTATGTTAGGTTCATCAGGTGGTTCTGGAAAGAAAAATACTGCCAGAGGGCGTTTATATATTTTATAAGCTAATTTTTCAAGGTCTGTGTAAGTTGGATATTCTTCACCTGCTTCCCATAGTTTAATTAAATCAAGAGGTTTATCTAATTTATCAGCAACCGCTTGTAAAGAGTACCCAGAAGTCTCTCTTGCCCATTTTAGGACATCAGCATTAACGCCTGTCATGCCTGCTTGCATAGTTAAAGCCCTCAGAAAACCTAAAGAATATGTTAAACTATTACTTTAATATATCATTACCGCCTCAATTCCGTCAAGGACTTTTGCCATAAGCGTTAATTTTCGTCATCTGTTTAAGGGGTCAATTGTATTTTACGATCTACACTTAACTATTGCTTGATTAATTTTTTTACTTCAATTTGTATTATACTTACCTGCTGTTATAAAGTTTATGGTGTCTATCTATTAATACAATTTCAAAGATATTCTCTGGGTTAAAAAAACCAATTATTCTACATTCTTTGAATAGCTTAAATTGGCAAGTGGGTAGTTTTGCAAAATATGAGGAATAGATTTATTTTTTAGACTAGTTTCGCTCCAATTTATTTCATGAAAATGATACATCTGAGGAGTTGTTTGAATTGTATACCATGTCACACCACTCATATTCTTTATTCTTTCAAACATTTCATAAAAATCATTAATATCTGTAATACTCTTAAATGAGAAGTCACTATGATTGTGATCATAATATTTATAAGAAAATGCTGGATGTTTATGAATATAACCCGCGTCAGAAACAGCGAATGAATTATTAGATTTTATATATTGTTCTTTAGGCTTAATATTAAATTTATTATTTCTTTGATTTTTTGTTGTCATCATTCAATAATTCAGTATAATATTTTTTTATACTATCGGTAGATATAATTTTGTTAGAACTTTTTATAGCATCTTTCCATGGCAATTCATTATGTGACATATTGACTAATTCATGAGCAGAAAATTTAATAAAAATATCATAAAATTCATCTAAAAATTCTTTTTGCTCAACTGTAAAAAAATTTGCCTCTGTATTAGTTTCTTTATATATAATAGGACTTGCTCCAAATTTTTTAAATTCATCATAAATTTCTTGAACTACAGGGCCTAAATTCCAAGCAATTATATTTTCTCCAAAAAGAGAGGATTTAAAATTAACCAGATACCATGCCTGAGCGTAATAAAGCAGCTTTTGTATTTTTAAATTTGTTAATAAATCCCCCTCATTATTGGCTTTTTGGAGAAAATAATTAGCAACATTCATTGCGCTTACCATCTTGACCCTCTTTAGACATGATACTTAAATTATCGGCAGCTTATTTTGAGTACTTTAGATTACCATTTTCTTTTAATTCTTGTCAACCCCACCCATCTTTCCCGTCCACTCCCATTTATCTTTAGTCTAAGCCTATGCTATCGTCTGCCATTGTATATTAGATGGGTCATTAATTCCTATAAATCCCTTTAAATGAAAGAAATATTATAATATCTATTAAATTCTGGCATCAGTTTTAATTTTCGTCTTCCGTTTCCAATCCCTTGCCCATGCGGTATTTTATATTATAATTGAGTTATTTGAATTTTTGGCGCATTATCCTTATATTTCTGTACAAGCCTCATAAGTCCATCTGAATTATTTGAAGAATAAACATATTTTAATGCTGATTTAACTGTTGCTCGATTAAATTCTTTTACTGTATTATTATCTGCCTGAAAATATCTTCCTTCCTTATTATCTTGCCAAGTTCCTAAAAAAACTAAATCTTTAGATACTGGGAAAATCACTTCAACATTCTTATTTAATAAACCAATATCAAGATAATTATGTAAAGGATTATCAGATGTTACAAATTTCCAGTTATCGGTTGCTACTATAAATTTCCACTTCATATTATTGAATATTGAAGCAGGTTCTTCTCGTGGCAAATCTAAGAACTTTAAAGTAATTTCGGGCTTCACCGTTTTTTTATCACTTTTTAAATATATATCCTGTAATTTTTCCTCTGCTTTTTCTGGCATATCATTCCACATAGAATTCCAAAATTCCTCAGGCAGATTAATTGGTTTTACATAATTTTTTTTATCATTTTTAATATAGGGTTCAATCTGTTCTATTGCTTTATTAATATTATCTTTATATATATTATTCATATTTTCTCTAAAATTTGGCACACGAGTAATCATAGTTGATAAGAAATATGAAAAATTAATCCGATCATCTTCATTCAAGTCATCATGTTTTTTAATCTTTTGAAATACTGGAGCAGTTTTTCCTTCTATTTCAGCAAGAGCATCTTCAATAGTTATATTCTTTTCTCCATTATGATCAGTAAAAGAATAATAGTGTTTTTGAACAGCTACATTTTTGATATGTAACTTTATTGGCTCAGTTTTTCCTTTTTCATAAACCCAAATATAATCTTCATAATTGGGCTCGGTAAAACCTTTTAAATAGAAACGAGGGATATAATGTTGATGTCCTTTAATTTTTGCCATAATTGTTAGTTTTACTCCTCCGCTTCCAATCCCTTGCCCATGCGGTATTTTATATCGTAATTGATTATGAAGTCTAATTCCTCAACTGTAAATCCGTAGTATTGGGCTAAGACTTGGTCTATTTAGTCTATTATGGGTTTGGATTTAACAATATAATACTACTACGACCCCTATACTATATATGAGAAATCATGGGTTATATATATCTCATAGAAAACGAAAATTATTAAATCTTGAGATTATGTCGTTGTTGGGTTAATATTCCTTGTCTTTTAAATAGAATTTATCCAAGTATAAATCAATTGTTTCTTTATTCCCCTTATATATTTCAGAATCATGTCTTTTCATTTCTTCCAATTTTATTTTTACATCTTCTAAATCAAAGAAATCGCTAAACCATTTATACATAAACCACTTTGTAATCTTTTCACTATAGATTTCGTAGCTTCTATTTTCTAAAACAAACTTAGCCATAAACAAAATCAACTTTTGGTTATCTTTTGCTATTTCCTTTATAAAATCTCCCCATTTCTTTTCTTTATCCCAATCTTTCCACCGATATAAAATATAAAGTAGATTTTTATGATTAAGCAGATTATCAGTCTTAGTGTCTTCAATTTTTTTAAGGCAAAGTTTTTGTATTTCTTCAATTTTATCTTCCGGAATTTTGTATTTATCAGAATACTTACCTTTTTCGAAGATTCCAAAATTTTCTCTTACATTATATACTGGGCCTATCAGTCCCTTTGATAAAAGAATGGCTTCTTTCAAAATTTCAAAATTTTTATTTTTGTCTGTTTCTCGTTTCAGCAACTTTTTAATTATTATATCTAAACCCATATCTGACACAAAACCAAACATGACAACTTCTTCTTCTGGCAAATCTTCAAAAATATTGAAAAGTGCAGTAACTACATTCTTTACATTATTTTGAGAAATACGATCTTGATCGCCTGTAAAATCTTGGATTCTTTGTAAAACCTTTCTGATTTTCTTTTTCTCAATATACTCTCTAAGAATTTTTTCAAAATCTTCCATAAAATTTGCTTTGCTTAAAATTTCTTCAATTTCTAACTGACTCAATTCTTCCTCATCGCCACCAGGAATTAGAGTAAAGTAGCTATCAAAATTATTTGTAGCACATACTCTTAATTTATTACTCCAACTGGATTGGGATTCGTTTCCATAGCTTGAATCGTCGATTTGTGGAAATAATATTTTTAATAATTCGAAAACAGATTCTTTTATTTCTTTTGGTAATATATTTAAAACATTTTCAATTTCATTTTTTCTTGGGTTGTTATCACTTGAGCTTTTGTTAACACTGCCTGTTGAAGTAAAAAGCTGGCTTTTATCACGCATAAATAAATAGAAATCTGGCGCAAAAACTCTAATTGCTTCAATGGCGATAAAATCTATCGGATTTACTTCCATTGTATCACCTTGATACATCTGAGAGATATTAAATTCCAAACTACTTGCAAACCTTTTTACGTCTCGTATATTTTTGAAAAGGTCTTTAAACCATGAATTATTAACAATTGACCTATATTGGTTATCTTGTCCAAAATATTTTTGAGCAGATTCAGGCAATGCTTTCAAAATTCTGTCCAACTCTTTAAAAAGAAAACTAGAGATTTTTGAGGGCTTAACCAAAGGAAGATCGAAATTAACCTGAACAATTTTATTCAAATAATCTTTTCCTGATATGCAAACCTGTTCTTCAAGATTTTTTTCAATAATTTTCCTATCAAAGGCTAAAAGGTATATAGTGTTAGGAAAATCAGCATTTATTCTGATAAGTCTAAAAATTTGTCTAATTTCCGATTGATTTAATCGGTCAATATCATCAATTATAATAATAAGTTTTTTATCCCTTTCAATCAGTTCTTTTTTAATTTCTTGTTTTGCTTCGGAAACTGATTTCGAATAATATTCAGCCTTTTTCTCATGATAGTTCGCAAGTTTTAATAGAGACCCTTTGAATATTTCTACCAATAACAGCAACAAGCCGCCGATTAAAAGAACATTTTTAATCCAGTTAATAGGGATATTTAACCAGCTAATGATTTGACTAGAGGAAACACCGAACACACCTAAGACAATTAATACTTTTGACGATAAGCCAGTAAGCAAATTTTTTTCAGACGTTAAACCGAGCAGACTTGCATAAAATTTTAACTTCTTAGCAATTCTTTTATCTTTTTTAGTATCATTCCTGATTTCTAGCTCTTTTGCGATTTCATTAAAGAAATGTTCTCCCAAGTTATTCTCTTCAGAAAATCCCCAAGGATTAAATTCAATGATTGTAGGTTTGTTCTTAATATTGCTGTTTTTAATGGTTCCTCTTGCCAAATTTATGACTGAAGATTTTCCTGAACCCCATTCGCCATAAATTGCAATAACCAAACTTTCATTTTCTTTCCAATATAGAAGAGCGTTCCCAAGGTGTTGAGAAAAACTTTTCCTACCAAGAAAATCGTCTATTTCAGTCTCAATTGGTTTATCATAAATAAACATGGTGAATATTTAATCCTTCAAGAAATAAATTAAGATTACCCAATATTTCAAAATCACAAAGGTACCCCAATCTACTCATTTTATCTATATAATACCATTACATCTCTTTCTTTGTCATATATTATTGTCTTCATTACTGCAATTGTATGCCCTGTTTCAAGGTCTTCAAAATGTTCCACTGCATTATTAAATATTTCTTTTGGCAAGTCATAATTAATCTCCCGCATAGAAATTCTTGATTCTATATGTTTTGAATATTTAATCTGCATTATATTTTTCCCAACCATAATCTCTATTCTTCCTCCGCTTCCAAACCCTTACCCATGCGGTATTTTATATCGTAATTGATTATGAAGTCTAATTCCTCATCTGTGAAACCGTAATGCTGGGCTAAGACTCGGTCTATTTCGTCTATTATGGGTTTGGATGAGGATACTTTATATTCAAATAATTCTCCATTTATACGTGAATCATAACGAGTAATTCTATTTGATATATAACTCTCCATCAATTTATTATGAAGTAATAACATCTCTGATTTAGATTTTGAACTCATAGAATCTAAGCCATAATGAAAATTCTGCATATGCCATTTGCCGAAATGCCAACAATCAGATATTAACGTATAAAACCAATAGAACAATGAACTGTTCAAATAAGATATTAAACAGTCTCGTAAATCTTTATCTTCTATAGTAAGTTTATTATATGATTTCACAGGAGTTAAGTAGGGAATAATACTTAGAGGATAAATCCAATATGTCTCCCCATAATCTTTAAAATGTATCGTATGAGTTCCATTGGATAAAAAGAGGAATGGTTGAGCATTTTTCTTAAATAATTTTTCCCATATTGTTTGCTCTATACAAGTAGCAAGTTTTGGTTTTATTCCATCAACAGAATTTTGCTTATTAACATTCACAAATTTAAGTTGTTCAAATAAAACTTTTAAATCTGGCTTGGTTCTTAAATAATTTGAATACCAAAGACAGTTACTGTCTTTTAAATTTTTATTTGCTATAAAGATACTTACTCGTTGAGATATACCTGTAAATAAAGAAACAGGTCTAATAGCATGATTTGTAACCCAACATTCTTCATAATTTTTTGAAACAAAGTTTCGTAAAATTTCATATGTCCTAATGGAAGTAATACTCATTGGCACTATCAATCCAAGTTTACTATTAAAGCAGCTTAGTTTATTGCATCGTTCTATTACAAAAGCATATAAATTTCCACACTTTTCAGTCTCATAATTCAAAATAACATATTCATTTTTAACATTAGAATACTCCACATATGGCGGATTGCCAATAATCACATCAAACCCGCCTTTATCATTTACAATTCCGTAAAACTCGGCAAACCAGTGAAAGGGTTTATAGCTGTCCTTCCATTTCCTAAATCCATCTGAATTAGACTTTGCGTTAATTTTATATAACTCTGCTTGATAGATATTAAGTTTATCATTTAATTTATCAAGCCTATCTTGTAAATCCCTTTTTGTATCAGGTAAAGTGGTGTCATTATCCATGTGGGCAGACCGAAACCGCTTATAAGCCATATCTACCAAACCTGCTTCTTCCTTAATCCCTTCTATTTTTTTCTTCAGTTTGTCATATCCTAACAATTGACCTTCTACCGCCTTTTCAACCTCATCTATAGAAACAAACCCTACAAGCGTATTCCCAGCCCTTATATTAAAATCTATATCAGGCAATGGCTCTAAACCCAGATTAGGCTTGGTATAATCAACATCAACAGTCCCCATTAATTTTAAAAATAGGCGCAGTTTGGCTATCTCAACTGCCTCATTCATAATATCAACGCCATAAAGATTATTTAAAATAATGCTCTTATAGATATAATATTCTTCATTTGGATGTTTCTTTATTTCATCTAAAATTTTATCATAGAATTTATACCTGCCTTCAGTGCGAAATGTCTCCATACGCTCTATACAAGCCATATATAACGGCTCTAAGACATTTAAGGCTGCAAAAAGAAACGCCCCAGACCCGCAGGTAGGATCAAGTATTGTGATGTTAGATAATACCTTATAAAAATACTTTACTAAATCAGGGTCAGTGGTATTCTCAAGGGCATCCTGCGCAAATTGGCGGATATTAAGATTATATGTAATAAAATCATTGATTTCAGTTATCTCATTATTTTCTATCTTACCCAATATCTCAAAATATCTCTTTCTCCTTTCGACTACCTCTCGCCAAATTTCAGTAGGAAGTGCATACTCATTAGACGCTGGTTTATTCCATTGAGTTCTCTTAGAAACATCAGTTATTCCTTCCTCTATCTCAGGGGGGAGTTCTTTAATATTACATCCCTTTTTGACCGCATCATAGATATATCTATCAGGGTTATCTTTCAACATCTTCCAAATATCTGAATCAGGGGTTAACGCCTTTGGATATTTTCTCTTTAATTCATCAAATAAAAATGGGATAATGCAGTTTTTACTGATATAATCTGTAATATCTTCCTTAGTGTAATAAGCGCCCATTTCTGCCCTGTCATTTATATACTTTTCAAAGATATATCCTATTACATCAGGATTAATATCCTTACCAGTGGCAATAATACTTGTGTCAAGATGCCATTGGTATTGATCAAAGAAATCAAATATCACTTCAAATGCCTTATCATCTATCTCTATATCTTTATAATCTTCTTCTATCTTATGAACATTAAATAACCCACCGTTAAGATATGGGACTTTTCCTATTTTATTTATAAGTTCATCGGTTCTTTCATTACGACCTAACCCATCATGAAAAAGAACTTTCAAAAAATCCTTATAAAATGAAAAAAACTTGTTATCTCCTCTTTTCATCTGTGTATCTTTAAGTTTTTCTCTTAGGTAATTAATATTGTTATCTAAAAACCCCTTCTTTTGAATAAAATATACAAACATCAAGCGGTTTAACATTAATGAGGCATACCATTGTTTATTGATAAGGTCATCTATCCCTTCAATAAACTCCATGAAGCGATTATGTTCTTTTTTGAACTCTACATAAAACTGCTTGGTTACTTTTTCGGCATTTGCTGTAAATTGTTTTTGAACGCTTGATGTTACATCAATAATACTTATCTTATCTTCATCATCAATCGAAAAGAAAAGCCCTTTTAATTTTTGCAAGAGTAATTCAGGTTCTTGCTGTGAAAAATATTTAATCTCTCTAACAACTTCTGGCTTACAATGTTCACGAATTATCAATTGCCATAGTTGAACTGACTTATCAATATAAATAATTAGATGCTCAAAATGAAGTTTAGTTATGATTGTATCAATTTTTTTGCGGATATTATATTCAGGAATTCCTGAATAACCAACACAGACAAAAATCACAAATCCTCTTTTTTGCGCAACTGCTTCTAATTTATAAGCCTTATCATGTAAGTTGACTGGTACAATTTCATAAATATTATCCCACCCAAGTTCATTGAATAAGTCTTTAAACCTAAAGTCTTTAATAAGTTTGGAAAAATCTTTTTTATTTATATACATAAGACCTCTGCATGACTACATATATATCTTTAATCCTAAAACTAAAAACAAAATACCCCGTCAGCCTTTGGCTGCCACCCCTTTTAAAAAAGGGGAATTAAAAAATCAGTAAAACTTGTGTAACATATATTTTATCCCTTAACTAATCCTAACGAACATATAATCTGCGGTTCTCTATGTATTTTTTCATCATCATCTTTAATAGCGCATAGCCTGCCTTCTTCTTTTAAAGATACAATAAGACTGGCAAGGTCAACATCTCCCAATCCTGATTTAAGCTGTCTATTTAGCGTTTCACGAGCAAATTCCTTTAAGGGATAATCATAAATATCTTGCATTGCTCTTTTTAGTGTCTCAGGAATAAAAAGTGTTCCGTCATAATCCTTACAATAATTATCTAACCGCATATAGACACGATATTTTACTCCAGATTTCTTGCCAAGCTGCCCACCTATACCTTTCTCATGAACTTTTATATACCCTATGCCCTTTTCCACTAATTCATGATGATTTTCTATCTTTTCAATTGCAAGAGTATCAGCGCTGCATTCAGCAGCTTTTAGAATTGTTAATTGTGATTGTGTTATGATTTCTCCAGCCCTATTTAGCCATGCCAATATATCATTGTCTTCAGCAGTCCTTGTATATACTATTACACCAACTTTTTCATCTTGCGTAATCTCTTTAGTTGCATAGGTTACATTAGGCATTTCTGGAATAATTTTTTGTAACTTAGGGTCTGCATCAATCGCATTTTTCCATATCTGATAGGCATAAGAGGCTAGGTCTACCTCTCCGTCATCATTGTCATCAAGTATCCCTGATTTCTCATTATATAAATCATGAATATTAACTGGGTCACCATCAAAGAATGTCTCATCAGAGCCAACTACTTCAGAATTTTCTTTGATCCTATGTGTAAGTCTTTTCCTCAAATTAATAATACTTTCAATTCCATCTTCTGGCAAAAAGGAATAACATATTATCTCTTCTGATTTCTGACCAATCCTATCAACCCTGCCTGCCCTTTGGATTAATCTGATAAGAGCCCATGGCAGGTCATAATTTACTATTATATGGGCATCCTGAAGGTTTTGACCTTCGCTTAATACATCTGTAGATATCAATACCCTCAACTCTCTGTCCTTAGAAATCCTATCTTTTTTTCCATTACTAACAGGGCTAAATCTATATGCAAATTCTGTTGGATTATCATTATCTCCAGTAACACATTCTAATTGTTCAAGTCCCCTTTTTTTCAATTCTTTACTTAGGTAGTTAGCAGTATCTGCAAATTGAGTAAATATCAAAATCTTTTCATTGGGGTGTTTTTTAGTACACAGATCATACAAGGCATTTAGCTGCCTATCGTTTTCTGGCTTCCAATCCATAGCCAATCTTAATATTTTTATAATCTCACTGCTGTCATTTAATAAATCTTCTTTCAATTCTTTTTTAAATAGACCGCTTCTTATCCAGTCATACTTATTTTTATCTTTAGTATTGTAAAGTGAATGAACTTCACTTGCATGATTATAATAATCCTGCGCATCCATTAATATATTATTAGTTTCAACTCTATCAGGGTCATCATCATCTTGAAAATAATCAAGTATACTTACATCTTGCGAGCCAATAGGAATGGCTAAATCATTCTCCATTGCATAGATAAAAATATAATTCCTAATGACATGCCTGCTCAGAGATAATAAAAATGAGTAACCGCTGCTCTCAAGTCTTTTAAAGAGATTTGTCCTGCAAAAACCAATCAAGCGTTTTCCAGCCCTTGATAAATTTCCTTTAATAATCTCTTCATCACTTGATGCCTTGACTTTTGAGTTAGTATCTAAATAATTGGCAAGCCCATATCTTGGTAATTCTAAGCCATTAATAACATCTATTACATTATTAGAATATAATCTTGCATATTGATCTAAAGGGTCTTTAGGATTAAAATGATATTCAACCTTTTTAGGTATCCTGTCAGGAAAATATGAGCGTGTTCCATCAGGGAAAAGAAGAAATTTTCTATTATTTTCAGGGTCTAAAACCCCATAATTTATCTTTACAAAATTCCTTGTTCTTCTTACAAGATATAACCGCATTAATTCACGCCAATCATCAACAAAATCACTCTTTTCAAATGCTGGTAAGCAACGAAGAGGAGTTTGATATTTTGCCATGAACTGAACCTTTCCACCGATACTCTTTATAAACCGCTCAGGACTAATACCAATGTCCATATCATCAGGTATGAATAATCTAAGTTGACTTGAAAGGTCAATAAATGTCTTATTATAAGGAGTAGCTGAAAGTAAAATTACCTTGCTGTCATTGAGCGCAATATATTCCTGAATTGCCCTGTATCGCTTGCCTTCTCGATTCCTTAAATTATGACTTTCATCTATAATAACTATTCGATATCTTCTTACATCCTTTAAATTAGTCTGCGCTATTGACGTTGATAACACCTTAGCCCTTAACTGATATTGATAAGCATAATCTTCCCACATATTCGTTAAATTTTTAGGGCAGAGAATAAGGGTTTCAAGCGAAAGATCATCTTCAAATATCTTAGCTAATGCAGTTGCAATAATTGTTTTGCCTAATCCAACCACATCACCAATTATAACCCCGCCTCTTTTATTCAGATAATGGGCTGAAATCAATACAGCTTTTTGTTGAAAATCAAGGAGCTTATTTTGAAACACCTTTGGAATCTTAAATTCGTTTATCCCCGCCCTTGCTTCTTGTGAAAGATGATATGCCATTTTTAAATAGATATGATATGGGGAAACTAATCGGTCAGCAGCCCAGCTATTATCAATGATTTCTATCAAATCCTTTGAAATATCTATGCACCATCTGTCTTCCCATCTCTCATTAAACCATTTAGAGAGTTTTAGCGAGGCATCATGATCTAAGACATCTATATTAAGCTCGCCTTGTTTGAGCAGCCCTGCAAGGGTTAGATTACTGCTGCCTAAATATCCGATAATTGGATTTATTTTGTCATCTCTAAATAATAGATATAATTTCGCATGTAATTGATGTTTCAGGAAAAGTTTAACAATGACTTTTTTATCTTTTAATTGTTGAGATAACTTTCTTAATCCAATTTCATCACTTTCTGTAGGGATACCAATAGTTAATTGGTCTTTAAACTCTTGAGCTAATTTTTTCTTGATTGAGTTTGCCTTTAGATTATCAATAGGTATCTCTTCAGTTCTATAGAGATATTCTTTCAAGGTGTCAAGCGGGGCTTTCTGCATACCTACTAATAATCTACAGCAATTATTATCTCCTCCATCCCATTTATCAATATTATCAGCTACTTTTTTCCAACCCCTAAGATTAAAATATCCAACACAAAAATCTGACCTATAAGAAACCTCAAGGGTATCATTCAGACCTTTATGTAAATGGTGTTCAATATTGTCATATATCTTCGGCATTTTTATGTAATTATAGCATTTGATTATACTTAAAGCATCTCTGAAAAGACATAATATGCCTTCACTGGGTGAATACCTGTGTATTCTTTAAGACTCCCTCAAATACCCCAACAACTGTTTTTTCAAAACCGATATCTCAGAGTTAGCCTTAAAACCCGCTGCATTTTTATGCCCGCCTCCCCCAAATTTGGCTGCCACATCCGCTACGTTTACCTTTGTTGACCTTATGCTTCCACGCCAAAAATCCTTATCCGCTTCCTTTAGAAATACAGATGTCTTTACTGTCTCAAGCATTCCTGAAAAATTAACTATATCTTCTGTATCATGCGGGCCAGCCCCTGTCTGCTCAATCATCTCTCTGGTCAGGCATGTGATTGCAATATCATCGTATATCTCTACTGAATTTAGGAATTTAATCAATAGATTAAATCTTGCTAATGACCATTTATTATATAAATGCTCTGCTACAAATGACGGAGACGCCCCGCAGCTTACAAGCTCTGACGCAATGCTTAATGTATCTGCCTTTGTGTTTTGATACCTGAATGTCCCTGTGTCTACGCTTATTGCTGTATATAAATTCGTGGCAATATTTTGAGTAATATCAACTTCTAACGCCTTGATTATATGATATATCAATATCCCTGATGCTGCTGCGCTAGGGTCAACCCATTTAATATCCCCAAAATCTTCCTCAGTAAGGTGATGATCTATTACCAATTTCTTGATAAAACCATCGCCGTTAATCCCTGCTCGCTTAGGCGCATTACAATCTATCAATATCAAGTTTGTGGAAGAGTCTTCTAAAGGCAACCCTTGTATTATTATATCTGAATTAGGAAGAAATCTGGAATAATGAGGCACTCCATCCCTGCTGTACATTTTCAAAACCTTGCCTATAGCCTTTAACCCTTCCCCTAGTGCAAGCATTGAGCCTAATGCATCTCCATCAGGATTTACGTGTATTACAAGCGCAAAATTATCATTATTCTTGATATAATTGATTAATTCAATTGGTGGTTTCATTTAAACTCCTTAGTAAGTGCATTTATGATTTATGATTTATGATTTATGATTTATGATTTATTATTCTTTTATGATTCTAAAATCATAAATCTAAAATATTTTAACCCTTTAAAATTTCAAGTAATCTATTTAATTCATCAACCGAAGAAAATAATATCTCTATACTGCCTCTGCCCAAATGTTCTTTTACCCTTACATTTGTCCCTAGATGGTCTTTTAATTCTTCCTCTATATTAACAATATTTGGGTCTGTTTTCAAAGGTTCTTTGGGTTTAGCGGATATTGATTGTTTGCATAATCTTTCAGTTTCTCTAACGCTTAGGCCGCTCTGCGCAACCTTGCTTGAAATCTCAATCTGTCTGCCAGCATCTTCAATAGACATTATTGCCTTTGCATGTCCCATTGAAAGCCTTGTGTCTTTGATTAATGACCTGATTTGTTCGGGTAATCTCAGTAGTCTTATATAATTAGAAACTGTAGCCCTGTCCTTGCCAACCTTGAGCGCAACTTCCTCTTGTTTGAGGTCAAATTTTTCAATAAGCATATTATAAGCAGATGCTGTTTCAATAGGGTTTAGGTCTTCCCTTTGGATATTTTCAATCAAGGAGATCATCAATAACCCTGCTTGATCTGGCTCTTTTACAATACATGGCACTTTTGTCAGCCCAGCAATCCCGCTTGCCCTCCAACGCCTCTCACCTGCGATTATCCCGAATGTTCCATCGCCAATTCTCTGAACGATTATCGGCTGAATCACTCCATGTTCTTTGATTGAGCCTGCCATCTCATTAAGGGCAGCGCCATCAAAGAATTTTCGTGGTTGATTGGCATTTGGAATGATTCTCTCAATATCTATCTCAAGCACTCCAGTAGTTTTCTCTGGCATAAGGGCGTCAAGACCCCTGCCAAGGGCGTTTTTCATCTTAAAATCTCCTTTGCAAGCGCTAAATAGCTCTGCGCCCCAGATGAACGAATATCATAAAATAAGACAGGCTTACCATGTCCAGGCGCCTCTCCAAGGGCTACGTTTCTTGGAATAACCGTCTCAAAGACCTTTGTTCCAAAATATCTTCGCACCTCATCTGATACCTGTTTAGAAAGCGTATTTCTCTTATCAAACATAGTCAGCAATATCCCCTCAATCTCAAGTGACGGATTAAATGAATTTCTCACCAAATCTATTGTTTTTATTAACATGCTCAGTCCCTCAAGGGCGTAATATTCACATTGCACTGGTATTAACACTGAATCAGATCCAGTCAAGGCATTTAATGTCAGCAGCCCAAGCGATGGAGGGCAGTCAATAAATATATATTCAAATCTCTTTTTAATGTTTTTAAGCGCATTGCAAAGCACCCATTCACGCTTGTCTCTATTAATAAGTTCAAGCTCTACAGCCAAGATATCTATAGTGGACGGCACGATAAAGAGATGATCATAAGAAGTTGGCGCAATTAAATCAAAAACATCCGTCCCAAAGGTATAGATATCATAAACTCCATGTTTAACCTCATCCTTAATAATCCCAACCCCGCTTGTAGAATTGCATTGAGGGTCTGTGTCAATTATCAAGATGTCCTTGCCTGCAAGCGCAATGGATGCGGCAAGGTTTATTGTAGTGGTAGTCTTTCCTACTCCGCCCTTTTGATTTGCGATTGATACGATTTTTCCCATCTAATTTTTTAACATATAGTTGAGATAAAAGGAAAGTTATATTATTACCCCAAATCATATTGTTGACAAGTTTTAATCTTCCCCCAATTTATAGGACACTTACCTAAAATACTCTAAGTTTCATTTCTTAGTCAAACATTCTTTCAACTCTTGCTCAGCCTTATTATGGATTAAAATATATATTTTTTTAAAAACTCTAATAATACTTGACATTCATATAGTACAATATGTACTATATGAATGTAATAATAGGCTACACAAATAAATATTGGGTCAAGATATTATATAACAGATGATGGCAGATTTCAGGATTTGACAAACTATAAGCTATTACGGTCGAAGCCCGATATAGTTAGAATCTATTTTAAGGAGAGATAAAGATGATTCAATTAGACACAATCGTATTACCAGACCAGTTTTATTGGATAACTAAGGATAGTTACGTTCCAGTTTCATCTACAAAGCGAATGGCATTAGACGGCACGTTGGTTATTTGGGAAGGCAGCTCTACTAATCAACCGATTGATTTAATATTACAAGGGCAAGAGAAGGCATTTTTGAGCTATGCTCAATTAAAAGCCTTGCAGGGATTAGCAAGCAGGGTCAATACTACCTATACCCTGATATTTAACTCCGTGACCATGAAGGTGCGTTTCCGCCATGAAGAACCGCCAGTCCTTGAGTTCACTCCTTTGGTTCTCAATCCAACGCCAGAAAATGTTGATAATGCTAGATATTATGGTATTATTAGATTGATGGAGGTTTAGGTCTTTGATTTAAAGATAAAAGACAATATAATTAAGGGGAGAATAATCTTTAGTTGATATGTTTGTCCAAATGGTATTATAATTAAATCAGAATATCTGTAAAATCACTTTACGTCAATAAAAGGAATTTAAATAGATGGATAGTCTGATTATAATCGGAGGCGGACTTGCAGGGAGCGAGGCTGCATTTCAGGCAGGCATTAGGGGAGTTAATGTAATATTATACGAAATGAGACCCCTCAAATTTACCCCAGCGCATAAGACGCAATATCTGAGTGAGCTAGTCTGCTCAAATTCCCTTAGGTCAAATACATTAGAAAGCGCGCCAGGATTACTAAAAAAAGAGTTGTCCTTAGCAGGGTCATTAATCATGGAGGCTGCTTATAAAACAATGGTGCCAGCAGGGTCTGCCCTTGCAGTAGACAGAGAGGCATTTTCTAAGTATATTACAGATAAACTTGTCTCAATGCCTAATATAAATATTATCCGTCAAGAGGTTTCATCCATTCCAGATACCCTCTCAATCATTGCAACAGGGCCTCTGACATCAGAGCCTCTGGCGCAGCAATTATTAAAGATTATTGGTGGAGAACACCTTTATTTTTATGATGCAATTGCTCCAATAATAGATGGCAGCAGCATTGATTATGATAAGACATTTTTTTCGTCACGCTACGATAAAGGGGACGCTGATTACCTGAATTGTCCTATGGAAAGAGCGCAGTTTGATAGTTTCTATGATGCCCTTGCGCAAGCGGATATGGTTACTGCAAAGGAGTTTGAGGATAAAAAGATATTTGAAGGATGTATGCCTATAGAGGTAATGGCTCAGAGAGGCCGTGATACAATGAGATTTGGGCCTCTTAAACCTGTTGGTCTAAAATCGCCTAAGACTGGGAAGATATATTATGCAGTTGTACAGCTAAGGGCTGAAAATGCAGCAAGGACATCCTTTAATATGGTTGGATTTCAGACTCGTTTAAAACAGCCCGAGCAATGCAAGGTCTTTAAGATGATACCAGGGCTTGAAGATGCAAGATTTCTTAGATATGGTTCAATCCATAGAAACACATTTATTAACTCGCCAATGCAGTTGTCAAAGGGATTAACGCTTAAAAATCATGATTCTACCATGATAGCAGGACAGATAACAGGGGTTGAAGGATATATTGAATCAACTGCTATGGGGCTTATAGCAGGGATATTTGCGGTAAATATTCTAAAGGGAGGCACTATTACGCAGCCATCTCAAAATACAGCTCACGGCGCATTAATAAATTACATCACAACAAAGGCGCGCAAAGACTTCCAGCCTAGCAATATTAATTTCGGACTGTTCCCGGAATTAGAGCAGCAGATTAAAGACAAACAAATGAAAAAAGAGGCAATTGTTAAAAGGGCAATTGCAGACTGGAGGGTATTTCTTAATGAAAACGCATATTATAGAGTTCCTGCGTCACCTGAAAACTGAGAAAGACTCATCTAATCACACATTACGGGCATATAAAAAAGACTTGGAACAATTTAATATCTTTCATGAAGGCGCTGATATAACTAAGATTGATATGTTTGATATAAGGGCATTTGTTGCTGACCAATCAAAAAAAGGATTATCTAAGACAACTGTCAGCAGAAGGCTTTCTGTGGTTCGGTCATTTCTGAAGTACCTTTGTTCTGTCGATGTTATAAAGGCAAATCCCGCAAAGATAGTGCCTCTGCCAAAGGCTTCAAGGATACTTCCTAAATTTCTCTCTGTTGACGATATATTTACATTGATAGACTCTGTAAAAGGTATGGGGTTTCAGGCAGCAAGGGATAAGGCTATTTTGGAGCTTTTGTATTCAAGCGGTCTTAGGGTTTCAGAGCTTGTGTCTCTTAATATTGCAGATATTAATCTAAAGGAAACCATTCTCAAGGTAATGGGAAAAGGTAAAAAAGAGAGGATAGTTCCATTTGGCTCATCTGCTTTACATACCTTAAAGATATACATAATTGAACGATTGATTATCAAAGATAAAGCAGGAGGTCTTGACACTAATGCCCTTTTTATAAACAGACGTGGGGGAAGGCTTACAGACAGGAGCGCAAACAGGATTGTCGTAAAATTTGCCCGCTCAATCGGCATTCAAGGCAGCATTGGTCCTCATACGCTAAGACATTCATTTGCCTCGCACCTGCTGCAGGCAGGCGCAGACCTTAGGGTAATTCAAGAATTTCTGGGACATTCATCCCTTTCAACAACTCAAAGATATACGCATCTTGATTTTGTACACCTTATGGATGTATATGATAAAAGCCATCCGCTTGCTAAAGATAAAGGTCTGAAGCATGAATAAAAGATAAAGCATTCACCGCAGAGACGCAGAGAGCGCAGAGAAAAGATTTAATAATAATTTCATAAATTTTTTATTTAATTCATTTATCTTTTATCTTCCTCTGCGTACCTCTGCGCTCTCTGCGTCTCTGCGGTGAATTTTTTTTCATGTCTCTACAGTGAGATATTTACTTATTTTAAATGCCTCTTACTATCAAAAAATTTATTTAACATTTTTCTTCTGATTCCTGTTAATATAATACTTAAAATTTTTAATCAGTATGGAGGCTAATTTGCAGGGAACAACAATATTATGCGTAAGAAGAGATAATAAAGTTGCAATAGCTGGAGACGGACAGGTTACGCTTGGAAATACGATCGTCAAACACAGCGCTAATAAATTAAGAAAGATGTTTGATAATAAAATAATCGCTGGATTTGCAGGCGCTACTGCTGATGCCTTTACTCTCTTTGAAAAGTTTGAAGAAAAACTACAGACATATAGAGGCAATCTGCCAAGGGCTGCTGTGGAGCTTGCTAAAGACTGGAGAACGGATAAGATATTGAGAAGGCTTGAGGCATTATTAATAGTCGCTGACTCAAAGCAGACCCTGATAATATCTGGAAACGGAGATGTTATAGAACCCGATACAGAGGTTGCAGCAATAGGCTCAGGCGGGGCATATGCTCAAGCCTCAGCAATTGCCTTACTTGAAAATACAGAACTCTCTGCTGGGGAGATTGTCACAAAATCTATGAAGATTGCTTCTGAAATCTGTATATATACTAATAATACTTTAAACATAGAGGAGTTAAATGGATAACCTTACACCAATAACAATTGATGAACAGGCGCATACAGGCGCTGATGATTCTACGGATATTAACTTTGATGATGTCGATTCCTTAGAAAAACTGGATAACCTTACGCCAAAGAGGATTGTAGAAGAACTCAAAAAATATATAATTGGTCAAGATAAGGCAAAAAGGGCTGTGGCTATAGCCTTGCGAAACAGATGGCGCAGACAAAAACTCACACCAGAACTCAAAGATGAGGTAATGCCAAAAAACATTATTATGATTGGTCCAACCGGAGTTGGAAAGACCGAGATAGCTCGCAGACTTGCAAACCTCTCAAAGGCTCCATTTATAAAGGTTGAGGCATCAAAATATACAGAGGTTGGTTACGTTGGCCGAGATGTAGAATCTATGATAAGAGACCTGACAGAGATAGCAATAAGCAAGGTAAAGGAAGAACATCTTGTAAAGATTCAGAAAAAGGCAGAGGTAATGGCGCAGGAGAGAATGCTTGACCTATTACTCCCATCACCAAAAACCCTGCGAGGGGCAGCGCTGTCTGATGAAGAAAAACAAAAACATACAGAGACGCGGGAAAAATTACGCTCACGGCTGAAAGATGGAAAACTTGACAAGCGTTACGTAGACCTTGAGGTCAGAGAAAAGTCGATGCCTTTTGGCATAATCTCAAACATTGGGCTTGATGCCCTTGAGATTAATCTAAAAGAGATGCTTGGAAATTTTCTGCCTGACAAACCAAATAGAAAGAAAATGAAGGTAACAGACGCCATTATTTATCTTATAAAAGAAGAGGCAGCAAAACTAGTGGATATGGAAAAGGTAACAAAGGAAGCCATTAGAAGAACAGAACAGACTGGCATGGTTTTCATTGATGAGATTGACAAGATTGCAAGCAGGTCCGGAGGTCATGGGCCTGATGTCTCAAGAGAAGGAGTGCAGAGAGATTTACTGCCAATTGTTGAAGGCACTACAGTCAACACAAAGCATGGCACTGTTAATACAAATCATATATTATTTATAGCCTCTGGGGCGTTTCATGTCTCTAAGCCATCTGACCTGATACCAGAACTTCAAGGGAGATTTCCGATAAGGGTTGAGCTTGAACATCTAACTAAAGATGATTTTGTGCGAATACTAACAGAACCAAATAATGCCCTTATAAAACAATATATTGCCCTTATTGCCACAGAAGGCATAGTCCTTGAGTTTACTCCAGATTCAATAGATGAGATAGCGGATATTGCCTTTACTGTCAATGAAAAAACCGAGAATATAGGAGCAAGAAGGCTGCATACTGTACTTGAAAAATTGCTTGAGGATATTTCATTTGACGCGCCTGAAAAAACTGGCGAGAGTATATCTATAAATAGAGAATATGTCAGAGCAAGACTTGCTGAAATAATTAAAGATGAGGATTTAAGCCGTTATATCCTATGATCATAAAAAAACGCTCAATCAGCGGTTTGGCAATAATTATATTATTGATTTTGATGATTTTGTTAAGTTCATGTTCAACAGGTAGAAAAGAAGTCAAGTGGGATAGTAACAATACAACTTACATGGTTGCCTCATGGTATGGTAAGGATTATCAGGGAAAGAAAACAGCATCTGGAGAGATATTTGACATGTATGGCTTAACTGCCGCTCACAAAACCCTTAGATTAGGCACTGAACTGCTTGTAACGAACCCAAAAAATAACCAGTCAGCAAAGGTTACAATAAATGACAGGGGACCCTATATCAGAGGAAGAGATTTAGACCTCTCATATCAGGCAGCTAAGGAAGTTGGAATGATAGGGGCAGGAATCGCAAGACTCAGGGTAGTATATCTTGGAATTAATCATTATTATGACAAATATATCAAATGATAACCTTCAAAAATCGCTTTATAATATTTAGAAATGGAGATTATTTCATTCCTTTAAATCTACTCATAATATTATTAATCCTGCTTAACTCTTGCTCTACTTCCACAAAGGTATCTAAACCTGAACAAGATTACCCAAAACCAGAAGTCACAAACACTGAAATCAAAGACAAAACCTCTGTGATTGAAGATAAACACCCTGTAATCAAAGACAAAACCTCTGTGATTGAAGATAAACACCCTGTAATAAAAGACAAAAAACCTGAAATTGATGATAAAAACTCTATAATTGAAGACAAAGACACAATCCTGATGGTTGCCTCATGGTATGGCAAGGCATTTCACGGGCATATTACAGCCTCTGGAGAGATATTTAATATGAATGCCCTGACAGCAGCCCATAAAAAGCTCCCATTTGGAACAAAACTCCTTATTATCAATCCACAAAACGAAAAGACAACTACAGTCACTATAAATGATAGGGGCCCATATATATGGGGGAGGGAGCTTGACCTTTCTTATAAGGCTGCAAGCGAGATAGGCATAATCGGTTCTGGCACTGCAACTGTTAGAGTTATTTATTTAGGGATTGACCACACATATGATAATTATATCCCTGCGGAAGTAACCCAAGAAACTGCTGAAATTAGTACAGATAATGCCCAATTTACCGTTCAACTTGGCACATTTGCAGATAATCAAAATGCCGATAGAATGAGTTCTGCCGTAAAACAAAGATACAAAAATACGAAAGTTTATCAATGTGTAGTCAATGGTAAAAAATATTATAAGGTTAGAGTTGGCAGGCTAGACACCAAAAAACAAGCTCAACTCCTTGTAAAAAACCTAACTGACGATGGATATGCTGCCTTTATTACTATTTATCAATGATAGGATAATTTAAATTTGTTTTAAATACTTTTGCAATATCCTCTATTGAAAAAAGGATACAGAGAAATTACAGAAGACAAAAAAACTGATTGGTATGAATTCGTATCCGAAAAGCCAGATTGTTTTGACCATAAGATTTAACTGAATTTATGATTATAAATCACTGGAGTTAATCCCTTTCGTTCATCTAATAAATAATATTATGCAAAAATTATGTTATAATATCTAAAAATTAAAGGAGCGCATTATGAAGTTTAAAACAACTATAATCGGAGCTGGAAATGTCGGAGCTTCTATTGCTCAACTTATCGCATTTCACGGTATTTCAGATGTTGTATTGCTTGATATTGAACAAAATATAGCTAAAGGCAAGGCTCTTGATATTGCCGAGGCTTGCCCAGTTTGGAATTCTGCTTCAATAGTCTCTGGCACAAGCGATTATGCAGATATCAAAGATTCAAATATCGTTGTCATAACTGCTGGTATTGCCCGCAAGCCTGGTATGTCACGAGATGACCTCCTAAACGTCAATGCGGAAATTGTGCGCAATGCTGCCATTAATATCGCTAAATATTGCCCTAATTCAATAGTCATTGTAGTTACAAATCCAATGGATATTATGACTCAACTTGCATTTTCAGTAACAGGATTTGCCTCAAACAAGGTTATAGGGATGGGAGGCATTTTAGACAGTTCTCGGTTTAAGACATTTATTGCCTGGGAACTGAAGGTCTCGCCGTCAATAGTTAATACAATAGTGCTTGGCGGACATGGCGATCAGATGCTTCCGCTTCCGCGTTTTACAACCATTGGAGGCATTCCTTTGACTGAATTGATGTCCAAAGATAAGATTGATGAGCTTATTAAAAGAACCGCTTCAGGCGGGGCTGAGATTGTTAAATTACTTGAAAAAGGCAGCGCATTTTACGCCCCTGCTGCCTCAACATTTGTGATGATAAAGGCTATTATTCTTGATGAAAAGCTCCTCATACCAGCCTCTTGTTATCTTAATGGGGAGTATGGATTTAAGGGCGTTTACGCGGGCGTCCCTGTAATCATTGGCGCATCTGGGGCTGAGCGGGTTATTGAGATTGTCTTAAACGAAGGAGAAAAGAGAGAATTTGCTAATTCAGTGGATTCAGTTAAAGAATCTGTATCTAAACTAGGTATTTTAAAATAGGAGATGAGACATGCAGCGTACACTTTCAATTGTTAAACCAGATGGAACTGCCAAAAATGTTATTGGCGATGTTATCAAACGTTTTGAAGATTCAGGGCTTAAAATAATTGGTCTTAAAAGGATTAAACTTTCCAAAGACGAAGCCTGTGGTTTTTATATCGTTCACAAGGCAAGACCATTTTATGGGAGTCTGACGGATTTTATGTCCGAGGGACCTGTTGTTGTCATGGCTATTGAAGGCGATGATGCCATAGCTAAAGTAAGAAATATCATGGGCGCAACCAATCCCAAAGACGCTAAACCGGGAACTATCAGAGCCGATCTTGCAACAGACCTTGAGAGAAATACAGTTCATGGCTCAGATTCCCCTGAGTCAGCTTCATTTGAGATTCCTTACTTTTTTTCTGCTTTGGAGCTTATGTAAAGATTAGAATTCAACATAGTGGCGTATTGCTTACGCGGTCAACGAGGGCGTATACAATACGCCCCTACTGAATAGTTTGTTAGTTTTTATCTACCCTTGACCCTTTATACCATTTTGCCGTTGCCTTTATTGACTCATCAAAGGTTACTTTGGGTCTATAACCTAATATATCCATAGCTTTTTTAATTGAAAAATGATAATCTCTGCCTCCGTTTGATATTCTGTAACGAGTTAATAACGGGTCTTTTTTTGTCTTGAAAAACTTATAGGTTATCTCCATTAAAAATGCTATTGTATATCCTATCCAAAATGGGATAGACATCCTTGGCGGTTTGATTCCTAACTCTAAACATAGTTTTTCAGTAAATGTCCTCCAATCAATCTCCAGCCCATCGGTTATAAAAAAAGCCTCGCCAGCAGCCTCTTTTTTGAAACAGGCAAGGACAATCCCTTCGACCAGATTTTCTACATAGGCAGGAGCAGTCCACGACCTGCCCCCTCCAATATATCCGCCCTTCCCTGCCATCAAGGCATCGGCGTATTTCTCAATAAATGTGTGATCATTTGTGCCAAATACGTTTCCAGGTCTTATTGCCACAACCTCCATCTCTGATGCCTCTGATAGATCAAACAACCACCTTTCAGCAATCTTTTTGGTCTCGCAATATGCGAATATTGTATCTGCCATTGGCTCAGACTCTTCCTTATATCTAAAACCCGAAAATCCATATGCAGCAGTTGTGCTGATATGAACAAATCTCTTAACCTTACCCTGACAGGCTGCCCTCGCAATGTTTTGCGTCCCCTCAACATTTATCTTGTAAAACTTCTCATAACTCCCCCAATCAGAGGCAAACCCAGCAACATTTACAACTATATCTACCCCTTTTACAGTATCTGGCAGGGTATCAGGGGCAGTTATATCTCCATAAAAAAGTTCAATATCGCAGCCATCAATAAATGAAAGGTCAGAAGTCTTGCGCGCAAGCCCTCTTACCTTATGTCCATCAGCAATAAGCCGTTTAGCCAGATTGCTGCCAATAAAACCGTTTATCCCTGTTATTAAAATAACGCTCATCAATATCCTGTAATAAATAATTTTTTTGTAGGGGTAACCCTTGTGGTTACCCAAGAGGGCAGGCACAAGACCTGCCCCTACCAACCAAAAATAATTAATAAATCAGTTAAAACTCCTAAGCTTGCGTGCAAAATAAACACATACCAAATAGATCTAGTCCGTAAGGCAATAAGACCAAAAATAACCCCGACAATGATTGCTCCGATGGTTTCACCCGGTGGTTTTCCTATATGAATCAGACAAGAAGAGATTGTCTGTATTAATATGGCATTAACCCCGCCGAATTCTCCTTTAAGCGCAAATAATAAAAACCCTCGAAAATAAAATTCCCAAGCAAAATAATAAAAGATAACATAACAAAGTTCATATAAAAACACAAGGTCTTTCCGCAGATAAAGCATTCTAAATAAAGGATACTCACCTTGAATATCAGGCATCTTTGAGGCAAGATAGATTATTGGCAGTATAATACATGGAAGAACTATTGCTATAAACTTGATGCCAAAGGCAATATCTCCAAGCCCAAGTCCATATTCTGAGATGTTTTTCCTTAGACGAAGGCGGATAAAAAATGCTGGAATAATGAACATCAACATAAAAAAAGTCATAAATTCAAGGACATATGTATAGAATTCAGTGTTTGAGCCAGTAGTTATTATATCAAAAGTCCGCTTATAAAACCGCGCCTTTCCGAAATACCAGAAGATGGTTAGAAGGACTGGCGCGCTTAGGAGTATTATATAAGCGTTGAGCTTATTTTTGTCGTAATTTATGGATTTTAGGAAATCTTTCATTTTCTACCAGTTATTTTCATATTTCCATCATCTTTTTCTATTTTATCTCTGATTAATTCTTTTACTCTTTTCTTAGCCATTTCTTCATATTTTTTAACAAAAGTAGTATGTGAAGGGTCTTGCTTATGGAATTCTGCTACATCTTTGCCATCCTTTTTATAAATAGCTTTTGAGAATTTTTCTTGAATAAACTCAACTGTTTTTTTATTTTTACAAATCGGATGAGTAACAAAATTTCTTACGTAACTTATTTCATTATAATCAGTAATTTCCTCTTTTTTAAATGATTCCAATATGAAAAACCATCCCCTCAATCTTTCAGCAACATATTTTTCATTTAATTCATCAGTGTTTATTGCCTCTTTAACTAAATGTTTCATTGAATCAGGAATACTTGGCATCTCTTTTGGAAATAAAGGTAGTGATTTTATTCCTTTTGCTTTAAAATCAAATTTAATATTTTCAAAAAGACTGCCAGTGATTCCGCTACCGTCAAAATTTTCAAATGCAATAATAGTTTTTATGTCATGAGATCTTAACAGGTTACGAATCTTATAGTTATTTTTCATTCCATAATAATTATCATTTCCTATTTGCTCATAATCAGCATTCCTCAACCCTTCAAACCTTAAAACAAGTATAAAATCTTCTACTATCTTATAAAAATCAGAGAATAATGTTTCAATCTTTTCTGGTTCAATATCGGATTTCCAAAGTTTTAAAAGACCAGTAGATGTAGTATTTTCATAGTTTTGGATAAACTCAATCTCAATATTATCACTGCCTTTCAACCGACTTGTCTCGTAAGATGGAATATTAGATAATAAATATTCAACCACTAATGTTTTAGGAGGATAATCCATATTTTCGGTCTCCTTCATTCAAAATACGATTCGTAGCCAATTCACAATATTCCTCATCAATCTCAACCCCAATCCCGACCCTTCCTGTCTCTAAACTTGCAAGCAATGTAGTCCCGCTCCCTGCAAATGGGTCAAGCACAATATCTCCAACATAGGTAAATAGCTTTATACACCTTCTGGGCAGTTCAACAGGAAATGGCGCAGGATGTCCTATTCTTTTTTTACTTTCACCGCTAAAGCTCCAAACTCCATTTGTCCATTCCATAAATTCACTTTTTGTTATATCAGAAATCCTGCTCCCGCTCCTTTTTTTCCAATCTTTTTTATAAAGAATAACTATGACCTCAACAGGAGCTATAACATATGGAGCAGAGGCTGAAAGCCACGACCCCCATGCAGTTCGTCTTGAAATATTGCCCTCATTCCATATTATTGTTGAATGATATTTAAAACCAATATTTTTGGCAATCGTTGTAATATCAGCGCAGATACTCTGCTGTCCGCCCTTATTTTTATCTAATGGAATATTTAGACAAAACCTGCCGTCATCTTTTAAAATATCATAACATCTTGCAAGCCACTGTCCTGTAAATAAAAGATAATCATCGTAGGAAGTCTTATCGTCATGGGAGTTATATTTAATATCCAGATTATATGGAGGCGATGTAACTATTAAATCTATTGAACTGTCTTCAATAATTTCAGACTTTATTATATCTGTATTATAGATTGAGATTAAGTCACTATGATAAAATAATTCTTGGCAGTAATCTCTGCTATATGGCTGCGTATTTTGCATGGATATAGTGTAACATTTTAGACTAAGTTTTATTAAAGATAAAACTTATCTCATGTAAATTATAAAATTCAACCCCATCTTCAAATCAATCTTATTTTGCTATTAAAGCACATGAAATATCTGTTGCAGTTCTTTTATTTTTTCAACATACTTTGGACGTTCTCTATCAATATATATATCTAACGCATCTCTGGTTATCTCAGCTATTGATTTTTTAGTCACTGAAGATATTAATTTAATAGCATCATATTGATCTTCCCGAATAACCGCATATAGAGTCGTTTGCCCTTTAATTTTATTAGATTTTTGCATAATTTCATCCTCTATTATTAATATTTTTTAAGATGGATATATTTACAGTGGTATTGTATCTGGAATAACTAATCCAAACATCGCCACTTGTTCAAATCTCCCACACATTGTATCCTTCATATACTGTTTAATAGATTCTATTGCTTCATCTGTAAATCCAATTGTAAATTCTATTATACGATTCTCATCAATAAAAATTTGACCGCTGTTTCTATCAATCCAAGTTCCATAAAATCCTTTAAGATGTTTCTCCCAAACTTTACTACGCTGCCCATGCTTAAATGCTCCATCAGTTATTTTCAAATTAATCAAATCCATTATTGTTTCATCATATAAATCCTCTTCTACTTTTTTCTTTTCGCCGCTTTCGTTTTCGTTATAATATTCTGGCAAATGAAGAAGCACTGTACAATGTTTTTCTTTCATATCTACCCACAAATTGATTTAGAATTTTCTTAGTCATAATTTTGTATCTCTTTAATATTTATCTATCCATTAAAGATGGATTTATGTAACAATCTCCTTTTCTTCATTCTATCATTATATTATACTATAATAATATAATGATAGTATAAAAGCAATTAAAAAATTAAACAATCACTTTTAGTAAAATATCTGACTAATCTCAACTTTTGTTTATTTAAAGATAATATTTATCCAAATCAGTTATAATATCACTATAAATATGCTAAAAATATACAGAAATCTAATACAATATAAAGACCTGTTATTAATCCTAACATGGAGAGAGATATCCGTTCGATACCGCCAGACCTCTATCGGCATTGCATGGGCTATAATTCAACCGCTTAGTTTAATGTTGGTATTTGCATTTATATTCACATATCTTATGCCTACACGGGTCTCAGGGTATCCTAAGATGATATTTTTTTATGCTGCCTTAGTGCCTTGGACATTTTTTTCAACTGCCATTAACTATGCCATTCCTTGTCTTGTAAATCAATATAATCTGATAACTAAGATATACTTCCCTCGTGAAATACTCCCAATCTCTCAAATTATTGTGGCATTTGTTGATTTCCTGCTTGCTTCAATATTATTTGTTGTATTTATGTTTTTTTATGATATTGAATTGACATGGAATGTGCTATGGTTTTTCCCTTTATTTATTCAACTAATATTATTCACAACCGCAATGTCTCTTACGCTTTCATCGCTCAATGTTTTTTATAGAGACGTAAATGTTGCATCTGGATTTATCATGAGATTATGGTTTTTTATGACTCCGATATTTTATTCAATTGATACACTATCTATAAAAATAAAACTGCTTCTTTTTTTAAATCCTCTAACATTTATCATCGAAAACATGCGCAGATGTCTCATTGAAGGCAGAGGCGTTATAGTTTGGCAATTTTTAATTGTTTCATTTATTTTATTGGTTTATTTTTATCTAAGTATAGTATATTTCAAAAAAATTGAAAGTAAATTTGCAGACATAATATGATTATCTTACAAGGCCAATGATTATATTAAATGACATTTGGAAGCAATACCTTTTACATAATAATACTCATCGCTCTATTAGAGAGGATGTTGTCAATCTATTTAAAGCCAAACCTAAGACAAAACAATCTGATGGAACATTTTGGGCATTAAAAGGGGTTAATTTTTCTGTAAAAAAAGGTGAATGTCTTGGACTTTACGGACCTAATGGCTCTGGAAAATCTACAATCCTTAAAATTATCGGCAACATCACAAGCCCAACAAAAGGCACGTTACAGGTCAATGGCAGGATTGCGCCAATGATTCAACAAGGCGCAGGATTTCATCTTGACCTTACTGGCAGGGAGAATATCTATGTTAATGCCGCAATACTTGGCATGACTATTAAACAAATAAAGAAAAATATCGCTGCAATTATAGAATTTTCAGGCTTAGATTGTGATATGATTGATGTCCCTGTTAAAAAATATTCTACTGGAATGTATGTCAGGCTTGGATTTTCTATAGCTGTGCATACTGAAGCGGATATTTTTTTGATTGACGAAATTTTGGCAGTTGGGGACGAGGATTTTAAGAAAAAATGTATAAATCAAATCCTACATCTAAAGAAGTTAGGCAGGACACTCATCGTTGTTACCCATAATATGCAGCAGATGGAGGAAGTATCTGACAGGATTATCTATATTAATAAAGGCGTGATAGAATAAGTGAAAAAAATGACTAACGCAGCAGAGCAATTTAACAATATCTGGAAACAAAGAGGGGAATCTCTTTATAATCATTGGACTCCAAATGCTCCAACAAATCAGATTCAACTTGCTTTTAGAAATCACTGGGATGTTTTTAAGGAGATAATCGGCGATACTCAGGGCATTTGTCTTGAGGTTGGATGCGGAAGGGGCAGTATCTCAAGCTATTTTGCTGAAAATGGCTATAAATGTCATCTTTTTGATTATTCACTTGAGATTCTATTAATTGGTAAAGAGATATTTAAAAAGAATCGACACAAGGGGACTCCAGTCTGCGGAGACGCCTCAAATCTGCCTTATAAAAGCAATTCATTTGATGTAGTTGTCAGCATCGGACTTCTTGAACATTTTGAGGATGCCTCAGATATAATCTCAGAACAAATAAGGGTTCTTAAAAAAGATGGAATAATGCTTGCGTATATTGTTCCAGATATGCCTTTTAACATTCAGAGATATTTTAACTGGATAAATAAATTTCTAAAGATTATAATAAAAGGCGATAAATCAAAAAAACCTAAAAAATCACAGATTTATAGAAATAATTATATGCCGTCAGTTTACCTATATATTTTGGATAAATACAATATTAAAGATGCGCAATGTATAGGGATGTATCCTCTGCCTATGATTTCACATTCACCAGAATTTCCGTTTTCACTTATGCCCCAAAGGGCAGAAACTGCTTTAACTATACTATTTAAGGCGATACTTTGGATAAGAGGATTATTTGTAAAAGGACATACATGGATATGTAATCATGATTTTGGACAGGCTTTTTTGGTATATTTTAAAAAATAACAAGGCAGGTATTGGATGATTCGCTCATCAATTCTAAGGTTGTTAAATAATTCACTAAATCTCATATATCCAGCAAGATGTCCCGTCTGTGGCGGCAAGGCTGACAATTTCGCAACATCTCCAATCTGCAAGGATTGCTGGTCAAAAATCATTCCTTTGGATGAGCATTGCTGTCAGATTTGCTCAAAACCCCTTGGGGCAATTTATATGAAGATATGCGCAGACTGTCTCAAAACCAAACCATATTATACAAAGGTGATATCATTTACCGCCTTTGAAGGAACTATCAGGGAGGCAATTCATTTATATAAATACTCATCTATTACCAGATTTGCAGACGCTATAAGCCAGCTTATGTTTAGCCTTGAACTGCCAGAGGCTGATATCATGACAGCTGTTCCAGTTACGAAAAAACGTCTTCAGGAGCGCGGATTTAATCAAAGTCTTTTACTAGCTCGTAAACTTGGAAAGAGATTTAATATCCCTGCGCATTTTAATCTGCTTGCTAAAATCAAGGAAACTGAGCATCAGGCTCTCCTAAAAGGTCAAGAAAGAAGGGCAGCCCTAAAGGGGGCTTTTGTTACAACCGAAAAAATCAATGGACAAGTGATTATCTTGGTTGATGATGTAATGACAACAGGCACAACTATCAATGAATGCTCAAAAACACTGATTTCAGGAGGCGCATCAAAGGTTTACGCAATAGTTGCAGCAAACACAAGAAAAAATTAGAATCATTGAGATAATAATCTAATATAAATCATCATATTTTGAGTTTGACCTATATCAATCATATACATTATGATATAAGTTGTAATATTTATTTAAATATAGTATTACTGTGAGGATTTAATGTATAGATGTGTAAAAATACTGATTATCAGCATAATATTTCTTATCAGCGTGAATATATGTAACAGTGAAGTCTACAAGTGGGCAGACAAAGACGGAAATATAAATATAACCGACTATCCTCGCCCTGTATATCCCAATGAAGTTATTGAGAAAAACTCTGCGCCATATCCACCATCTTCGCCCAATAAGGCAGCAGTGAAACGCAGCCGCTCTTTAAAACAATTAAATCCTGTAAAGTCGCTGGTTGAACCTGCTAAATCAACAGACCATTTGACAGTGACACTAGCGCCAGAAAAGCCATCTGCTCCACAGCAACTAAAAGCGCAAGATATTAAACCTGCTGCACAAGCAGAGCAGAAAATTGGGCATCCTGAGATTTTATCTATTGCCCCAACAGACCAGAAATATCCAGAGATTTTGCCAACTAAAGCCTTGACGCAAGTCAAACCTGCGCTGCCACTAATCAGAATGCCTAATCAAAGAGATTTTGGCATTAAACAGGATATAATTTTAGGAATATTGCTGTTGTCTATATTATATTTTTTGTATACTCTGTTTTCTATAGCGAAAAAATTACAAATAGACAAACCGTGGATGGCTTTAATACCAATCGCAAATGCCTATACGATTATAAAGGCTGCGGATAAACCGAAGTGGTGGCTTGCGCTTTTATTTGTCCCTGTAGCCAATATAGGCATTGGCGTGATTGTTTGGATGGCAATATATGAAAGACTTGGGCTTGAAAGAAAAAACGGGTTTTCAACATTATATCTTTCACCTATAGTTATTCCAGTAGTTGCTGTATTATTTAGTCTCTTTAATCCAACGGGAATAATTTTGTCTATTTTATTTATTATATATCCTGCTGCAATATTATTTTGCGGGTCTATGCTTATTTTACCCGGATATTATCTGCGTCTGGCAAATCTAATAACCGATAAAGAAGAGGTATCAAAGATATTTGAAACAAAATCTCTTATAGATTCTGAACATGTTCCTGAAACTCCTAAGACATACGAAGAATATCCACAAGAAATTTCTCCTGTAAATGACGGCGCTTCCGTTACCCCTGAGACATCTGAAGAATATCCGCAAGAAATTTCTCCTGTAATTGATGATACTTCCGTTACCACAGAGATATTTGAAGAGCCAACACCTAATATCTCTGCCGTAAGTGAAGACGCAGTTGATATCTCTAAATCTGAACCTCCTGCAGAAATACTTGAACAACCTTCGACTAATGATGAACAAGCGCTGACCTCTGTTGAGCAGACTACTGAAGACAACCCTGAAGAACAAGAGCCAATGGATATTTCAACGCTTAAACCTGTAACTCCTGAGACGGCAAACCTTGAATATGATACTATGCCATTGATAAAAAACACAGAAGACTTAGATACCAACCCAGTTGAGCAAGCAGATGAGGAAATAATTTCAATGGAGAATAAGACAGATGACAATGTTGGCTATATATCGTTTGATTATGACCTGAATGCTCAGCCTGCTGGGATTGCCTATGTGTCTGCCCCAATCATTGAGAATATTGAAGGAATCTCTGTAGATTTTGATTTAGAGGTTCAGCCTGTTGGGATTGCCTATGTGTCTGCGCCAATTATTGAGAATATTGAAGGCATCTCTGTGGATATTTATTTAGAGGCAGCAAAAGTATCAACTACAAATTCATTAGATGATTCAAGGGTATATACTGAGACAGATAAAATTAAACCAGATGATGAGAATGAAATTATTGCAGAAATAGATGAAGATGATACCGTAATAGTAGAACCTGACTTAGGCGATAATATCAATGATAAGGGTATTTCAAAAAGATAGATATAAAAAAACATAAAACTTGAAGGAGCTATTTTTAATTAATGAGCCTCTTGCAAAAGTAATAAAAAAGCATATTAAAAAGAAAAGGAATTCACCACAGAGGCACAGAGTCGTAGGGGCAGGTCTTGTGCCTGCCCTGTTGTTGTGGTAACCGTGTTGATTGCTC
>Ga0315281_10001670_pt1 | contig 32904 bp, 28 predicted proteins | sample YL17G07_0_MG_FD_204540 | JGI IMG/M metagenome (GOLD analysis project Ga0315281, IMG submission 204540) | Sediment microbial communities from Yellowstone Lake, YNP, Wyoming, USA - YL17G07_0 | ecosystem: Environmental > Aquatic > Freshwater > Lake > Sediment | place: USA: Wyoming | collected...
GCGCAGCGCGAGCTACCCGCGCTGATCGCGCGTATGGGGCTCGCGCTGCGCCGCCTCGAGAGCGACGAGCTGAGCCTCGAAGACGTCTTCGTCGACCTGGTCGAGGGGGGTCCCCGATGAGGGGCTTCGGAGCCTTCCTCGGCAAAGAAGTGCGCGAGACCGTGCACACGTGGCGCATCTGGGTCCTGCCCGGCTTCATCCTGTTCGCGGCGCTGTCGTCGCCGATCATCACGTTCCTCATGCCGACGCTGGCGGACCGACTCGGCAGCATGCCGCAGGGATTCGCCATCTCCGTGCCCGATCCGAGCGCCCTGGCCGCCTACATCGAGTACCTCCACAACCTCGGCGAGCTCGTGATGTTCGCGCTCGTGATCGCCTACGGCGGCATCGTCAGTTCGGAGGTGCGCGCCGGCACCGCGGCGCTGGCGCTGGCCAAGCCGCTGTCGCGACGCGCCTTCGTGCTCGCCAAGTGGCTGTCGCAGGTCCTCGTGATCGCCGTCGCAGCCGTCGCGGCGACGGCGGTGTGCGTCGCCGTCACGGCCGTGCTGCTGGGCTTCGGGCCGGCGCCGGATGCGGTCGCCGCCGTGGCCCTCTGGTTTGTGTACGCCACCATGTTCCTGAGCGCCATGGTCCTGCTGAGCTCCGTGCTGCCGGCGCCGGCGGCCGCGGCCGGCGCCGGCATCGGCGTGTACGCCTCGCTGGCCATCCTCGCCCAGTTCGAGGCCACGAGCCGCATGACGCCGGCGGGGCTCATGCCCGCCGCCGACGCCGTCCTGAGCGGTGAGCCGGCGTACTGGCAGATGCCGGTCGCGACGGGCATCGCGCTGAGCGTCGCCTGCTTGGCCGCAGCCGTGTGGCGCTTCTCGCGGCGCGAGATCTGACGCGCTGCGCCGCTCGCCGCCCGCCGCCTGCCGGCGGCCGCACTACCCGCCGCGGCTCACCCTGACCTCGAGGCCGCGCGGCGCGGCCGTCAAGGCGATCTCGCCGCGCTGGTCGGTGCGCGCGCAAGCGACGCCGCCCGCGGCCAGGAGCGCGAGCATCTCGGACGTGGGGTGACCGTACGTGTTGGGGCCCACCGAGATGACCGCCAGGGCCGGGGCGAGCGCGTCCAGCTGCGCCTCGTCGAGGCCGCCGCGGCTGCCGTGGTGGGGCAGCTCGACGACGACGCAGGCGGGCAGGTCGAGCCCTTCGAGCACCTCGCCCTCGGCGTCGCCCGGCACCAGCGCGCGCCGGCCGCCGAGTTCGGCCAGCACCACCAGCGCCGCGTCGTTCTCGCTCTGGTTGCCGCTCTCGCCGGCGGGGGCCGAGGTGGGCAGCACGCGGAGGCTCCAGCCCGCGCCCGCCAGCTCCGCCGGCGCCTCGCACCAGCGCACCTCGGCGCCCGCCGCCGTCAGTCTCGCGGCGAGAGCCTCGAGCGCCGCCGACGGCGCCGGCGGACGCGGGAGCAGAGCCGTCGTGATGGGGATGCTCCCCACGATGTCCGAGAGCCCGGCGGTGTGGTCGGCGTGAGCGTGGGAGAGAACCAGCAGGTCGATACGCTGGACGGCATGGGCGCGCAGGGCACGAGCCAGCGGAGCCGGGCCCGCATCGATGAGCACGGTGGGGCCGCCGGGCGCCTGGAACAGCGTCGCCGCGCCTTCGCCGACGTCGAGGAACGTGAGCGTGGGCTGGCGCGGCGGAGCCGCCGGCATCGGCGCAAGCAGGAGCACAGCCGCCGCGAGGCCTGCGGTCGCGGCCATCAGCGCCGTCCGTCGGCGAGGATCGCGGACGTAGGCAGCCAGGCCGCCTCCGGCGCGCCGCGCGAGCCCGGCGACGACCGCCAGCTCGCCGCAGAACGTGACCAGGAGGAGCAATCTCAGACTGACGCCGCGCCACTCGTACACGGCGAACGGCAGCCTGCCGAAGAGCCGCGAGACCTCCATGAGAAACCCGATGAAGAGCCCCGCCACCACGTTCAGCGGGGCCGACAGCCAGCTGCCCACGAACCCGAGGAGCAGCGACAGCATGCCGACGAACATGATGGGGCCCAACACGAAGCCCCCGGCCACGTTGGCGGGGACGCTCACCAGCGAAGCGGAGCCGAAGGTGAGCATCGAGATGGGCGCCGTGGACAGGCTCGCGGCCGTCGTGATCCCGACCATCTGCGCCAGGGCTCCCGGAAGGAACCGGAAGAGCCGCGTGAGCGGCCGCGCCAGCAGCAGGAGCCCCGCCACGGCGCCGAACGACAGCTGGAAGCTGACGTCGAAGAGGTTGTTGGGGTTGCGCGTGAGGAGCCACGCCGCCGGGACCAGCCACAGCAGCCAGCCGTCGGTGGGCCGGGAGGCGAGCACCGCGAGCAGCCCGACGATGCCGGAGACGCCGGCGCGCACGATGGACGGCGACGCCCCGGTGAGCAGTACGTAGGTGGCGACGACCGGCACGAGAAGCGCGCTGCGCACGAGGCGCGGGATGCCCAGCAGCGAGAAGGCGAACGCCCACATGCTGCAGAGCAGGATGACGTTTTCGCCGGAAACGGCCATGATGTGCAGCAGGCCACTGCGCCGGAAGTCGTCGATGGAAGCCTGGTCGACGCCCTCGTCGTCGCCGAGGACCATGCCCTGCAGCACCTCGCTCACGGGGGGGTGCACACCCACGCGCAGATGCGCGCGGGAGGCCAGACGCAGGCGGTCGATGGCGCCCTGGAGGCCGCCGCGGCGGCCGGTGACGCGCAGGTCCGCGAAGCGCCCCTCGAGCGTGACGTGCTCGCCGCGGCGGCGCAGATACCGGCCGTAGTCGAAGGCGCCCGGCTTGGGCGCCGGCAGCGGCTCGACGCTCACGGAGTCCATTTCGATGACGGCGCCCTCCACGAGGGCGCCGCACGAATCGAGCACGAAGGGCTCTCCGTCCTCGAGGCGCAGGCGCAGGTGGGCGGGCTCGGCGAGAGGCGCGCCGCCCACTGCCCTGACGGCGACGGCCAGCGTGACCTGGTCGGCTTTGGCCGCCGGCAGGTCGGTGAGCACGGCGGCGAGGGTCACGTTGCGGCCCTCGTAGGCCTGGAGGGCAGAGTGCCCGATCGAATCCAGACGGCTGCCGCCCACGGCGATCCCAGCGACGAGGAACATCGTGGCGAGGCACACGGGGAGCGCCAGCAGCCAAGCCGGCGAGGCATGCAGCGCAGAGCCGCGCCGCAACGCCACGACCATGGCCGCCGTAGGGCCGGCCACGCCCAGCACGAGACACCACCACGAGGGCCTGAGGGCGAGCGCCAGGCACAGGCCGCCGCAGTAGGCGGCGGCGAGCACGTGCAGCGGGGCGATCCTACGCAGCAACAGGGGTCACACCGTGATGCTGTCTTTCATGGCGGCGAACTTGGCGTCGCCGATGCCGGACACGTTCTTGATGTCGTCGACCGTCTTGAACGGACCGCTCGCGGTCCGGTAGTCGATGATCTTCTGCGCGGTGGCCGGGCCGACGCCTTGTAGAGTGTCGAGCTCCTCGAGGGACGCCGTGTTGATGTTCACGGGAGCGCCGGGCGCCGTGACCGACCCGCCGGCCGAGGCCGCCGAGCCATTTGCGGCGACGGGCGCCGCGCCGCGCTCGGGCACCATGATCTGCTGGCCGTCGACGACCTTGGCGGCAAGGTTCACGCCGTCCAGCTCGGCCCTCGCGCCGGGCCCTCCGGCGAGCGCCAGCGCGTCTGCGACGCGGGCATCGGCCGGAAGGCGCACGACCCCGGGCGATTTGACGGCGCCGCACACGTAGACGACCACGTCGGCCGCGGCGGACGGGCTGGCCGCCGCGGCCGGAGAAGCCGGCGGAGGGGACGCCGCGGCGAGCACCAGCGGCTCGCCGCCGGCCGGGCCGGCCGCCTGCGGGAGGACGACGTAGCGCACGCCGACGGCGAGGACCATGGCGGCAACGGCGACATAGGCGTAGATCTGACGGCGTGGGAGCTGCATGGCCACCTCCGGGGAGAACGCGGACGAGAACCTCGCAGGCGCCGACGTGGACCGCCACGCGCCTTGCTCCAGAAGGCTAGGCCCACATGACGCCCGCGTCATCGCCCCTGAGGGGCGATCCGAGGGGGTGACAGTGAGCGCGGGACCCGCGCGGCTCCGGCCTACCTCACGACGAAGTTGACCAGCTTGCCGGGCACGTAGATCTCCTTGACGACCTGCTTGCCCTCGAGGAAGCGCACCGTGTTGGCGGCCGACCGCGCCTGAGCCAGCACATCGTCCTTCTCCGCGCCGATCGGCACTTCGAGGCGGTCGCGCAGCTTGCCGTTCACCTGGACGACCACGGTGACGACCTCGTCCGCGGCCAGCTCTTCGTCCCAGGCCGGCCAGGCGGCCCCGAGCACCGTCTCGCCGTGCCCGAGCAGCTCCCAGACCTCTTCGGCGATGTGCGGCGCCATGGGCGCCACGAGCAGGGTCATGTCGGTGACGACGTCGCGCCACTGCGCGAGCGTGAGCGCGCCCCTCGCGCCGGCCCACACCTCGAGCAGCTCGTTCTGCAGCTCCATGAGCGCCGAGACGGCGGTATGGAAGCGGAAGGCGTCGAGGTCGTGCGTGACCTTGCGAATGGTCTTGTTGAGCGTACGCAGGACCTGGCGGCCCTTCTCGGCCGCGGCCTCGTCGGCCGCCACCCCGCTGCCCTGCGCTTCCACGACCTCGGCGACGAGGTTCCAGAAGCGGTTCAGGAAGCGCAGGCAGCCCTGCGCCCCGCGGTCGCTCCAGGCGACGCTCTGCTCGAACGGGGCAATGAAGAGCTCGTACACGCGCAGGCTGTCGGCGCCGTAGCGCTCGACCACGCTGTCGGGCGTGACCACGTTGCCCTTGCTCTTGCTCATCTTCTGGCCGTCCTCGGCCTGGATCATGCCCTGGTTGCGCAGCCGCGCGTAGGGCTCGCCGAAGCGCACGTAACCCGCGTCCTGCGCCACCTTGCAGAAGAAGCGCGCGTAGAGCAGGTGCATGACCGCGTGCTCGGCGCCGCCCACGTACAGGTCGACCGGCAGCCAGTACTCGACCTTCTCGCGGTCGAAGGCGGCGGCCGCGTCGTGCGGTGAGGCGTAGCGGAAGTGGTACCAGCTGGAGCAGGCGAACGTGTCCATGGTGTCGGTCTCGCGGCGGCCGGGGCCCCCGCACCTCGGGCAGGTGGTGTGCACGAACTCCTCGTCGCGGGCCAGCGGCGAGCGGCCGTCGTCGGTGGGGTGGTAGTCCTCGAGGTCGGGCAGGAGCACGGGCAGCTGGTCGACCTGTACGGGGACGGGCCCGCAGGCGTCGCAGTGCACGATGGGGATCGGCGCGCCCCAGTAGCGCTGGCGGCTGATGAGCCAATCGCGGAGCTTGAAGTTGACCTTCTTGCGGGCGGCGCCGCGCTCGCCGAGCCAGCTGACGATCGCCTCAAACGCCTCGCCCGGCGCCGCCAGCCCGTCGAACTGCCTGGAGTTCACCATGAAGCCGTCGCCGGCATAAGCCTCGGCGAGCTCACCCTGCGCCCCGCTCTCGGGGGCGATGACCTCGACGATCGGCAGCCCGAACTCGGTGGCGAACTGGAAGTCGCGCTCGTCGTGCGCGGGCACGGCCATGATGGCGCCGGTGCCGTAGCCCGTGAGCACGTAGTCGCTGATCCAGATCGGCACCGGCGCGTCGTTCACGGGGTTGATCGCGTAGGCGCCGATGAAGACGCCCGTCTTCTCCTTCTCCGTGCTCAGGCGCTCGATCTCGCTCTGGCGCTGGGCCTGGTCCTGGTAGGCACCGACGGCCGCGCGTTGCGTCGGCACGGTGAGCTCGTCCACCAGGGGGTGCTCCGGCGCCAGCACCATGTAGGTGGCGCCGAACAGCGTGTCCGGCCGGGTCGTGAAGACGGTGAGCACGTCGTCCCGACCCTCGAGCCCGAAGTCGACCTCGGCGCCCTCGCTGCGCCCGATCCAGTTGGTCTGCATGAGCTTGATCTGCTCGGGCCAGTCGATCGTGCCCAGGTCGTCGAGCAGGCGCTGCGCGTACTCGGTGATGCGCAGGTACCACTGCTCCAGGTCCTTCTTGGTGACGTCGCTGCCGCAGCGCCAGCACTTGCCTTGCTCGACCTGCTCGTTGGCGAGAATGGTCTTGCAGCTCGGGCACCACCATTGCCGCCCCGTCGAGCGATACGCGAGGCCACGCTCGTAGAGCAGCAGGAAGAACCATTGCGTCCAGCGGTAGTAGTCGGGGAAGCAGCTGGTGATCTCGCGCGACCAGTCGAACGCCAGGCCGATGAGGTCCATCTGGCGGTGGTAGTTGGCGATGTTGCGCGCGGTGGTGACGCGCGGGTGCACGCCCATCTTGATGGCGTAGTTCTCGGCGGGCAGGCCGAAGGCGTCCCAGCCCATCGGATGGAGGACGTTGAACCCCTGCATGCGCCGGAACCGCGCCACCGCGTCGGTGGGCACGTAGTTGCGGAGGTGGCCGACGCTGAGGCCGTCGCCAGAGGGATACGGGAAGAAGTCGAGGCAGTAGAACGTGGGCTTGTCGCTCTCGTCGGAGGTGCGGTAGACGTCGCGCTCCTTCCAGATGCGCTGCCACTTCTGCTCGATGGCGTGCGGGTCGTAGCGTCGATCCATGCGGTCCTCTCTGGCGGCCGTCTACGGCGCGCCCGCGGCCGCGAGGCCCACGGGCGCCCAGCGCCTGATTGTACATGAGCGCCGCCGGGCGGCGGGGCCGCGCCCTCGCCGCCGCCCTCACCTTGGTCGTTGCCGCGGAGGCGGTCCGCGCGGTTGCCGGCAGGCACGCTTGTGCTATACTTCCGTGCCTGCCGGCACACGTCGGCACCCCTTCGGTGGGGGTATAGCTCAGTTGGGAGAGCGTTTGGCTGGCAGCCAAAAGGTCACCGGTTCGAGCCCGGTTACCTCCACCATCTTCCGCACCTTCGCGCGTCGCTCTCGGGGTTCGAGTACACTCTGAAGCCGTGAGCCCGGAACCCGCCGCACCTCGCCCCCGCGCCCTCACCGCGCTCGTCTTCTTCGCCGGCATCGGCGCGATGGCCACCGAGATCTGCGCCTCACGATTGCTGGCGCCCTACTACGGGTCGTCGACCGCCGTGTGGGCCAACATCATCGGCCTGATCCTCGCCTCACTGTCGCTCGGCTACTGGTTCGGCGGCAAGCTCGCCGACCGGCACCCGTCCGCGACGCTCCTGGCGACGATCGTCATCGCCGCGGCCGCGCTCATCGCCGCAGTGCCCTTCTTGGCGCGGCCGCTCCTCGACCTCTCGGTGCGCGGGATCGAGACGCTCTCGACGGGCGCCGTGCTGGGCTCCTTCGCGGCGGCACTCGCGCTGTTCGCGCCGCCGGTAGTGCTGCTCGGCATGGTCACGCCGTTCGCGGTCAGGCTCGCGGCGACCGGCGTGGCCGACGCCGGCCGCGTCGCCGGCCGCATCTTCGCGCTCTCCACGGCGGGCAGCATCCTGGGGACGTTTCTCGCGGCGCTCGTCGCCATCCCGCTGATCGGCACGCAGCGCACGATGCTGTGCGCCGCGGCGGTCATCGCTGTCGCGGCCGTGCCGCTGCTGGGCCGCCGCCGGCTCGCCCCGGGGCTCGTCGCGGCGGCGGCCATCGCGGCGCTCCTCGCCGTACCACCGGGGGTGGTCAAAGCAGAGAGCGGCCTGATCCACGAGGAGGAGTCCCGCTACCAGTTCATCCAGGTGGTGCAACAGGGGCCCGAGCGCCGGCTCTACCTCAACGAGGGCCTCGCCATCCACTCGCTGTGGCGCGCCGATACGGTGCTCACCGGCGGCGAGTGGGACATGTTCCTCACCGCGCCGCCGCTGCTCGGGCGGCCGACGGCGCGCGTTGCCATTCTTGGCAACGCCGGCGGCACCACGGCGCGCGCCTTCGGCGTCTACTACCCGGAGGCGCGCATCGACGGCGTCGAGATCGACCCCGCCGTGAGCGCCGTGGGCCGCCGCTACTTCGGCCTCGCCGACAATCCCGGGCTGACCGTCGTGACGGCCGACGCGCGGCCGTTCCTTCGGGCGAGCCGTGAGCGCTACGACCTCATCCTCATCGACGCTTACCGGCAGCCCTACGTGCCCTTCTACCTGGCGACCCGCGAGTTCTTCCGCTTGACGCGGCAGCGGCTGCGCCCCGGCGGCATCGTGGCGCTCAACGTCTCCACGGTGCCCGGCGACGACCGCCTGGCGCGCGCCGTCGCCGGAACGCTCGCCGTGGAGTTCCCCCAGGTCGTCACCTGGCAGGCGCTGCGCTTCAACCAGTTCGTGGTGGGCCTGAGCGCGCCGCAGCCGCGGGCGGTCATGACCGCCCGCCTCCTGGCGGCGCCGCGGGCCCTCCTCGCCGACACGCGCATCTTCGCGCGAGACATGCGCACGGCCGCGCCTGCGGCGCGGCCGTGGACCGACGACCGCGCGCCCGTCGAGTGGGTCACGGACCGCATGATCGCCGCCTACGCCCTGCGCGGCGGCGCCGGCACGGAGGACCTCCTCCCCACGGCGCCGCGCTGAGCGCCCGCCGAGGGCGGCCCATCGGCGTCCGCGGCCGCCCACATGCTTCGCTTCACCCCGCTCGCCAGAGCGCGCCCGGGTTTAGCGCCGGACGGCTGCGGAAAATATGGGGTCACATGCATCGGGTCTTCGGCCCGGTGCAGTCCCGGCACTCGGCGGGGGGAGGCGCGCATGGAGGAGAGGCCGCAGTTCAGCGTGGGCTACGAGACGCCCGGCGACGACATCGGTGTGGTGGTCCTCGTGGGCGAGATCGACATCTACTCGGCGCCGGAGTTCAAGGAAGTACTCGTCAACGGCATCGAGGGCGGCGCCCGCAAGGTCATCGTCGATCTGTCACAGGTCACCTTCATCGACTCGACTGCCTTGGGCGTGCTCGTGAGCGGCGCGAAACGCGTGCGGCCGCGCAACGGCAATCTCGACATCGTGTGTACAGACGAGAACATCATCCGCATCTTCGAGATCACCGGCCTCGACCGCATCTTCAGCATCTACCCGTCACGCGGAGAGGCCATCGAGGCGGCCGCACCCTGAGAGCCTCGGCCGTACCACGACTCTAGAAGGCGGGCGCCGGCGGGTCACACGAGGCGTCCACTGGGGGCGACGACGATGGAGCACCGCAGCGCGAAGTCACTTCGGGCCGCAGTCTCCACAGTGTGGCCGACGACATGTTGAAGACGAGGACATACGGGGTCGGGCGCATCTGCATCGTGGATGGCTGCGGGACTCTCCTGTCGGCCTACAACCCGTACAGCATGTGCGCGCTGCACGGAGGCGCCTGGCAGGACGACTTCCAGCGCAGCGCCCGCACATCGAGCCGGCGCGAAGAGATCACCCGCCGCTGTTCTTTCGAGCCGTGCGGTCGCGAGTTCATGACCACGAACCCGGCGAAGAAGTACTGCGGCGACGCCTGCCGCATGAAGGCGTTTCAGGCGCGCGTCATGGCGGCGCGCCGCATGGGCGACATGCGCGGCGCCCGGCGGGCCAGCTGACCGCGACGCGGACTCCGGCACCGGGCTCGCCACGCGGCGGGAGTCCGGCGACGCCGGTGCGCGCCGCCCGGCGCCGGGGCCTCAGGCGGGCGCCGGGCTGAAGGCCGGCGGTATGACCGGCAGGCGCCCACTCACCAGCGTGCTCACCGCCTCGTCGACCGACTCGAAGACCGGCACCACGTTGGGCAGCCCCACCAGCGCCAAGACGCGCCGCACCTGGCCCACCGGCCGCACGAGCACCAGCTCCTTGCGCCGTGCCCGTTGATCGGTCAGCAGACGCACGAGGAAGGCGATGAAGCTCGAATCGACGAACGTCGTCGCCGCCAGATCGATCACGAGGTGGTCCTGGTGGTAGAGCGGCCCGAGGTTGCGCCGCAGGAAGCGGTCGATGTCGGGCACGCTGTTGAGGTCGAACTCGCCCGAGAGCTCGAGGACTGGGGGTATCGCGGCCCCCTCCCTGGGGCTGATGAGGCGAAGCCGGGCCTTGCACGCGACGAGCTCGTGAGGGCTGCCTGATGGACGCGCCAACGTGCTACCTCCCTGCTATCGAGCCCGACCTGCGCGGAGGAAACGGCGCCGGCGCACCAGCGCACCGAAGACCCCCTGCGAGCGCTGGCGCGACGCTAGGACACGGCGGGCGCCGTGTAAAGCGCTGCGCCGGGAGCTTTGGCAGGTTCGCGGGTGAGCCTCTGCGGTAGCCTGAAGGACGGTCGCCGAACCTCAGGCGCGGGTCGAGGCAGTCTCAGGGAACGGTCGAGCCTTGGGCCTGGGCCGGCCGCGGGCCGCGTCAGGATCCGTCGGCGCGCGCCGCAAGCTTGAGCTTGCGGTACTGCGGCTCGCGCTCCTTGAGCACCGTGAGGATGGGGCTGGCCACGAAGATCGACGAGTACGCCCCCGACAGGATGCCGACGAGCAGCGCGAAGGCGAAGTCCTTGAGCGTGGCGCCTCCGAAGAGGAGCAGGCAGAGCACAGGGAACAAGACGATCATGGTCGTGTTGATGGAGCGCGTCAGCGTCTCCCAGATGGACACGTTCACCATGTCGCCGTAGGGCATGCGGCTGAGCTTGGGCTGGTTCTCGCGGATGCGGTCGAACACGATGACCGTGTCGTACAGCGAGTAGCCGAGGATGGTGAGCACCGCGGCGATGGTCGCCGTCGTGACTTCGCGCCCCGTGAGCGAGTAGATGCCGATCACGATGAGAAGATCGTGGACCTCCGCGCCGATGGCGCCGATGGCGAACTTCCACTGGAAGCGGAACGTGACGTAGACAAGGATCAACAGCAGAGCGATGGCGACCGCCTTGAGAGACGAGCTCACGACCTGGCGGCCGAACGTCGCGCCCACGGTCTCCAGGCTGTAGATCTCCGAGCCGTTGGCAGTGGCGATCGTGAAGGCGTCGTTGAGCGCCTGCTTGAGCTCGTCCTGCTCCGTGGTGGACAGCGTCACGGTCTGGATCTGGAACCCCGGCTGGCTCGAACCGGAGACGTTCGGCGTCTCCTGGAGCTGAGCGTCCGCATAGCCGGCGTCGGCGATCGTCTGGCGGACCTCGGCGAGAGAGGGCTGCTTCTCGAAAGCGACCGAGATGCGTGTGCCCTCTTTGAACTCAAGACCGTAGGTGAGGCCCTTCACCGGGTTGCCGCCACCCTTGACGAACAGGCTGATGAGGCCGGCGGCGATGATGATCGCGGAGATCGTGAACCACCATTTCTTGTGGCCCATGTAGTCGAAGCTGTAGATGCGTCGGAAGACGTTCACAGGCTATCTGCGCTTCTTCTTGCGCGTGGTCGACGTCCGCCGCCCGGCGGGAGACGCGCCGCGGGGTGGCGCCGCAGGCGCCGTCGCGGCGCCGTCGGCAGCCGGCACGAGCGCGCCTTGGCCATCGCCGTCGCCAGAGGCGACGGTCGCGGCGCGCCGGCGCCGGGAAGCGGCAGTGCGGCCCTCGGCGACGGCCGCGACCTCGATCTGGCTGGTCCTCACGCCCATGAAGGCCGGCTTGCTGAAGAAGGCGAAGCCGGCCAGCACGCCGAGCATGGCGCGCGTGAAGAGCACCGCCGTGAGCATGCTGACGAGCACACCAAGGATCAGCGTGAGGGCGAACCCCTTGGGCGAGGCGGTCGCGAACACGAAGATCACGGCCGCCGTGAGCATCGTGAGGATGTTGGCGTCGAGGATGGTCTTGAAGCCGCGCGCGTAGCCCGAGTTGACCGCCGAACGGACGGTCTTCCCGTGGCGGACCTCTTCTTTGATGCGCTCGAAGATGACGACGTTGGCGTCGGCGGCCACGCCGATCGTGAGGATCATGCCGGCGATGCCGGGCAGCGTGAGGGTCACGGGGATGGCGCTGAACAAGCCCCAGAGCAGGATGCCGTAGACGATGAGCGCGAGGTCGGCGACCAGGCCGAGGAAGCGATAGTAGGCGAGCATGTAGATGAGCACGATGCCGAGGCCGACAAGGCCGGCGATGAGACCCTGCTTCAAGGAGTCCTTGCCCAGCGTAGCGGAGACCTGCTGCTGATACGTGGGCTCGAGCTTGACCGGCAGGGCGCCGGTCTTGAGCACGAAGGCGAGGTCCTGTGACTCCTTGATGGTCATGTTGCCGCCGCTGATCTCGGCGCCGCCGCTGATGCCGTCGCGCAGGCCGGGGTCGGTGTAATCGATCATGGGGTCCGACTCCATGACGTTGTCGAGCACGATGGCGAAGGTCTGAGGCGTGTTCTTGAGGAGCCCCGTGCGGTACAGCTCGCGCGTGATCTCCTGGAACTTCTTGGAGCCGTCGCCGGTGAAATCGATGAGGACGTTGGGCTTGTTGTTCTGGCCGCTGAAGCCGGCGCGGGCCCCGGAGATGGCCTCGCCGGTCAGCGCCGGCGGGCGCTTGAAGACGTACCACTGCTCGGGCTGGCTCGTCGCCGGATCGGCCGGCTGCACCACGAGCGCGTACTTGTCGGTGTTGCTTTCGGCGGCAAGCTGATCGATCTCAGCCTGGGAGGCGCCCTGGCGCTTGAGCTGCTTGAGGGCCTCATCCTTGGTCGCGACCGGCCCGACCGGCCGCGACTGTGGGTCGTCCTTGTAGAACTCGAGCTGGGCGGTCTTGCCGATGAGGTCGAGCGCCTGCTGCGCGTCCTTGACGCCCGGCAGCGACACCGAGATCTGGTCGGTGCCCTGCTTCTGGATCGCCGACTCGGTGACCCCGAGCCCGTTCACGCGGCGATCGAGGATGCCGATGGTCTGGTCGAGCTCGGACGCGGAAGGCGCCTTGCCGTCGGCGGTCTTGGCCTGGTACACGATCTCGAGCCCGCCCTGGAGGTCGAGCCCGAGGTGCGTCTTCACGCTCGGCGGGATGATGAAATACAGCGAGACCGCCACCAGGACGGCCATCACGAGCATGATGATGAGGTTTCTGTGTCTTCTCACTGGGTCACCACGTCTGCGGCCCGCCGGGGCCGTCAGGCGGTAGAGCGTACCCGACCGCGCAGGGCGGCGCAACTCGCCGCGGACGCACCGTTCTAAGCCCGCGGATCAGCGGTCGCGAAGGAAGCTGGGGATGTCGAGGACGTCGTCGTCCACGTCGAACGACGGCTTGTGCTCCTCGGCGAACAGCGGGGTCCCTTTGGGCGCGCGGGCGGCGGTCTCGCGCCGCGCGTCCTGCTCGCCGGGGGTGTCGCGGTCGAAGCCCGTGGCGATGACCGTGACGCGCACCTCGTCGCCCAGCGACGGGTCGATGACGGCGCCGAAGATGATGTTGCAGTCGGCGTCGGCGGCGCTGCTGATGATCTCGGCGGCCTCGTTGATCTCGAAGAGACCGAGATCGCTGCCGCCGGTGATGTTGAGCAGGATGCCGCGCGCGCCCTCGACGCTCGCCTCGAGCAGAGGCGAGCTGACCGCCGCGCGCGCCGCCTCGACGGCACGGTTCTCGCCGCCGGCCACGCCGATACCCATGAGCGCCGAGCCGGCCTCCTTCATGATCGTGCGCACGTCGGCGAAGTCCAGGTTGATCAGCCCGGGAACGGTGATGAGGTCGGTGATGCCCTGGACGCCTTGGCGCAGCACGTCGTCGGCGACCTTGAACGCCTCGATGACGGACGTACGACGCTCGACCACCTGGAGCAGACGGTCGTTGGGGATGACGATCAGGGTGTCGACCTTCTCGCGCAGCGACTGGATGCCGTCCGCCGCTTGCCGTGCGCGGCGCTTGCCCTCGAAGGCGAACGGACGCGTGACCACGCCGACCGTGAGGGCCGCCAGCTCCTTAGCCAGCTCCGCGATGACGGGCGCCGCGCCTGTGCCTGTGCCGCCACCTTTGCCCGCCGTCACGAAGACCATGTCGGCGCCCTTCAGGGCGTCGCGAAGCTCATCTTTGCTCTCCATCGCGGCCTGATAGCCGATCGTCGGGTTGGCGCCGGCGCCAAGACCGCGGGTGATCTTGCTGCCGATGTGGATCTTGACGTCGGCGTCGCACATCTGCAGCGCCTGGGCGTCGGTGTTCACGGCGATGAACTCGACCCCTCGCAGGCCCGCATCGACCATCCGGTTGACGGCATTCGTGCCGCCGCCGCCGACGCCGACGACCTTGATGACGGCGAGATAGTTCGCTGAAGCGTCCATCATGGTGCTGACCCTCCTGTCGTGGTCGAGACTCGCCGTCGAGGTCTTCCGCAGACCCTCAAGTCAAACTTGAGGGTCGCACCGGATCCCGGCCCGAAACCCGGAAATACGCTGTTGTGCAGCGACCCTTACGAAAAGATGGGAGCATCAAAACTTCGGTCCCCAGCTTTGCGAGTACCATACTGAGGCCCTCGTGGAGTGTCAAACAGTGGCGTTGTCCTGGCACGCTTAGACCTACCTTCAACCAGAGGTCGAGAACTCCCTCGAGTATCACTTGAGGACGGGGCGCGCCAGCACCCTGTCGGGGATCGAGACGTCCACGAAGGTGCAGGCCTTGGATTCCGTCTCGTAGCGGTCGAGCACGACCCTGAGGGCCAGCGCCTTGGCGAGCGTGCGCTCCGCCCCGCCCCAGACGACCACGGGACCACCGGTGAAGTGCAGGGTGAGCTGGCCCTCCCGCGTGACTTCCACGACGGCCAGCCTTTCGCGCAGGGCGCGCGGCAAGCCGGCGACGACGCGCAGCGCGGCGCGGAAGCCCGCGGCGGCCAGCGTCGTCCCTAGGGCGACCGGGCCGTCCGCGGCGAGGCGAGGCAGCTGCAAGGTGGCGCCGGGCGGCCCGGCCTGGAGAATGGCGAGCAGCCGCGCCGCCTTGCCGGTCGGCGCAGGCAGCCCGGCGGCGGCGTCCGTGGCCGCCACAGTGGCGGTGGCCTCCGTGGCCGCGCCGGAGGATCCCGCAGGCGCGGTCTCGGCCGAGCCGGCGCCGGCCGCGGCGTCAGCCTCGTGGCCTTTCGGCCGCTTCTCTTCGCAGATCACATGGCCGTCGTCGGCGATCACGTACCAACGGCTCCCGGCGAGCGCGTACAGCGCCGGGCGGTGCTCGACGACGCTGACGCGCAGAGTCCCGGGGAAGTCGCGATCCACGCGCGCGTCGGAGATGTAGCAGAGCGGGGTCAGGGACGCGCGCACGTCCTTCGTCGTCACCGTGAACAGGTTGTGGCCCAAGTAGTCCTTGCGCAGGATGCGCAGAACGCGGCGCTCCTGCACCAGCTCAGTGCCGGTGACCTCGACCTTGTGGATGGCGAACGAGGATGAACTGCGGCCCCACCCGTAGACCACGGCGGGCAGCGCAAGGATCGCCGCCGTGAGCAGCACAGCAGGAAGCAGACGAAATCTCGGGGGGCTCGCTACGCCTCCTTTGGCCATCGCGCCGGACCTTCTCGCGAGAGGACAGCTACGAGGGCTTATTCGGCGCCAGGGGGGTCTTCCCCTTGCCCGGCGAGCGTGGCGAGCAGCTGCTCACCGGCCCGAAAGACGTCGCCGGCGCCCATGGTGAGCACGAGATCGCCGGGCCGCACGCGCGGCGTCAGATTGCGCACCACATCGTGCAGGCGCGGCAGGTACGAGACCGGGCCGCCGGGCCGTTCCGTAAGGTAGGCGTCGACGATCAGCTTGCCGGTGACGCCCGGCTCCGGCTCTTCCCGCGCCGGGAAGATGTCGGTGACGATGGCCTCGTCGGCCAGGGTGAGCGCCTGGCCGAACTCGCGCTGCAGGTAGCGGGTGCGTGAGAAGAGGTGCGGCTGGAACACGGCGATCACGCGCCCGTGGTCGCCGCGCTTGGCGGCGGTGAGCGTGGCGATGATCTCGGTGGGGTGATGCGCGTAGTCGTCCACCACCAATACGCCGCCGTGGCGACCCATCTCCTGGAAGCGCCGCGCCGCGCCGCTGAACGTCGCCAGATGCGGCGCGGCGTGCGCCGGGGTGACGCCGGCATGGCGCAGGACGGCGAGGGCGGTGAGAGCGTTGAGGATGTTGTGCTCGCCCGGCACGCGCAGCGTCACCCTGGCGAGCTCTTCGCCGCCGTCGAGCACGCCGAACTCGCTGCCGCGATCGTCGACGCGGGCCACTTCGGCGCGCAGGTCGCCGGCGCCGATGCCGACGCGCACGACGGGCGCCCGGGTGTGCTCGGCCAGCCCCTCGCCGCCGCTGCCCGCCACGACCACCAGCAGCCCGTTGCCGGGCAGGAGCGCCACGAAGCGGCGAAACACGTCGTGGACGTCGTCGAGGCAGCCGTAGTGGGCATGATGGTCGAGCTCCACGTTGGCGACGATGGCCACCTCGGGACGCAGGAACAGGAGACTGCCGTCGCTCTCGTCGGCTTCGGCCACCAGCCACTCGCCCTGCCCCACGCCGGCGTTGGAGCCGATGTCGTTGAGCTCGCCGCCCACGAGGAAGGTGGGGTCGAGGCCGCACTGGTAGAGCACGTGCGAGACCATCGACGACGTGGTGGTCTTGCCGTGCGTGCCGGCGACCGCGATGCCGCGGCGCATGGCCATCACGCGCGCGAGCATCTCGGCGCGCCGCAGCACGGGCAGGCCGGCGGCCCGCGCGGCGCGCAGTTCGGGGTTGCCCTCGGGGATCGCCGAGGAGATCACCACGAGCGCCGCGTCACCGAGGTTGCCGGCCTCGTGGCCGATGTCCACAGCGATGCCGGCCTCCTCGAGGTGCCGCGTGTAGCGCGACGTCTTGAGGTCGGAGCCGGTCACGCGCACGCCCAGCTTGGCGAGCACCATGGCGATACCGCTCATGCCGGCGCCGCCGATGCCCACGAAGTGCACCGGCTGCGGGAACCGCCTGGCGGTGTCGTCGTTCATCGTCCCCTCATCTCTTCACGATCTTCTCGATCTCATCCACGACGCGCCCGGTGGCGTCCGGGCGCCCGAGCGCGGCGCTGGCCGTGGCCATCACCGCCAGGCGACCGGCGTCGCCGAGCAGTTCGGCGACGAGCCCGCCGAGCAGGTCGCCGCTGAGCTCGGCGTCGTCGACCAGCAGGGCAGCGCCGCCGTCGACCATCCAGCGCGCGTTCTTGCGCTGGTGGTCGGCCGTCGCGTACGGGTACGGGACGAGGATCGCCGGCTTGCCGAGAGCAGCCAGCTCGGCCACGGAGCCGCCGGAGCGAGCCACCACGAGATCCGCCGCGGCCATGGCCGCCGCCAGGCGGTCAGTGTAGGGCACCAGGCGGTAGCGCTCAAACCGCTCCCCCTTCGCCTCGAGCGCGGTGCGCGCGGCGTCGTAGTTGCGCGGCCCGCAGACGTGCACGAGCTGGAAGCCGAGCTCCCGGCCGCCGAACGCGTCGATGCAGGCGCGATTGATGCTCTGCGCGCCCTGGCTGCCGCCGAAGGCGAGCACGACGGGCAGGTCTGCGCGCAGCGCGAACGCTTCGCGGCCCTCGTCCGCGGTCGCCGCGAGCTGCGCCGGCCCGAGCGGCCGCCCCGTGAGGACGTACTTGGGCGGCTCCAGGCCGGCGATCGGGAAGCTGAGGCAGATGCGCCGCACGAACGGGCGCAGGAGGCGGTTGGCGACGCCGAGATGAGCGTCGGCCTCCAGGGCGAGGCCGGGGGTCCCGCGCAGCGCGGCCAGCGCAACGACGGGGCCGCTGGCAAAGCCGCCGCCGCCGATGGCGACGTCGGGACGCACCTCCTTGAGGATGCGCCCGACGCGCGGCGCGGCGGCGGCCAGCAGCCGCAGCGTGGTCAGATGATCGAGCGGCGCCAGCCCGCGTGAGAAGCCCTTGAGCTCCAGCGCGAACGTCTGGTACTCGGCGGCGACGCGCTCGACCTGCGACGGCGTGGTGACGACGACGACGCTGGCGCCCCGGGCCCTGGCCTCAGCCGCGACGGCGAGCGCCGGCTGCAGATGACCGCCGGTGCCCCCCGCCGCGAGCAGCGCGGTCGCCCCGCTGAGCGCTGACGACAATGTAGCTCCTTCGATTGGTGGCGATGTTGAGCAGGATGCCGAGGCCCGCGAGCACGACGACCAGGCTCGTGCCGCCGAGCGAGACCAGCGGCAGCGGCACGCCGGTGAGCGGTAGCAGCCCCAGAGCGGCGCCGACGTTGATGCACGCCTGTCCGACGATGATGGCCGTGACCCCCGTGGCCAGCAGCTTGCCGAACAGCTCCTTGCAGTTCAGGGCGATGCGGAAGCACGTCCAGGCGAGCGCCACGTAGAGGGCGAGCAGAACGACGAGGCCGATGAGCCCGAGCTCCTCGCCGATGATCCCGGTGATCATGTCGGTGCCCTGCTCCGGCAGAAAGCCGAACTTCTGCACGGAGTTGCCGAGACCGACGCCGAAGATGCGCCCGGAGGCGATGGAGATGAGCGACTGGGTGGCTTGGAAGCCGCTCCCCTGCGGGTCTTTCCAGGGGTCGAAGAAGGTCACGAGGCGCTCAAGCCGGTAGGGCTCGACGATGATGAGCGCCAGCACGGCCAGGCAGCCGGCGGCGACCAGGGAGAAGAGGTACCGCAAGCGTGCGCCGGCCGCGACAAGCACGGCCGCCACGGCCACCACCAGCACGAGCGTGGTGCCGAGGTCGGGCTCCAGCATGATCAGCAGGCCGGCGGGAACGATGCCGATGGCCACCAGCCACATGAACCCGGCCGGCGACTCGATCTCGCGCGGCCGCCGGACGATGAGGGCGGCTACCAGCACGACGGCGGCCAGCTTGGCGACCTCGCTGGGCTGCAGGCCCTGACCGCTGACCACGATCCAGCGCCGGGCGCCGTGGACGGTCGTGCCGATGCCGGGCACGAGCACCGCCGTCAGGCCCACGAGCACGAGACCGGCGAGCGGCACGGCGGCGCGGCGCCACCAGGCGTAGTCGATGCGCGAGAGGACCCACATGGCGCCCACGCCGAGAAGCACCCAGAGCAGCTGGCGCTTCACGAAGTAGAAGCTCGAATCGTACTGGAAGTAGGCCTCGGCGGACGAAGCGCTGTAGGCCATCACCAGGCCGTACACGACCAGCAGGAACGTGACGAGGATGACCGCGCGGCGTTCGGCCACGCCGGGGCCGGGCATCAGGGAAGCCTTGCTTCGCGTGGCGCGACGCGCCGCCGTCGACCGCCGACGGGGTCGCGCGTCTTCTTCGCGCCGGGCGGCCCGGCGCCGCTCGGAGGTGACGTTCCGGCGTTCCGGCGCCGGCGCCGAGCCGCCGCGCCCGCGCCGTTCGGCGGCGCGCCGTTGGGAGCGGGCGCGGCGTTCCCGCGCGGGGGGGTCCTCGGCCCAGTCGGCGTGGTCCAGGTCCGCCTTGCCCACGCCGTGCCCCTGTGGACTCACGATGGGCTGACTCCTCGCAGGTCGCCTACCAGCTTGAGGAAGTGTTCGCCCCGCTCCACGTAATCCCTATACTGGTCCCAGCTCGCACAGGCCGGGCTGAGCAGCACGACGTCGCCCGGCGAGGCCTCACGCGCGGCGAGCAGCACAGCCGCCTCGAGGTCGCCGCAGACCACATGGGGAGTGGCGCGCGACCCGGCCACGGCGGCCCTGGCGGCGAACGCCGCCTCGAGCTGCGGCGCCGTCGCGCCGATCAGCAGGGCCTGCTTCACGAGTCCCTCGGTGACCGCGGCCAGAGCGCCATACTCGGCGCCCTTGTCGTAGCCGCCGACGATCAGGTAGACCCCGGCCGAGTAGGCGGTCAGCGCCTTGAGCGTGGCGTCGACGTTCGTGGCCTTCGAGTCGTTCACGTAGGTGACGCCGCCCGCGACGCCGGCGACCTGCAGGCGGTGAGGCACGCCGGCGAAGCTGCGCAGCGTCTCGGCGGCCGCGGCGGCGGGCACGCCCAGGGCGCAGGCCGCCGCGGCCGCCGCCAGCGAGTTCTGCCGGTTGTGGTCGCCCTTCAGCGCCAGCTCGCCGGCCGGGCACAGGCCTACCCGCTCGCCCTCGAAGTCGAGCCAGAGCAGGTGGTCGGCGTCGACTCCGGCGGCGAGGCTCTCGCCGCCCGGCCCCGCTTCGCGGCCCGGCGTCGCCGAGAACCAGGCGCGCCGGCCGCGGCCCGCGAGGCGGCCGGCCACGGCCTCAACGAGCGTGCCCGGGTCGTCGGCGTTGAGCAGCGCGACGTCCTCCTCGACCTGGTTCGCGAAGATGCGCAGCTTGGCGTCGACGTAGCCGCGGTAGTCGCCGTGACGGTCGAGGTGATCCTCGGTGAGGTTGAGCAGGACGGCCACGTCGGGGCGGAAGCGCTCGATGTGCTCGAGCTGGAAGCTGGAGAGCTCGGCCACCACCGTGGCCTCAGCAGGAACGGCGTCCGGCATGCCGGCGAGCGCGTGGCCCACGTTGCCTCCCACGGCCACGGGCAGCCCGGCATCGCGGAAGATGGCGCCGATGAGCTCGGTGGTGGTGGTCTTGCCGTTCGTGCCGGTGATCCCGATCACGCGATTGCCGAGGAATCGCGCCGCGAACTCGACCTCGCTCCACAGGGTGACGCCGCGCCGCAAGGCCTCCTGCACGGCAGGGCTCGCGTTGGGCACGCCGGGGCTTTTGACCAACAGGTCGACCCCGGGGGGCAGCACGGCCGCCTCTCCGAGCAGGACTTCGACGCCGACGGCGCGGAGCTCGGCCGCCGCATCCGCCGGCGGCGCGTCGCCCTCGTCGAGGGCGACCACGCGCGCCGCCGGCAGCCTGCGGCGGCCGAGCAGCGCCGCCGGCCGGCCACTGCGCCGCAGGCCGAGCACGGCCAGGCAGCGGATGTCGTCGAGTTCCACCGTCAGATCTCCCTAGAAGGTCGCGTAGTAGGCCGCAAAGCCGGCGCCGGCGAAGATGGCGGCGATGATCCAGAAGCGCACGATGATCTTGGTCTCCGACCAGGCCTTGAGTTCGAAGTGATGGTGAAGCGGCGCCATGAGCAGCACGCGGCGGTGAAACAGTTTGAACGACACCACCTGAGCCATCACCGAGGCGGCCTCGATGACGAAGAGACCGCCGATGATGAGCAGCACGAACTCGGTGCGCGTGATGACGGCCATGCCGGCGATGGCTCCGCCGAGGCCGAGGGACCCGGTGTCGCCCATGAACACGTCGGCGGGGAAGGTGTTGTACCAGAGAAAGCCGAGACACGCGCCGCCGACGCAGCCGGCGACGACCATGAGGTCGGTGATGCCCGGGTCGCTGGCGTTGCGGCCGATGATGAAGGCGATGCCGGCGAGCGCCACGAGGACGATCGCCGAGGCGCCGGCCGCAAGGCCGTCGAGGCCGTCGGTGAGGTTCACGGCGTTGCTGAAGCCGGCCAGGGTCAGGAAGATCAGCGCGTAGAAGCCGACGCCGCCGAGCTCGAGCTGCCACGACGTGAACGGCACGTCCACGCGCGTGTCGAGGCCCACGAAGTGTAGGGCGATGAAGCCGATGAAGAGCGCGAGCAAGAGCTGCAGCAGGAGCTTGTAGCGGGCCGCCAGGCCCAGCGAGCGCTTGCGCACGATCTTGATCCAGTCGTCGGCGAAGCCGATGGCGGCGTTGCCCAGCGCGGCGATCATGACCGTGATCGACGCCACGGAGAACCGGCTGAAGATGATGAAGGGGATGAGGACGGCGAACCAGATGAGCACGCCGCCCATGGTCGGCGTGCCCTCTTTGGTCTTGTGCCCTTCGGGGCCCTCCTCGCGGATGTTCTGGCCGAACTCGTTGAGCCGCAGCCAGCGGATGAAGGGCGGCCCGATGACGAGCATCAGGACCATGGCGACGACGCTGGCGCCCATGGCTCTAAGCATCGTCGTCATCCTCGGGCGCGGGACCTGCGGTTGCAGTGGATCCGTCCGCCGGAGCGGCGAGCCCGCCGGCGGCGAGCGCCTCCGCGACGCGCTCCAGGCGCAGGAGTCGCGAGGCCTTGACCAGCACGGCGCTGCCGGCCGGCGCCAGCCCGGGCAGCGCCGCGATGCACTCCTCGACGCCGGGGAACCAGCGCTCGCCGGCGGCGGCGCTGAGGTAGCCGCGGCCCAGCTCGCCGACGGCCACCACCCGCACGCCGGCGGCGGCGCAGTGCTCGCCGACGGCGCGGTGGAAGGCGTCGGCGCCCGGGCCGAGCTCGTACATGTCACCGAGGATCGCGACCGCGGGACGCCCGGCGGCGATGCTCACGAGATGGTCGACGGCGGCCATCATGGCCACCGGGTTGGCGTTGTAGGCGTCGTTGAGGAGCAGGCCGCCGCCGGGCAGCTCGGAGACGGCGCCGCGCAGGTCGCTGAAGACGACCTGCGCGGCGCCTTCCCTGGCCTCGTCCAGCCGGTAGCCGAGCTCCATGAAGGCGGCCAACGCGGCCAGCGCGTCCTGAAGGTAGTGGCTCCCGGTGAAGCTGAAGTCGAGCGTGCCTCGGTGGCCGAACGCGTCGACGAGGACGTGGGTGGCGTCGCCGCGCCGCTCCGCGACCACGACGTGGACGTCGGCCTCAGGCCCGCCGAACGTGACCACGCGCCCGCGGAAGCGGCTGACGTGACGGTCGAGCAGCGGCTCCGGCGTCGGGACCACGGCCGTGCCCCCGCGCAACTCATCGATGAGCTCGGCCTTGGCGGTGGCGACGTCGTCCACGGTGCCCACGAGCTCCAGGTGTACCGGCGCGATGTTGGTGATCACGCCGATATCGGGCAGGGCGATGCGGGCGAGCTCACGGATCTGCCCGTGGCCGCGCATCGCCATCTCGACGACGACGACCTCGGTGCCCTGCTCAATGTCGAGGAGCGTCAGCGCGACGCCGATCGCGTTGTTCAGGTTGGCCGTGGTGGCCACGGTGCGCGCCACGGGCCGGAGGAGGGCGGCGAGGATGTCCTTCGTGGACGTCTTGCCGGCGCTGCCGGTGATGGCCACGACCTTGACGCCGGCGCGCCGGCGCGCCTCCGTGGCCAGGCGCTGCAGCGCCGCCAGCCCATCGTCGACGACGATCCGAAGGGCGTCGCCGGGGAGGCCGGCTGCCGCCGCGGCGCGGACCATCACAGCCGCCGCGCCGGCCGCCAGGGCCTGCGCGGCGTAGGCGTCGCCGTCGTACTTGTCGCCGCGCAGCCCCACGAACAGCTCACCGCCCGCCAGGCGGCGCGAGTCGGTGCAGACGGCGCCGACGACGATCTGCGGGTCGCCGCCCTCGAGGCGTCCGCCGCAGGCCGCGGCGACCTCCGCGAGTGTCAACGCCAGCATGTGCTCACCACTCTCCGTGCAGTTCGGCGAGCAGCTCTGCCGCGACGGCGCAGTCCTCGAACGGGATCCGGCGCGCGCCGATGATCTGGCCTTTTTCGTGTCCCTTGCCGGCGATGACGACCGCGTCGCCGGCGCGGGCCTCGCCCAGGGCGAGGCGGATCGCCGCCCGGCGGTCGGGATCGGCGGTGACGACGCCTGCGCGCGCCGCCGGCACGCCCGCGACGATCTCGTCGATGATCGCCATGGGCTCTTCGCCACGCGGGTTGTCGGACGTCACGAAAGCGCGGTCGGCGAGGCGCGCGCCGATCTCTCCCATGAGCGGGCGCTTACCGCGGTCGCGCTCGCCACCGCAGCCGAAGACCACGAGCACCCGACCGCGCGTGACGCTGCGCGCGGCGCGCAGGGCGTTCTCGAGAGAGTCCGGGGTGTGCGAGTAGTCCACGACCACGCTGAAGGGCTGCCCGGCGCGAACCGCCTGAAAGCGGCCGGGGACGCCCTCGGTGACCGCCAGACCGGTCAGCACTGCGTCCACGGGCAGCCCCAGCGCCAGGGCGGCCGTGGCGGCGGCGAGCGCGTTCTCGACGTTGAAGCGCGCCGCCAGGAGCAGCGTCACGCGCGCCTCGACGCCCAAGCGAGGGACGGCGAGAACGAAGGCCGAACCGTCGGCGTCCAGCTCGAGATCGCGGGCGACGGCGTCCGCCGACGGCGCGCCCGGGTCGTCCAGGGCGCGCGGCCCGCTGGCCACGGCGTACGTCCACAGACCGTCGCCGTAGGCAGGCCGGCACTCGCCGGCGAGCCGCCGGCCGTACTCGTCACCGACGTTGACAACCGCCGCCGCGACGCCGTTCCGCGCCTCATCGGGCAGGAACAGCTTGCGCTTGGCGGCGTAGTAGTCGTCAAGGTCCTTGTGAAAGTCGAGGTGGTCACGCGTGAGGTTGCTGAACACGATGGCGTCGAAGTCGATGCCGGCGGCGCGGTCCTGGGCCAGGGCGTGCGAACTGATCTCCAGAGGGCACGCCCGGTCGCCGGCCGCGACCATCTCGCGGAACATGCGCTGCAGGTCGAGTGCTTCGGCGGTCGTGAGCTGGACGGGGTAGTCCCGCCCGCCGATGCGGTTCACCACCGTGCCGAGCAGAGCGGCCGGCCGGCCGGCGGCGGCGAAGATGCCCGCCAAAAGGTGCGCCGTGGTCGTCTTGCCGTTCGTGCCGGTCACTCCGACGACCGCCAGCTCACGCGACGGGTGCGCGTACCAACGTGCCGCGACGAGGGCCATGGCGCGGCGCGCGGACGGCACGAGCACGTGCGGCAGAGCCACGCCGGTGTGGCGCTCGCAGACCAGCGCCGCAGCGCCTGCGGCCGCGGCGCGCGCCGCGAAGGCGTGCCCGTCGAAGGTGAGCCCGGGCACGCAAAAGAAAAGCGTGCCGTCGGCGACGTCACGCGTGTGGTAGGCGAGGCCCCGTATCTCGGTGGCCGGGTCGCCGTGCACGGTGGCGCCCGCGACCCCCTCGAGCAGCTCGGCAAGTTTCATCGCGGCGGATTCTATCAAAACGCCCCACGCGCTCCACCCGCCGGAGAGCCTCCCGTGCACCCGGAAGCGGGGGCCCACCTCACGGCGCGATCTCCAGCTGCTGCAGCGCGAAGTGCATGATCTTCTGCACGGCCGGCGCGGCGATGTCGCCCCCGTAGATGGAGGTACGCGGCGAGTCGACGGCGACCAGCACCACGAGACGCGGGTGGTCGGCGGGGACCATGCCGATGAACGAGGCCACGTAGTCGGTCTTCGAGTAGCCGCTGCCGTCCCGCAGCGGCTTCTCGGCGGTGCCCGTCTTGCCGGCGACCTCGTAGCCGGGGATCTGCGCCTTCACGCCCGTGCCCTTGGCGACCGCGGTGGCCAGCATGGCGCGCACCTCGCGCGCCACCGAGGCGGGGATGACGCGGTGCTTCTCCACGGCGTCGCACACCGTGTCGCCCACCTGCGCGATGAGCCGCGGCTTCACGGCCACGCCGCCGTTGGCGACCGTCGAGAAGGCCACCGCCATCTGCAGGGGCGTCACGGCGATGCCCTGGCCCATCGGGATGTTGGCTATCGAGGTCCCAGACCACTGGTCGGCCGGCGGTACGATTCCGGCCGCCTCTCCGGGGAAGCCGACCCCGGTCGGCTTGGTGAAACCGAACGCGTCCATCCACTTGAGCAGCCGCTTCTTGCCCATCATCATGCCGATCTTCACGGCGCCCACGTTGCTCGACCACTGCAGGATCTCGCGCACCGAGTACGTCACGGTGCCCCGGGGGTGCGACTCGTTGATGGTGCGGTCGTAGATCGTGAGCGACGGCGGCAGCGGGAACTTGCTGGTCGGCTTGACGAGTCCGTCGGCGAGCGCCCCGGAGATCGTGACGAGCTTGAAGATCGAGCCCGGCTCGTAGACGTCGGTGACGCAGCGATTGCTGTCGCTGGCCGGTTTGCGCCCGAAGATGTTGTCCTTGACTTTGGGCACGTTGGCCATCGCCAGGATCTCGCCGGTGCGCGAGTCCATCACGATGGCCGTGGCGGCCGTGGCGCCGGAGCCGCGCACGGTGTGCTCGAGCACGTCCTCCGCCCAGTACTGGATGTCCTCGTCGAGAGTCAGGCGCACCGAGGCGCCGGAGGTGGGCTGGGTCTCGCGAACGGTCCTGAGCGCGTGACCGGCCGGATCGCGAACGATGACTTCACTCCCCGCCACGCCGGCGAGCTGCTCGTCGTACGCCTTCTCGACGCCGGCGATACCGTTGCCGTCGATGTCGATGACGCCCAGTACCTGGGCCGCCGAGCCCTTCATCGGGTAGGAGCGCTCTTCCTCCGCATAGGCGCCGACCCCGGGCAGATCGAGGGCGAGCGCGGCCTTGGCGAGGGCGGGATCGACCTTGCGCGCCACGTAGGCGAAGCCGCGCTTGGGGCGCGCGAGCGCCTTCTCGAGCGCCCGTCGCTCCAGCTTCTTCGTGATCTGCAGCGCCACGGAAAGGGCGCGCGCCGCCGCCTTGGGCTCGTCCAGAAGATAGGGAGTCGCGAACACCGTCTGCGCCGGCTTGCCCACGACCAGCTCGCGCCCATTGCGGTCGAGGATGGCGCCGCGGTGCGCGGGCAGCACGACACTGGCCATCTGCTGCTGATGGGCGATCCTGGTGAGGTTCTCGGACGAGGACGCGAGAGCGACGGCCTTGCCGCCGACCAGCACGAGAAAGACGACGAAGACGAAGCGCAGGAGGCGGATGCGACCGTCGACGCCGCGCCCGCCGGCGATGCCCCCTCCGCGAGCCGCGACCCTGGAGAGCGAGCGCAGGCCGCCGCCGCGCCGGCCGGTCGCGCGACGCCGTCCTGAAACGCCCGCCGCCATCAGGGCCTCTGGGCGACCTTGGCGAGGTGCCCGCCCTTCGTCACCCGGAGGAACTGCACGTGATCGTAGTCGGCGTCCACGAGTCCGAGCTGCGTCTCGGCGATGTGGCGGATGCGCACGTTGGAGCCCATCTGCGCGAGCGTCTCGCGGAGACGCGCGTTCTCCGCGCTCAGGGCGCGCTCCTCGCGCACGACGGCCGCGGTCTGAAGGGTCTTCTGGACGACGGCGAAACTCAGGGAGACACGCCCCACGGCGAGCACGGTGAGGCAGATCACGAAGATGACGAAGACGCGCGTGAGGCGCGCGCGCTCGGCCGCGCGGCGCCGCGTCTGCGGCGCCCGCCGCGCGGCCGGCCGCGCCTGGACGCGCTCCAGCGGCTCCTGTCGGCGCGGGGCCGCAGCCGCGCGCCGCGCCTGTGCGGCTGCCGCCATCTGCCCTCCTAAAGCTTGACGGCGACGCGCAGCTTGGCCGACTTGCTGCGCGGATTGACTTCGGTCTCGCGCGCCCTGGGTGTCACCGGTCGGCGGGTCAGGACGCGCAGCGTAGGCTCGTGCCCGCACACGCACAGCGGCAGGCCCGGCGGGCAGATGCAGCCTGCGGCGTGGCCTTTGAAGAACTCCTTGACCATGCGGTCTTCCAGCGAGTGGAAGCTCATCGCCGCCAGGCGGCCGCCAGGGCGCAGCACGCGGTACGCCTCGTCGAGCCCGCGGGCCAGTGACTGCAGCTCGTCGTTGACGACGATGCGCAGGGCCTGGAAGACGCGCCGCGCAGGATTGCCGGCGCCGAAACGGGCGGGGGTCGGGATGTTGCGCTTGATGACCTCTACCAGCTCGCACGTGGTGGAGAAGGGCTGCTTCTTGCGCGTCAGCACGATCCCGCGGGCGATGCTTTTGGCGTACCGCTCTTCCCCGTAGCGGCGGAAGATGTCGGCCAGTTCGTCCTCGGGCAGCGTGTTCACGAGGTCGGCGGCCGTGACGGCGAGCTCGGGGTCCATGCGCATGTCGAGCGGGGCGTCGTAGGCGTAGGAAAAGCCGCGCTCGCGCCGGTCGAGCTGCATCGAGGAGACACCGAGGTCCATGTAGATGATGTCGGCGGAGGCGTCGTCACACGCGGCCAGCACCTCGGCGAAGTTGCCGTGGTAGAGCGCGCACTCGCAGGGGGCGGCGCGAGCCACGTCGCGGAAGTACTCGGCCACGCTCGGATCGCGGTCCACGGCGATCAGGCGGCCCTTCGGGCCGAGCAGGTCCGCGACCGCCTCGGCGTGGCCGCCGGCGCCGAAGGTGCAGTCGACGGCCACCTCGCCCTCCGCCGGCCGCAGCAGCTCGAGCAGCTCATCGAGAAGGACCGGGGTGTGGGCTAGGGCCATCTCGTACTCACGAAGTTGCAAGCTCGTCTGCGGTAGCATCGGCCTCCTCCTCCAGGCGGGACTGGTAGTCAGCCCAGGCGACGCGATCCCAGATCTCAACGTGATCCTGGACGCCGATGATGCTGACCTCGCGGTTGATGCCGGCGAACTCGAGATGCCGGGCCGGCACCGTGATGCGCCCCTGCCCGTCGAGCTCCTGATGCACGGCGTTGCCCGCCGTGAAGCGCATGAGGTCACGGCCCTTGCTGCTGTTGGGGGAGATGCCCTCCATCTGCCGCTCGAGATACTCCTCGAACGCCTCGGGCCCATACCCGGCGAGGCAGTGTGGGTGGACTTTGGTCACGTACATGCCGCCGGCGAACGCCGGTCGCAGGCGTGCGGGGATGGCGATGCGGTTCTTCGCATCGAACGTGAAGTCGTACTCCCCCACCAGGATCGGTCGCTGCATGGGCGCCACTTTACCCCACTTCTCCCCACATTGCAAGAGTCAGAAGCCCTTTTTCCCCACTGCTTCGCACCTCACGCCACCAGAGCGATGGAGAACGAGCCCGGCCGGGCGGGAGGAGGGGCGTCACGCTGGCCTGGGCAGGGCGGCCGCGGGTGCGGCCGGCGTGGCGGCAGGCCAGACGCGCCGCTGCGGGGAGGTCAGAGAAAGGCGCACGGATCGGCGCCCGCCGCGGCGGGCGCCGAGCTCAAGGGGCCGGCTTGGGGACTTTGACCTTCGTGCCGACGACGAGGGTGCTGCTGCTGATCTTGGGGTTGAGAGCCTCGATCTCGCTGGTGCTGACGCCGAACTTGACGGCGATGCCCGACAGCGTGTCGCCGCTCTTGACGACGTAGAACTTATAGCCGGACTGCGTCGCGTTGCCGCCGCTCTTGGTCTTGGTGGCCGCGGGGGTGGGCGTGACCACCGGTTCGGCCTTGCCACCGATGACGCCGGACTGGAAGACAATGCTGAGCAGGACCACCACGGCCACGAGGAACACGGCCGGCGCCGCGACGCGCGCGACTATGCGTCCGGCCCGCGGCGCGGCAGCGGGACGTGGCCGCGAGGTGCGCGCAGCCAGGCTAGTGGGGCGCCGCGCCCTGGGCGCCGGGGACGACGTACCCCCGACAGGTCGCGCGGCGGTGGCGGACGTGAGCGACTGCAGCCTCTCGAGGGCCGCCAGGGGATCGTCGGCGGCGGCGTAGACGGGCGGCGCGCCGGGCGGGACGGACGCGCTCTGCCGGCTTCGGGCCTCGGCCGGGAACGCCGCCTCGTCCGGCGCAGGGCGCTGGCGGCTAGGCTGCGGCTGCTTGTCGTTGGCGTCGTCGGTCATAGGGCGAATGCGAGGTCGCTGCGCATAGATTCGGCGGCAGCGGCGGCAGCCCTTCGGTACTCGGCGGTCTCGGCCTGCCACGCGTAGATGATGGAGCGCGAGGCGTTGACGACGAAGCCGGCCGCGTCGCCGGCGGCGAGGCCCGCCAGGGCGTCCGCTCCGGCGCCCTGGGCGCCGTAGCCGGGGACGAGCAGAAAGGCGTGCGGCAGAGCCTCCCGGACCAGGCGCAGCGATGCCGGCGACGTGGCGCCGGCCACCGCTCCCACATCGCTGTAGCCCGCGTCGCCCATGTGGTCGGCGCCCAGCCTGGCGACCAGCTCGGCGACGCGCATGTACAGAGGACGTCCTTCGATCTCTCGCTCCTGGAGGAGAGCCGCCCCCGGGTTGCTCGTCCGCGTGAGCACGAAGACGCCCTTGCCGTCGGCGCAGCGTGCGACGAGCGGCTCCAGCGAGTCGTCGCCCAGATAGGGGCTGGCGGTGAGCGCGTCGGCGGCGAGGCCGGCGACGGGCGCGGCGAAGCCGGGAGCGCCGCCAAAGGCGGCGCGCCCGTAGGCCGCGCCGGTCGAGGCGATGTCGCCGCGCTTCACGTCGAGGATCACGGGGAGCTCGTACTCGTGGGCGCAGCGGATCACCGCGCCCAGGGCGCGCCAGCCCGGGGCCCCATACTGCTCGAAGAAGGCGGCCTGGGGCTTGACGCAGGCGGCGAAGCCGGCGACCGCGTCGATGACGCCGCTGCAGAACTCCTGGAAGCAGGCGGCGACGGCCGCGTCCTCACCGAGCTCGGCCGCCTGCGGCCGGTACTTCTCGACGAGCACCGGCGGCATGCGCTCGAGCGCGGGGTCGAGGCCCACGCAAACGACGCTGCGACGCGCGCGGATGGCCGCGGCCAGTCTGTCGGAGAAATGCTGCATGCCCGCCCTCCCTTGGAGCGCGCCTATCCTACCGGACGCGGAAGCCGCGCGTGAGCGCAAGCGCGACAGGCCCACAGAAGAGCGCGAGGCCGCAAGGGAGCGACAGGGGCGGTCGCGCGAAGAGCCAACGCGAGAGAGCGGTCAGACAGCGTCGGCGACCCGGCCGTCGTGAGGGGGGGTTGAAGCGTCCGCGCTGCCGGCCTCCGCCGCTTGCTGCGCCTGGAACTGGCGCACGTTGCGGCGGATGGTGGCGATCTTGGCGCGCACGTAGTCGGTCGCTTCGTCGCGCGTCTCCTGATCTTCCCCGATCACGCGCTCGGACTCCGCCTGCATCTCGCGCAGGACGCCCATGAGCTGTGCGTCGTCCATGCGAGAGAGCGTGTCGATGTCCCACTTCATGGCCTTGCTGGACGTCTCATGCACCGCGTCGAGCTTGGCGCGGACGACGGGGTTGAACACCGCTCCCGGGTCCACCTGAGCGGTGATCTCGTCGACGTCGCGGATCATGTCTTCGATGCTGGCGCCGGCCTTGGGGATGATCTTGATGCGGCTGTCAGCCTCCTCGACCACCCGCTCGATGGAGAGGTACGCCTTCAGAAAGCCTTCGGTGAAGGCCACCGGCACGGTCACAGCGTAGGCGATGACCTGCAGGACCTCGGCGGCGAACTGGGTGAAGGTGCCCGTGTGCAGGTAGCTGTCCTCGATGAGCCCGAGGAGCATGGACTTGAGGTACGGGTCGGCGCGCATGTCGCGCGCCTTTCCGCCCGGCAGCGGACGGTCAGGCTTGTTCTCCGGGGCGGTCATCTCTCTCCACCCCCGTATCGGCACGCCTGTGCCGAACTTGACCCCGACGACGACCTTCGTTGGCCCCCGTCCGGCTATCGGATACGCTGTGCGTAACGAGCGCTGAAGGAGTGCCATGCCGGGTGGGCAGCTGATCACGAATGGCGAGACCGAGCTCGACGCGTGCCTCGCCGCCTTCGCCGCGGCGCCACGCGCCGGGGCGCTGCTCTGCGACATCGACGGCACGATCTCGCCGATCGTCGCGCGTCCCGGCGATGCGGCGGTGTCGCAGCCCTTCCGCGAGGTGCTCGCGGCGTTGACGGAGCGGCTGGGCCTGGTGGCGCTCGTGACCGGCCGCGCCCTCGAGGACGGGCGGCGCATGATCCCTCTGGACGGCGCCGCCTACGTCGGCACGCACGGCCTGGAGCTTATGACGCCGGGCGGCCAGGTCCTCACGGAACCCCAGGCCGAGCGCTACATCACCGAGGTGCAGGAGGTCGGCGCCGCCGCGGCCCGCGACCTCGACTGCGACGCGCTGGGCGTCGTCCTCGAGAACAAACGCACCGTGCTGGCCGTCCACTACCGCCTCGCCGCCGACGCGGCGCGCACGCGGCACGAGATCCTCACCCGGGTGGTGGACCCGGCTCGCAGGCGGGGGCTGGCCATCTCCACCGGCCACTTCCTCTTCGAGGTGCGGCCGCCGCTGCCGTTCACCAAGGGTACAGCCACGCGCCGCCTGCTGGCCGGCGGAGACTACTTTGCGGGGATGTTCTGCGGCGACGACCTGACCGACGTGACGGGCTTCAAGACGCTGCACGACTGGGCGGCGCGCGACGCGCGACGCGCGGCCTGCGCCCTGGCCGCGGTGACCGCGGAGACGCCGCGCCCCGTCATCGACGAAGCCGACGTGCTCGTGCGCGCCACCCCCGGGGTGTACGAGGCGCTGACGCGGCTGCTGGTCGCCGTCGGGGGCTGAAAGGGGCCGGAGCCGCCGGCCGCAGGATCAGCGCCCGTTGAACTCGGGAGCGCGCTTCTCCAGGAATGCCGCCATGCCTTCGCTCTGGTCCTCGCCGGCGAACGCCAGCGCGAAGAGGTCGCGTTCGATGCCCTGCCCGGTCGTGATATCGGTGTCGGCGGCGGCGTTCACCGCGGCCTTGCAGTAGCGCATGGCCAGAGGGCTCTTGGCGGCCAGTTCGCCGGCGAGCTTGAGGGCCTGGGGCATGAGCTCGTCCTTGGGAAAGACGGCTTGGACGAGCCCGATGCGCAGCGCCTCGTCGGCGCGGATGTGACGGCCGCTCAGGACGAGGTACTTGGCCCACCCGACGCCGACGTTGCGCGGCAGACGCTGCGTGCCGCCAAAGCCGGGCGTGATGCCGAGAGTGATCTCGGGCTGGCCGAACTTGGCTTTGTCGCTGGCCAGACGGATGTCGCAGGCCAGCGCCAGCTCGCAGCCGCCGCCGAGGGCGAAGCCGTTCACGGCGGCGATCCACGGCTGGGGCGCCGCCTCGATACCGCTCATGACGGCCTGGCCGAGGGCCCCGAAGCGGCGCGCCTCCTCCGCCGTGAACCCCTGCATCTCGGCGATGTCGGCGCCGGCCACGAACGACTTGTCGCCGCCGCCGGTGAGCACGACGGCGCGCACGGAATCAGCGGCGGAAAGCTCACGCACCACGGCAAGCAGTTCGTCGTTCGTCTGCGTGTTCAGGGCGTTCAGCGCCTCCGGGCGGCTGACGGTGACGATGGCGACGGCGCCTTCGCGGGTGACCTCGACGGCCATGGCTGACCCTCCTCGACCAAGCGTGGACTGGCTGCAGCAACTCTATCGCACTCTCATCCGAGCGACGGCCGTCGCGGGCTTTCCGCGAATGCGCCCAGACTCCGCTCGCTATTGTCATCCTGTACAGCGGCGACGGTCTGTGGTGAGGTACTCTGAAGAAGTCCGAGCCTTCCGAGAGGAGCCCCCGTGACGCCACATCGAGTCCGCCGCCCCACGTCCCCGCACGGCCGCCGCGCACGCGGCGCCGCGCGCGCGAGCTTTGCGAGGCCCATCGTCACGGGCCTCATCCTGCTGGCGGTGGCCGGCGCCGCGGTCGCCGGCGCGGCCGCCTGCGGCGGCTCCTCAAGCTCCCCCGGCGCTTCG
>Ga0315281_10001671_pt1 | contig 32891 bp, 24 predicted proteins | sample YL17G07_0_MG_FD_204540 | JGI IMG/M metagenome (GOLD analysis project Ga0315281, IMG submission 204540) | Sediment microbial communities from Yellowstone Lake, YNP, Wyoming, USA - YL17G07_0 | ecosystem: Environmental > Aquatic > Freshwater > Lake > Sediment | place: USA: Wyoming | collected...
CATGAATAGACGTCTCCATAATAGCTATTGTAAGTAACCGTAAAACCATTTCAAGATGGAATTATAGCAAACCCCATGCAATAATCAACTGAATTTCAAAATGAAATGATATCGCCATATTGGAATATACGTACTTTAAGAAAATCAGGAAAGGCAACTACAGATACAGCAGAGATTTTTCCAAATTTTAGAGGGCTTTTTTGGCGCTACCGGATAAAGGTGACTAAAAAATGTGGCCTGTATTACAATACCCTATAAAGTAAATCCGTGACCCGTGGATATATAAGAAGGTCAAGTCTTTCACAGGGTGATACCGCTGGTCTATTAGACGCCGTTTGGAACCAATTTAAAGAAAAGGTGCGATTACGATGACAAACCATTTGCCTGTATATTGAGTTATTTCAGATACCAAATTACGCTTACCGCCCTTGAGGGCGTCAACAATACAATACAGGCGCTGACATCCCAGACATTCGGACACCGGAACCGGAACAAGAACCGGCTTAAAAACAAAACACCCTTCCACTGCGGGGGGGGTTAGAACTGTGTCCGAAAACTGGCCCATAAGAAATTACCCCCTTTATCCGGCAAGGCCATTTCTTCTTTTCATCCTCCTGGCCTTGCTCCTGGCAACCCCTTTATATGCTAAACCAAAACCCAAATCGCTGGAACCGGTAACGGTCACCGTCGTAAGGGTTGTGGATGGTGACACACTAAAAGCAAAAAACGGCGTCCAACAAGAGGAAAGCATCCGGTTGATAGGGATAGACACACCGGAAAGCAAGGCCAATAAGAAGGCCAAAAAAGACGCGGAGAGAAGTAATTCAGACGTGAAAACCATAACTGCCATGGGCAAAGAGTCCGCAAAGTTTACCGCAACACTGGTCAAGCCCGGCGATGAGATACGGATTGAATTTGACGTGAGACCACGAGACCGATACGGAAGGCTGTTAGGTTATGTTTATCTATCGAGCGGCAAAATGTTGAACGAGGAAATCATCAAGGCCGGATACGCCAGCGTCCTGACGTACCCACCGAACGTAAAGTTTCAAGAGAGTTTTTTGAATGCTTATAAAAAAGCAAGAGAAGACAAGAAAGGGTTGTGGCATTGAACGCCCCTGAAAGCATCCATAAGGTAAGGCACGTGGAAGATAAACAACAAGGCTGGGCTTCATTCCTCAGCTCAACCTTCCGGCAGGGCAGGCATCGCCTGCCAATAAGCAACCTTCAAACGTTATAAATGTCGCTACCACGAGGGTGTATTTACATAGTGGGCGATGCCTGCCCTACTATCAAACATAACCTCCATCTTTTCAACAGAAAACCTTACAGGTTGTCCCACCTCATACCGCTCACGAGCGTGCAGCTTGATCTTTTCACCGGAGGAGGAGATATCATACCGGTACACCTCGCCCACAAAACCCCGATTTGTGATTATACCGTCGCAACAGCCACCATTCTCCATTTTTGCGTGATGTGGGCGGAAGAGGAGGAAGGCATCCCCACTCTCACGGCCTTTTGTATTACACGCCCACTCGCCCCACGGCGTTACTATCTTATTCTGGCCGGATATTTTTACGGGTATGATGTTAGATTCTCCCACGAAATTGGCTACAAATAAGGAGTTTGGGGTGGAATATATTTCTTCGGGACTCCCTGTCTGTTCCACACGTCCTGCATTCATCACAACCACCTGGTCGGCCAGAAGGAAGGCGTCTTCCTGGTCGTGGGTTACGTAAACGGTTGTAATTTGCGTCTCTTGCTGGATGCGTTTCATTTCCTGCCTGATGTCTTCGCGCAATTTCACATCGATATTCGATAACGGTTCGTCCATAAGCAACAATTTTGGTTCGGTAACAATGGCCCGTGCAATGGCAATCAACTGCTGCTGACCGCCTGAAAGCTTTCCGGGATACTCGTTGGCATACCTCCCCATATTGACCTTTTTCAAAACGGCCTCAATTTTTTCCCGTCTTTCAACCTTTACAAGCCCAGCCGCCTTCAGTCCGAATTCGATGTTTTCGTGAACAGTCATGTGCGGCCAGAGCGCCAGGTCTTGAAAGACCATGCCGATGTGCCGCTGTTTTTGAGAAATCATCACCTTGTTCCCTTGACCTGCAAGCACGCCTTCCATCCAAATCTCGCCGGCATCCGGTGTCTCAAGACCGGCAATCATCCTCAAGGTTGTTGTCTTACCACACCCGGAAGTCCCCAATAAGGCAAGGAGCTGTCCCTTCTTAACACCAAAGGAAACACCCCTTAAAACCTCTTTATTGTCGAAACGTTTGGTTAATTGTTTTACTTCTAAAGTATTCATAGGTTTTTTAGGTACGATTTATTGGAACCACAGATTTTAAATTAGGCCTTCGGCTGCTTTTAACAGTGTAGTGGCAATTCATGAATTGCCACTACGGAGTTAGTTTAAAATCCTATACATTAAATTAGGCCTTATGCCCTTTATTTCTCTGCGTCCTCTGCGGTAAACAGTTACACTATTTCCCATTGACTTAATGAATCATTCTCGCCAAATATCTTGAGATTACAAGCAAAACCGCCACAGGCAATAAGGTCATACCGACAATGAGGATGGACATTGCAGAGACGACGTCTACCGGACTGTTTGCCATGACCGTAAACAAGGCGATCGGAAGGGTTTCATGTCCGGGTGGATAAACCAATATCGTTGTCCCCAGTTCTCCAATGCAAAACAGAAAGCAGATCAACCAGGTGGCAACGATCCCGTAACCCTGCAAGGGCATCAAGATTTTCCCTACAATGCGAAACCACGAAGCGCCTATTACCGTTCCGGCCTCCTCCATGGAATCCGGGATTTGTTTGAAATAGTTTGCCATAATACGACTCGATAACGGTAAAAACCGTGCGATGTACCCGATGATCACGATCCACAAAGAACCGTAGATGAATTGGCATATACCTTCCGGCCTATTATACAACCTGATCAGCCCCACCCCTATTACCGTTGCAGGCACGGCAAAGAAAATCCAGATAAACGACGCCGCATTATTTTTTAACCCGGATCGGATTTTTTCCGAAAGATAACCCAAAAAGAAACCCACGCAGGTGAGAAAGGTAGCGCCAATGGCTCCAAACAAGAGGCTGTTCACGATACTATTCTTTGCCAGGAGGAAGGCGTTATGATATGCGGATACGGTTTGGGCATGTATAAAAAGCGTCGCCAGGGGAATGATAACACCAATTATCAGCACAAGGGTGCAAAAGATTACGCCGGACGCCAATAGCCATTGAACGTCATATATTATCCCGCCGCACGAAGCCTTCTTCCCCAGCACCTCAAAGGATTTTTCGCGGAGATATACCCGCTCTATTATTATTAAAACCAAGGTGATTGCAATGAGAGGAAAGGCTATAGCGGTGGCCGCCTTCTCATTATAAAAGGCGCTAAATTCGGTGAATATCCGGGTGGTGAGGACGTTCACCTGCAACAGAGACGGTATTCCAAACTCAGAGAGGGACAGCACAAAGACGATCATCATACCGGAAAGAATTGCCGGGGCAATCAAAGGCAACGTAATCCTTCGTATCACCTGAAAGGCGCTACCCACAACCACCAGGCCGCCTTCCTCAAGCCGGGGATTGAGACTTTTCAGAGCATACTCGACCACTAACATCACGACGGGAAAGAGGTTTATTGAAAGAACGAAAGCGGCGCCGTAAATACTGTAGATAAAGCCAGAAACACCTTCGGGCGAGAGAGGTAAACCGCGGGACAGCAGGGTATTCAAAAAACCCGTCTTGCCCAGGAGATTTGCCCATGCAATGCCCGTGATGTACGAGGGAATAATCAGCGGCGCAAAGAAACACATTCGGAAAATGTTTTTAAAAGGAAGGCGTACTTTAGCCAGGAAAAATCCGGCAGGAACGCCGGCCAGGGAAGATAAGATGGTTGTGACAGATGCAAATATAAGGCTATTGGAGATAACCTTTACATATCCCCGCGTTAAAAAGATATCCCGGTAATAGATGAAAGAAATTCCGCTACCGTCATAAACGGAATTCCCAAACATCCACACAACCGGCAACAGGGAGACGCAGACAAATAGCGTAAAGAAAAATCCCAACGTCAATTTTTTCTGCATTGAGACGTTACTATGTAAGGTTTGAGGACAGGAAAACATGCAGGGCGGTGACGTATCTCATCGGCAGTCGCGGGTTGCTATGGTATAGGTCCAACGCATAGAATTTCATCTATAACTTAGTTGTCATATTTAAAAAACCAGTCTACCAGTGCAGCACCTCCGAGGTCACGCCTTGCCTTTTCACTTTCAATCCACTTGTAATCAAGCAGGTTTTTGATTTTAGGGGCTAAAGAGGGCTTTAAGTCCACGAGATTTTTGAAGGCGTCTTCTGCCAGTTCCAATTCAACCCTTACCTGATCGGGGCATACCAGCATCATGATAACAAATAGCGCATCCCATTTTTCCTGCTGGACCAGCTTAACGACGTCGGGGCAAATCGTAAAATATTCAAAGATAAATGATGGATCATATTTATCTTTTGCAATGAATACTTTGTCTTCTATTCTTCTAAATACTATCATAGTGAGAATATATTTGAGTCCAATTGTACAATACCTGCCGGGGATTGTAAATACTGCCTCTGGTTGCAACGTTGCTTCGCTATGTTACCCAATAACATTCTACCTATTCCATCCAGGAAAAGGCAAATAATTTATTGCACAATGATTAACAGGCTGTATAATCATCATAGTGTAAAGATGAAAAACATGAGAGATACTATAACGAGTCCTTTAAACAATCAAGTTGGAAATCCATGCCCGATCTGAGCCATATTCTTTTTGACTACAAGTTCCAAATCGCCGGCAACCTTGTTTTGGCTGGCAGTGGGGGAACTGTCGTCTACCTTAACAGCCGCAAAAACCGCCGCGTTGCCGCCGCCGAAAAATTCAGAGCCGTATTTTATGCAAAATTAAAAGGGCTTTACCCCACACCCTCTCTTTGGCCGCAAGACTTCAACGTTCTCGATAACCGCCTGAGAGAAGCTTTCGTTAGTCTCCAATCTGCCGTTAACGAATTCAAACGTTTCGTTCCTTTGTACCGGCAAAAGGGTTTCAACCTGGCATGGCGCCAATACCGTCTCGGCGAAGAGGGACAAGACACCGAGCAGCAAAATTACAAACACTATCAAAGTAGCGAAGGCGCGGCTGCGACTGCCGGTAATGAAATTACAGAAATAACCGACGGCAAGGCACGCTTTAAGCAAAACGTTGACAAACTTCTTTCTTTTGCAAAACAAAAACCACCTAACAAACCTTACTAAGCGATTTAAGCCCGTGGATGGAATTGCCGGTGGATGGCCTTGAGGTGGGTTTTACTTACGTGGGTGTAGATTTGGGTTGTGGAGACGTTGACGTGTCCCAGCATCTCCTGAACGGAACGCAGGTCTGCACCATTTTCCAATAAATGAGTTGCAAACGAATGCCTGAGTTTGTGAGGGGAAACAGGCTGGTGAATGCCCGCCTTGACCGCGCATTTTTTAACAATAACCCAGATATTTTCCCGCAAAAGGGGTTTTCCCGTTTTTGAAAGAAATAAATAAGGGCTGGCCTGGCTGTTTTTTATCTCCGTCCTGGACGTTTGCAGGTAATTTCTTATGGACTCCACGGCCTTTGCCCCAAGCGGCACGATGCGTTCCTTCGACCCTTTACCCCGGCACTTTACATACCCATATTCCAGGTTAATCCAATCTAACTGGATGGCCGATACCTCAGACACTCTTGCTCCGGTGGCGTACAGAAGCTCAAGAATGGCCTTGTTTCTCATTCCCAACCTGGTACTTACATTTGGGACGGAAAGTAGGTCGTCAATTTTATGAGGAGGGATAGATTCGGGTAGTTTTTTCCAGAGTTTCGGAGAGTCTATTGCTACCAGGGGATTTCTTTGCAATTTTCCTTCCGCGTGTAAGAATTTATAGAGCATTCGAATTGACACGAGGGCGCGGGAGATGGAACCGGTGGCAAGGCCGCGCTGTTTTTCTGAAATGATAAAGCCGGTAATCGTATCGGGGCGAACGTCAGTAAAATCTTCTATTTTTTTAGAAAGCAGGAAGGAGGTAAATACCCGCAGGTCGTGGCTGTAACTGACGATGGTATTCCTGGACAAACCACACTCGCTAAGGAGGTAGTTAATAAACAACTCTACCATTTCATCCACGTTACTTACTCCAAAGAAATAGGGAAGGTCTATCAAATCGTTTTTTATAAAGGGTTACCGCAGAGGGCGCGGAGATCCCTTACCCTCCTACCTGATGCATTACGACATGCCCCTTGCCAGCATGCGCGGACGGTTTCAGATTTGCCGCACGGTAAAACGCATCCGTAAGCTGCTCTTCGGTGGGATTGTTTCTCAGGATAGACCGCAAGTCCACTTCTCCTCCGGAGAGTAAACATGCGCGAAGTTTTCCGTCCGAGGTCAGGCGCAAGCGGTTGCATGACCCACAAAAAGGCTGGCTGACGGCGGACACAAATCCCAACGTCCCCATAGCGCCTTTTATTTTATAGGTTTTTGCCGCGCCGCTGCCCAGTTCCGGCGGTGGGAGCGCGATGAGTTCGTTGTCCCTGTTGATCATGTCGATAATATCGGACATGGGAATAAATTTGTCCTGGTCGGCCATCGTTTCTTTGTTCATGGCCATGTATTCAATAAAACGGACTTCGAGACTTTTGTCCATGGTCAACCTGGCAAACGCCTCAAATTCGTCGTCATTAATGCCCTTCATGGCAACAACGTTTATCTTCGTGTTTTTAAACCCCAGGTCGAGGACGCTCTCAATGCCTTCCAGCACGTCGCCCAGCTTCCCTCCCCTGGTGATCCTTTCGAATTTTGCCGCGTCCTGGCTGTCGAGGCTGATGTTTAGCCGGTATTTCCCGGTCTTTTTCATTATCTGCGCATAGTTTTTCAGGAAGATGCCGTTTGTTGTTACCGCGAGGTCTTCAACGTGGTTGATATCTCCCAGCATGAGCAGCAGTTGTTCGATGTTTCTCCTGGCGAGCGGCTCTCCACCGGTAAGACGGAAGCTCTTTATGCCCAATTTTACGGCGTGCCTAACGACGGCCACGATTTCCTCATAGGTCAAGATATTGCTGTGCTCTATGAGCGGCAATCCACTTTCCGGTCTGCAGTAAACGCAGCGCAGATTGCAGAGATCCGTGACCGATATTCTTAAGCGATTTATTCGTCTGAAGTATTTATCTACAATATCCATAGCAAGCGAAGCGGTAAAACAACGGTGCAAAATAAGTAAAAACAACGATTACAAAATGCTATATTACAGACCGACGGCAACGGCTTTTTTGTAGCGCTGGCCTTCATGGCCGGCAATGGCAGTGGAATGCATGCCAATGGCGGGGGATGCACCCCCGCGCTACGATTGTTTTGAAATCCCTAGGTGTCCTTTGTATTAAAACTCGTCTTCGGCACAATCTGGTATTCCTTCATTTTTCTCCATAAGGTCGTTGTGGATATACCGAGATTGATTGCCACCTGCTTACGATTCCCCTCATATTTCCGCAGGGAGTCAATAATCGCCTTTCTTTCCTGCACGGCTAAGGCCGCGCGGATTCCGCCCGTTTCGGTCGTAATGTCGTCAAAAGACATTGCACTCGGCAACACCAGGTCGTCTGTGGTAATCTGGCTGCCTTTCATCAGGGTTACCATCCGCTCTATGATATTTTCCAATTCCCTGACGTTTCCCGGCCAGGGATAGTTTAAAAGGGAATTCATAACGTCTCCTGATATTTCAGGCGGGGATTTTTTGAGCTTGCTTGCGCATAAATCCACAAAATAACTGATCAAAGCGGGGATATCTTCCTTTCTTTCTCTCAATGGCGGCAGGTGAATCCTGATGACGTTTAGACGGTAAAACAAGTCTTTCCTGAAAGACCCGTTTTGGGTAGCCTCCTCCAGGTTTTTGTTCGTTGCCACAATGATCCGAACGTCAAGGTTCACCGGTTTGTTGTCACCAACCCTTCGTATCTCCCCGTTTTGCAAAAAGCGAAGCAGTTTAACCTGGGTTGCTAGCGATGTTTCACCAATCTCATCAAGAAACAAGGTGCCACCCTGTGCTTCCAGAAAGATGCCTTTTTTATCCTTTACCGCGCCGGTAAACGAGCCAACCACATGTCCAAACAGCTCACTTTCCTGCAGACTCTCCGGCAGTGCTCCGCAGTTTACCACAACAATGGGTTTCCCACTTCGACGACTGTTATTATGAATGGCGCGTGCAACGAGTTCCTTGCCTGTCCCGCTTTCCCCCGTAATCAGCACCGTGCTTTCGCTGTTGGTCAATTCCATAAGGATGTTCAAGACACGCATCATCACCGGGGAATTGCCGACAATGCCTTCAAACTTGTATTTTCCCTTGTTTTCCTTTTGTAAGGTATTAACTTTGTCCGTAAGCCGCTTCTTCTCCAACGCCCGTTCGATAATGGAGAGGATATCCGACAATTGAAAGGGTTTGGTTACATAGTCATAAGCGCCATTCCTCATCGCCTGAATTGCGCTGTCGATAGTGCCAAACGCGGTCATCACGACAACTTCAGTCGAAGGGTTGATTTCCTTGATTCGCGACAACACCTCAAGCCCGTCCATATTCTCCATCTTTAGGTCCACAATGGCCAAATCATAAAAACGGCCTTCCTGTAATTTTATCGCTTGCTCCCCGCTTTCGACGCTATCTACCTTGTAGCCCGCTCTCTTAAAGGCGATGGCCAGGGATTCGCGCATATTTTTTTGATCGTCAACGAGGAGTATATTAAACATACTGTTCCTTTAAAAAGCTTGCGATGAAAGCGCCGTTACCAGTTTGTTTTTGACGGGCAAACGGATGGTAAATACGGTTCCCTTGCCCGGTTTACTCTTTACGTCAATTTTGCCGCCGTGATTATCGACAATACGATGAACAATGGAAAGACCCAATCCGGTTCCCTTTGATTTCTTCGTCGTAAAAAACGGTTCAAATATCTTCTTTATAATGTCAGGTGGTATTCCTTCCCCAGTGTCCGATATCACAATTTCAATCTCACGTGGGTCCGGCAGTTTGGGTTTCTTTATGTGGATGTAAATTTCCCCGCCCTGCGGCATGGCATCGATAGAATTCAGCAATAAGTTCCAAAATATCTTTCTAATCCAAATCCGGTCTAAATAGCTTTCTGGAATATCGTCTTCGTAGACCTTTATAATCTTGACGTTTTTTTGGAATCGTGCGTCCTGCTCCAACAAAAATACGGTTTCATCGACAATTTCAATGATATTGCTTTTGACAAAGCTGTAGTCTGCCGGATGCGCAAAGGTAAGAAAGTTGGTAATGATGTCGTTGAGGTGGTCGGTTTCTTCAACCACCATTTCAAACAGCCTTTGGTCGTCCCCTTTAAGGGCAAGGTCCCTTCTTAGCACGGAGACGGAATTCGATATGGCGCCAAGTGGGTTGCGAATCTCGTGTGCGATGGATGCGGCAAGTTCTCCAATCGAGGCCAATCGTTCTGAGCGCCGTATTTGCTCCTCTACCTTTTTACTCGCCGTAATGTCTCTGATGATTCCTTCGATGCCAACGATATCGCTTTTTTTGTTCTTGATCGGGTAGGTGTTTTGAGAGACCCAGAGTTCCTTTCCGTCTTTACAAAAAATACGGTATTCCAAATCCTTGGAGGCCTTAAGTTCACCGACAAGTACCTTTTTGGTAGTTTCTCTCACCAGTTCTACGTCTTCGCGGTGAATCATCTCCATGGCGAGAAGCGGTTTCTCATAAAACTCGCCGGGAGTATAGCCCGTCACGTTTTTTAGCGCGCTATTGAGAAACAAATATCTTCCCAGCTTATCAAGCCTGAAGATGACGTCTTCAATGTCTTCGACAAGATTTCTATACTTTTCCTCTGATTCTTTAATTTTATCAAAAAGACGGGTATTGTCAATCGCAATAGCCAGTTGCGGTACAATCTTGCTGACTATGTCCACGTGGTTTTCCGAATAATTCTGCACGTTCTTGCTTCCGAAGTTAAGGCTTCCGATAATCTCGCCTTTGCATATCAAGGGAACAGATAAGCGCGACTTAATGCCTTCTTTCAGCAAGATGGTGTCCGTGGAAAAAGCACCTTGTGAGGTGTCGCTCACCATGTACACTAGGCCGTCCTCCACAACCTTTCCCGCCAGTGTTCCATATTTAGGGTAGTGCAGCCCTTCTTCCAACCCAGAACCGTCGTACTCTTTAGAAACGGCAAAGATTGAAAACTCCTCCCTCTTCTCGTCCAGGAGGGTAATGCTCATGCGATCAAAATCAATGACCTTGTTCAGTTCAGAGCCGAGGGACTTATACACTTCCCTGATATCCAATCTTGAGGCCAATATTTTGTTGATATTATTCAGGATGTCCTTTTCCTGCTCAATCTTCTTCCTCTCCGTCAGGTCGATAATGATACCTTCGTAGCCAATAACGTTGTTTCGTACGTCCCGGCGGAGATTGCTTGTCATAAGGCAAGGGACTTTGACGCCGTCCTTCTTTCTTAACTCCACCTCATAATCCTTAATAAAACCGTTTTTATAGACCATCTCCTTAACTGTTTTGCCGACGCCGGGGTTGAAAAATAAATGGGTAGCCAGGTTCAACTTCAATATCTCATTTTTCGATTCATATCCAAACAGGTCAACCCCGGCTTGATTAATATCCACAAACAGGCACTCCATGTCGCAAAAAAACACGACATCCTTGCTGGATTCAAAAAGCCGCCTATACTTTTCTTCCGATACCCGTAACTTCTGTGTCCTTTCTTCAATGATTTTTTCAAGGTGCACCGTATATTTATGAATCTCTTGCTCAAGCGACTTTTGCTCCGTGATATCCCTCGTGATCATTACAAAACCAATGGGAGTTCCATCGGCCGACTGCCTGGTCGTTAAGGTGCTATAACCGGTAAACATCTCCCCGCTTTTCCGTATCAGTTGCATTTCACCTTTATACCTACCTACCGATAGGGTAGTTTCCAGCATCTCCTTTACCTTGCCCGATGGAACGTCCGTTTTTGTATGCAATATCTGGATGGTGGATTTTTGTATTAATTCTTCCGGCTCGTACCCGAACATTCTCCGGGCGCCCTCATTAAAGGCCAGAATACCACCGTCAAGATCGCCTGCTATGATAGAATGCTCAGTTGAACTGACCAGGATGCTTTTTAAAAAGTTCTGGGCATCCTGCAGATTCGTTGTCTTTTCCTGCACGGATTCCGCCATAACGTTGAATGCGTCTCCCAACTCACGCACTTCGTCACTCGTCTTTATAGTTACCCGTTGAGACAAATCTCCGGCAGACATCTTCCGGGTTGCCACTATTAATTCCATAAGGGGATTGGCTATCTTTTGCCCGATTATCAGCGCAAACGCAATCCCGGCTACCGCCAAAATCACCCCTGCGATAGTCAGGTAGTAGAGGATTTCCAAAATAGGGTTCTTTACCGTGCTGAGCGCCAAAGACACCTCAGCAAAGCTACGTTCCGTGATAACGCCCCACTTAAGTTCAGGAATCCGATACCAGATGCCGACCACTTTTTCCCCGGCATAATTAATATAGCCGTTTACGTCAAACCCGTCCGTCCCCTTCAGGCACGAGGCCGCACTTTTGGTAAATTGCGTGGTTTGCGGCTCAAGCACGGCCAATTCCAGAGTTGTCGTGCCCTTTATTAGTCCTTTTTGTCTTAATCGTTCGGCGAGGATGGATTCGGTAATCATCATGCCGTGTTGATTAATGATGTAAGCGTCGCCGCTGTCCCCGTATCGAACCTCGTTTATTTCCTTGTTGAGAACCGATAGATCGACTTGCAGCACCACTACGCCCACCACAAAACCGTCCTCATTTTTGATAGGGGCAGAGGCATACATAGCGGGCGAGCCGCTTTCCCAGTTTCCGGCTCTTTCGGCGCCAAGAGGGGCGCACGTGACGTCGGAAATAAACGTCTTACCATCCACCGCGCTGCGAAATACCTCGCTGTCCTTTATGTCAGACCCTATAAGCTGCGCATCTGTGGCCAACTTGATATTGCCTGACACGCCACAAATCATATACCCATTGAATTCTGTCTCGCAAGGTATCTGAGAAATAAATTTTGCGACGCCGTCGCGAACCGGAAGGTTTACGTTGGCTGCTTCTCTTACCGACGGATTACACGCTGTATGCTCTGCGCTGTTTTTTAACCGGCCAATCCAGTCTCTCACCTGCGACGCCTTCCGGGTGCCAAATAATTGCAAATTCCTCGTTTCAGTTTCCTGTATGGCCTTTTTCGCCGTAGGATAAGCAATAAGCCTCATTACGAGCAAAGGAGTGAGAACTGCTATCAGGAATAGGAAAATAAGTTTATGCTTGATTGATTTAAACATATTGTATCCTCACTGAGCAAGGCGCATACCTACGCCGGAACTACAGATTTGCCCTACGCGAACAATGGTTTTTCCACCGGTATAATTTTACAGATTATGGCACAACGTGTGGGAATAGTACCGGGCAAATGTCGAAGTCGGTAATACACCTTAAACCGCTTTTTTTTCTTCCGCCTCGGTTCTTCTTAAATACAGTGGCAACAATTTGTCGGACTCGCATCTTCGCCCCGCTTTGTAAGCACTTTCACCGAGCAACGCAACGTATTCGGCCTTCGGCGTAGCCATATTCTCGGCGTCGGTAAAAACATTCTTTTGCAGAAGCTGTTCCCTGTAGGGTAAAACACCGCTCCCGAAGATGATTACCGGGCGAGGCAGGATGGAAAGAAGTCTTTCGGGCTGGATTACTAAAAAATCAGAAACCCTTTTCCGCTGAGTATTTTCTAATTGATATATGCAGGCATAAACATGGCCACGGCGGGCGTCCAGGACAGGGCATATTGGCGTAGAATCCATCGGGTAGTTTTCTGCTATAACGTCAAATACCGGCACGTCGATAACGGGTTTATTGAGCGCGTAGCCTAATGTCTTGGCGCAGGTCACGCCCACGCGTAATCCGGTATATGAACCGGGTCCCACATCGACTGCAATAAGATCAATGTCCAGGGGAGTCCAACCAACCTCGCACAACATTGATTTTATGGCAGACACAAGCTCCTTGTCATGCAACGCGGGGGCGCCAAGACTACCGGTAATAATGATGCGATTGTCTTTACCGAGGGCAATCCCTCCGATGTTTCCGGATGTTTCGATTCCTAATACTTTCAATGGGTATTGATAAATTTTTGTTATAGGCCATCGCAGCCGTTATAACGTGATAACGTTATCCTGAAACCACGAAATATGATTTTACCGAAAGAGCGGCAAGTTTTTCGATTCCGAGAGAAGCGTCGTAACAATTTGCGTGAGGGCTTCTGTATCGCCGCCAACGTATCGGACCTTTCCTTCCCGGTCCAATGCAACAAAGGTTGGCAGAATGCTTATGTGGTACAAGCTCGGAATAGCGCCCTTCCATCGTTTCCCGTCAAATATCTGCGGCCACTCAATGCCCTCCTGAGTGGAAAAGCCGCGCAGGTCCTCAATGTCGTCATCAAGGCTGATACCGATGAACTGTACGCCTTGTTCTTTAAATTTACCGTAAAACTTTTTAATCTTCGGGAATTCCTGAATACAGGGATCGCACCAGGTTGCCCAGAAAACCAGGATAGCAAGATGCCCCTTGTATTTTTCCAGGTCTACCGTTTTCCCATTAATATCGGCCACATTGAATGCCGGAGCCTCTGCTCCAATCCTCATAGTTCCGCTCAATTCATTGCCAAAGGAATCAGCCGCCATCGGTTCTACGGTCCTTAATTGTGTTACCGCTTCCTTAGCCGATGCGATATCTCCTTTCCCTATGAGTGCCTTCGCCTTAAAATACAGCGCCCTGGCCTTGAAATTGGTGTTGATTTCACCGTAACTCAAAACCGCGTCAAACCATCTAATGGCGTCGTCATACTTGTGCAACTCACTATATACGTTGCCGATGTAAAATTTTGCCTCAAGCGATTCCTCCGTGCCTGCGTATTTTTCAGTAATAGCTTGCAAGTCTTTTAAAGCCGATTCATAATACCCCTTTGAGTCCTCAGCCTTCATTTGAGTGAGGCCGCTTAAGTTTCTTCTGATAAATTCCAATTGTTTTGCCGCATTAGCATCACGACCTAGCCCTTTTGCATAAACCGTGTTTCCACAAAAGGTCAAAATTGCGGAAGCAATTACAATTCCAAGTAAAATGCACCATTTTTTCATGATTACCCACTCCTCTTAGTGTACACGCAAGAAAAACTCACAAAATAATCCGTCAGCAATTCTAGACTCCCAGACTTTCGATAATACTAACACGATTATATCTTATATTCAAGGGTCTTTGTCCTTGTGGTTATACACATCTTTTTCCTTTCCGTAAATTTAAATCCCATAGAAAGGTTATGGAAATTTCTTTCACAAAAAATGCCCTATAATCAATGCTGCAATACCCGCGCTAAGTTTAAAAAACGATGTTTGAGCTTTTTGGGCGGACTATTTTCAAAAACATGACTTGCTTGGCGATTCTGAGGAAATACATGGGACTCAGCAGATATACACCATCGCTAATATATGCAATTAAGCGCTCGTTACACCTTGTAACGATTACGTTGTAAAAACAAACAAAACTCTACGGATTTTGAATGGAATGCCCTATGATGATTAACCTTGACAAGCCTTTTTTGTTAAAGTACACTTAATCACATGCGTAGCCCGTCAGGACGTTCGGAGTCTTGGAAACAGCACGGGTTTTCATCGTTAGTAATCTTTTTGTGACGAAATGAGCAAGACGGAGAAAAATATCGATAGGCGGCAGCTTTTCAAGGAGTTGTTCTCCTTCGTGGGCAACACGGTTGCGGATTATGCCAACAAAAAAGTAGACCGTGTAATGCCCAAGTCAAACTATCTGAGGCCTCCTGGTGCCTTAGAAGAGGCAGAATTTCTTGTTAAGTGTACCCGCTGTGATGAATGTATCAAGGCGTGCCCTGCAAAGGCCATCAAGCGGTCTCAGGGCTTGTTTGACGTGGCGATCGGGACACCCATTATTGTACCGAAAGAAAATCCGTGTGTCTTGTGCAATGGCCTGCTGTGCATTGCGGCCTGTAAAGAAGGCGCATTGAAACCCGTTGAAGGGGCGCATAAGGTAAAAATAGGCGTGGCGAAGATCGAACATACGCAATGCATGGCTTGGGATGGGCAGGATTGCCAGCTCTGCTTTATAAAATGCCCACTGCAAGGTGATGCAATATATCAAGAAGATGGCAAACCCGTTATCAAAGCGGAAAATTGCGTAGGTTGCGGTGTGTGCGAATATGTGTGTAATACGATAAACAGCAGTTGCGCAATTAAAATTACCGCAAAAAGGGGAATGTGATGTCAGAATGCAAAATACCGTTTACCTGCGAGCTCTGTGAAAAACAGTTGTCTTGCCAGTTGGACCAAATAGAACACAATAAGTGGGCAATTGCCCAGCGGATGAAGGAAATTACCTATAAAATCGTTGTAATGAGCAACAAGGGTGGAGTGGGTAAGAGTACGGTGACAACGAATCTCGGTGTTGCATTGGCAAAAAAAGGCTATAAGGTTGGAATCGCCGATGCTGATATCCATGGCCCCAACATTCCCATGATGCTTGGGGTGGAAGGGAAGAGGCTGATGGGTAGCGGTGGCGGCGTGATACCGTTGGAGGTCATGCCCAATTTAAAGGTGGCGTCCCTTTCCTTCCTGATCGAAGACCCGTCAATGCCGGTTATCTGGAGGGATGCCGCAAAATGGGATTTCCTTTGCGAACTGATGGGCAGTGTCTGTTGGGAGAGTTTGGATTACCTTCTGGTGGATTTACCTCCGGGAACGGGGAACGAGGCCATTTCCATTATTGAACTCATTGGAAAGGTTGATGGATCGGTAATCGTTACCACCCCGCAGGACGTTGTGCTCCTGGACGTAAAAAAGGCTGTGTATTTTTCCCGGGACAGTAATGTGCCAATCGTCGGCGTAGTTGAAAACATGAGCAGCCTGATATGTCCCCACTGTAGCAAGCAGGTTGACGTATTCAAAACGGGTGGAGGGGAGAAAATTTGCCGGGAATTAGGTATCCCATTCCTTGGCAAGATACCCTTGGATCCTGGAATTACGGAGAAATGCGACCACGGTGAGGCATTTGTAGCCGCGTACCCCGATTCAGCCGCTGCAAAAGCCTTTGATGAGATTGTTAAAAAGTGTGAGGCATTTGTCACAGCCCCAAAAAAAGAGGCCCCCAAGATTGCCGAATACCGAGAAGTTCCTTTCCTGGGCAAGGTGCCGGTAGATCCAGACTTTCGAGACGAGTAGTAGCCATTAGACATATAAAGATGGAAACCTTTGCTTGCCTGTCAACCTTGCCAACGCCGGATTTGTTTTCGAGTCTGTTTCCCTTGCACCGTCGTGGGCAGATACGTTTCCTTACGAGACCACAGCGTTGCAAGCCAAGCAAACGTCAATGGAGATGGATGCTATGCGGGAACTGGCGCAAAAACGCTTCGAAAAAATGAACATCCACAACACAACCCGAGCAAGTTTGAAAAGAGATGTGGAGCTTACTTATCCGCGCATAAGCAAGACAAACCTGAAGACTTGCCCTTCGTGAGGAAATATTTTTGTTAAAATTATCAAAAATTTATTTGGAAGTTACTAACGGCCACAAGGATGCATGGAAATTGAGATTTTTAAGGTGAAATCTCTATACGATGAACTTGACACGTAATATACCAACCCAGCATACCGCGGAAGGGTTTTCAAAGAAGGATATCCCGTTTCTTGTGGCTCTGTTTTCCTTGGGCTTGTTTCTGTTCCTGGTTTACACATGGGCCATGCCCCTTATCGATCCGGACGAACCACGCTATGCGTCCACAGCGCGCAATATGGCGCTGAACGGCAACTGGATCGTGCCACAATTTAACGGCGCTCCCCGTATCAACAAGCCGCCCGTCTTCTACTGGGCCGTCGCCATTTGTTATAAGCTTTTTGGAATACATGAACTGAGCGCACGCCTGCCTTCCGCCCTTGCGGCCATCGGGACGGTTATGATTGTCTATTTCTGGGGGAAACGGATCGAGGATCGCAAAAGCGGATTTTGGGCGGGTATAATGCTTATGTCCAGTCCTTTGTTCTTTTTTATCGCGCGATTTTGCATCACCGACATGCTCCTCACCTTTTTCTTCTCAACCGCCCTTTACCTGTTCTTTGTTGAATACCGGGACGCCGGGAAGAAAAACTCACGCAGGCTACTCCTGTACTTCATCCTGAGCATGATATTTCTGGTGAAAGGGCCGGTGGGCGTCTTGTTGTTCATCTTGATTACCTGTTGCTTTTTACTGTGGGCGCGCGACCTTCGATACGTCAGGAGATTATGGTATCTGCCGGGGTTCCTGCTCTTTTCGGGAACCATCTGCGCCTGGGGAATCCCCTTTTGGATGTTCTTGGGAACAAAACAAATACTGTCTCTCTTTACCCGTGAAACGTCAGGGAGGTTTGTCAGCGGTTATGCGCATCCGGAACCTTTTTATTATTACGTACCTGCGTTTGTGATGGGATTCTGCCCGTGGTCGGCATTTGTATTCATCCCCATAGTCTCTCTCTTTAAAAAGAGCGTCGTTATACCACCGGAAAAGAAAAAAGAGACTTATTTATTTACCTCATGGATGGTTATTTCCCTGGTCTTTTTTTCCCTTTCCAAATCGAAATTGATGACATATATACTGCCTTTGTCGCCCTCCGTAGTATTACTGACCATTCCGCTTTCCCGGTGGCAGACGGAACGGAAATTGGTGAAAGAGATTCAATGGACTTCGTGGACAGTTGTCGGCCTGTTTGTCGTAATTCCTATAGCACTCCTGCTTACCATGTCAAAGTGGATGCCTGCCGACAGTGCTATATCCGCGGAGGACATTATGATCCCCATAGTAGTCTTTTTCTCCGGGGCGACGGCGGCTCTGCTTGCTTTCACACACACAAGGCGTTTTTCTCAGATACAAACAATATTATGCATCACCATTTGCACACTCCTTGTGTTGCTCTCAGCTTATCTTGTAGAACCCCTGGGAACATCTAGATCTGCCCAGGATATTGTGAAGAAAGGCCGTCTGCGTGAGGAGAAACATTATACCCTTGTTAGTTCGAAAAGAACCCTTCCCAGCCTTGTGTTTTACAGCGGCAACGAGGTGGTAGAGATGGATGATAATACCCCTTTTGAGTGCTACAATCCGGGGCAGAGCGAACCAATCTATGTTGTTATGGGTTTGAATGATTTCCTGAAGAAGGCTGGCTGGATACACGAAAGGAACCTCCAGGTAGTGTGCCAGAATAAGGTTCACGTCCTGTTGAAAAAAGCAGATTAGGTGTCAGATTTGTTGTTATTTGGCAAACACGCATGGCTAAACAACACAGGTTTTCTATACAAAATCCGTAAATACAGGAAAACCCAGCTCGAGTTCTTTGAAAACCTGAAGCTTTTTGCTGCAGGGTATGTTTACACCGTCAAATCCACTTGCTGTACCGTCCCGGCAAGGCCGCTTTCTTTTACAAATACACCCGTTCTTTTTGCTTCGCCGTGAGAATCATTCCGGGCATTTTTGTACTCGAATTGAACTGAAATACTGCCCAGGAATATCGCGCCGACATTTTTATCCGCAAGGGTAAAGAAAGATTCAGTTCCTTTTGCGTCTTTTGTCCAAATTTTTAACTTTTTAAAGATAGGGTCTGATTCATCTATCCATTGATTGCCGTCTGAATCATACTTAGCCAGCTCGGAAAATCCATCGCCGGTATTCGGTCCAAAAAGCTCCTTGCCATCGTTGATCTTTCCATCATCGTTTTTATCCAGCACAAGAAAACCACTTCCAGGCTGTACGAACGATATGTTGTCCTTCCTGCCATCAGAATTTAAATCAAATTGGTATTTAGTGTCGGTTAGTTGCGCAGCAGTGCCGCTATAATTAATTATCAGGGGATCAACTTTTTTCCCATCACCGGCCCTGAAATTGACGTCATGTTGAACCGTAAATTCTCTACTTAGTTTAAGGTTTACACTGAAATTTATTTTTTTCCCATCGCTTGTATTTATGACCCCCTCTGCATCGAATGACATCTTTTCGCTTTCGGAGTATGACTCATGTAAGTCATATTCAACACCCCATCCCTCCCTTTTTACCGCCGGCTCCGGCGTATTGTTTTTTAAGGTCTCCACGGCCTTTTGGTTCATGTGAAGCATAGATATCTTAAGTTTGACCTTTTCGCCGGTTAATTGCTCCATGATCATTTCAGCAATGATGAGCCTTATCCTATCAGTGCCACTTAAACTATCCTCATCTAATTCTGTTTCCGACACATCACCCTTCTTGGCTTTATCAGAAATTGTTACTGCGTCGTGCTTAAAGGTGGGATATGCGGCAGCCTTTTTCCCCTCAAAATTCGGGCGCTCATTCCCAATCCAAACCCTAAGCGATTCCTTCTTCTCCTGTTTTTTAACAAGAACATGCTGTTCGAACATCGCAATATTAGAGTTTTGAATCTTCATATTTTAAGTGCCCCCCAAGATTACTTTTACTTCCCCACCCCGACTTAGGGAAACAGGGAAAAAAGAAATTTTCCACACCAGCGTAATGCCCTTAAGCAAAGTAAATAACAGTACGGTGGTTATCGGTAAATTTAGAAAACAATTCAATTCGTGGCACTTAAAAACGTTGGGTTTCGTTCCTCAACCCAACTTATATACCAACTTGCTGGACACTTCCCAATGCCCTGCTGTTATTCACCCCGTTTGATCCGAACTATTTTGTATTGATTTGTTCCTGCAAAGTGCTATTATACTAGCCAGTTGTCCCTGATAAAGGATTCCCGTCTTTATGATAAACCAATTGCATTGTTTATACACAGCCAGCAAGGTAAATAGATGGCTGAGCATAAAATATCGTCTCAATCTTTTACGTGTCCTTGTAAGGAAAAAGGCGGTAAAATGATGCGTCGGTGTACAAAATAAGTATGATAATTTGACAGGAGAAATAGTTTATGCCGAAGGGAAGAAGGAAACAAGCGCAACAATCAGATCAAATTGAAGCGAAGACATATCACCATTCGGAGGCAGATTCTCCTTTACGCCCCGACGGCAATTCCCTTGTGGTGATGAACTCCTTCCTACACTACGAAGGGTTTGGCGGAGGTGGAGGATGAACAGAAAACAGCGCTCTCTTTTTTCGGTACTACCCGACGAGTTAGAATCTATATTACGCGACGGTAATCCATGGTGGCGCGATGAACGCATCTACAGGCTTCCCAAGATGCGCCGATGGGCATTCACGCCTGTGTTGCAGGGGTTGCAAGAAGGTTTAGCTCCGGCTGTTGTACTGCGAGGCCCAAGGCAAATCGGTAAGACTACTCTCCTGGAACAAATTATTGACTACCTCCTGGACAATAATGTATCTCCTCGCCAAATCTTTCGCGTGCAGTTTGATGAACTTCCGGAATTGGGAAAACTGAGAGACGTCAGTGTGATTTTGGAACTGTGCCGATGGTTTTCAGAAAATATATTACATAAGTCTTTCAATCAGGCCGCCACTGACGGCGAACAACCGTTCATATTTTTGGACGAGGTGCAGAATTTGCCTGACTGGGCGCCACAGCTCAAACACCTGGTTGATATGCATCCGGTGCGTGTCCTTGTTACCGGCAGCTCAGCGCTGCGGATTGAGGCTGGGCGCGACAGCCTTGCCGGACGTATTACCACGTTAGAAATGGGGCCGCTTTTACTACGGGAAATAGGCGAGATGCGTAACTTTGGCGTATGCGCGCCCCTCCTGCCGTACAACGGCATTGCACCTCTTAAACAAAAGGCTTTCTGGCAGGACTTACGCATTTTTGGAGAAAAGCACACAAAATTCCGAAAGAAGGCTTTTTCTGCATTCTCTGAACGAGGAGGGTACCCGGTCGCACAGGCCAATGCCCATGTGCCTTGGGAAACGGTTGCAGACCAGTTGAATGAGACCGTAATCCGCCGCGCAATCCAACATGATTTGCGCATGGGGCCGAAGGGTAAAAAGCGAGACGAACAATTACTCGAAGAGGTTTTTCGTCTTGCGTGCCGTTATATCGGACAGTCGCCAACCCAGGTTTTTTATCTGGACGAAATCAAGCGCGCAATGCACGCCAACATAGGTTGGCAGCGTATCCTTGCGTATCTAAGATTTTTAGACGGCACACTCTTACTAAGGCTCATTGAGCCGTTAGAACTCCGGCTGAAGCGGAGGCGTGGCGCATCAAAACTCTGTTTGTGCGATCATGCCCTTCGCGCCGCATGGTTACAAGAAGTAGCGTCGATAGACCCGGACAAATTGGAAGAACAGCCGCATCTTTCCGATTTGGCAGGCCGGATTGCAGAAAGTTCAGCGGGTTACTTTCTCAGCACTATTATTGGACTCGGCATCGCTCATTTCCCGGAGCGCAACGCCGAACCGGAAGTGGATTTTGTATTGACGATCGGCGATCAACGCATACCGGTTGAAATCAAGTACCGGCGCAGGATTGATTACAAGGATACGATAGGACTCAGGTCATTCATAGAAAAAGCCCACTATAATGCGCCGTTCGGTATCCTCGTAACACAAACGGACGAACCGGGAAGCGATGACCCTCGTATTATTTCGATGCCGCTTTCAACGTTGCTTATGTTGCGGTGATGGAGAATTATGACGAAAGCGTTTGGGAACACCTTGCAGGGACAAAGAGTATGCCGTTTGAGGCGGGTGAATATAATCAGATTGCGGTAAAGGTGATTGATGATCGCGGGAATGAATTGATGGTGGTGAAGGGCTTAAAGGAGGTGAAAGACTAATATGGCGCGTATAGAAGGGATTCAAATTCAAAATTACCGGTCACTTAAAGATATAACACTCGGCAAAACCTCTGAGAATCAAAACCCCGAACCCCTTAATCAGCTCATCGCAGTAATTGGACCTAATGGAAGCGGCAAGTCTGCATTAATGGACGCATTCGGTTTTATCGGTGATTGTCTCTCGTCAGGGGTAGAAGAAGCCTGTGAAAAACCACACAGGGGAGGGTTTGAACGGCTTCGCACAAAAGGACAATCTGAACCTATAAAGTTTGAGATTTACTACAGGGAAAAATCCGATACCAGACCGATAAGCTATTCCCTCCAAGACAGGACGTCCGTATGTTTCATACGAGCGGCTAAGGCAGCGGCGTAAGGGGGAAAAGAGAGGCCAGCCGTTATCCTTTTTGGAAGTTACGGATGCAAAGGGGTTCGCATGGGCAGGTGAAGCAACGGATCGGGAAGAAGGCAGCAAAAAAATAGACATCACACTTAAAGACCCCCGACGTCTTGGTATTACTACCCTTGGGAATTTGGCCGAACATCCGCGAATTGTTTTGTTCCGTCAGTTTCTTGAAGGTTGGTATTTATCCTATTTCGTGCCTGAATTGGCGCGCGGTCTGCCTGTGGCGGGGGCGCAGAAACATTTAAACCGAACGGGGGAAAATCTTGCCAACTATGTCCAGTTTATGGAGCGTCAGCACAGCAGGAAATTCTCAGAAGTGCTTCAAAGGATATCAAAAAAAATCCCCGGTATTGAAAAGATTACTGCAAAGAAAGCAGATGACGGCAGACTGCTGCTCCAATTCAATGAAAGAGGATACGTTGATCCTCTTTATGCCCTGGATATGTCTGACGGCACCTTGAAGATGTTTGCATATCTGCTGTTGTTGGAAGACCCGGAGCCGGCGCCCTTGATCGGGATAGAAGAACCGGAAAACGGGCTTCACCACCAATTACTGGAACCCCTTGCAGAAGAAATGAAACGTTACGCCTCAATGGGGGGAGGTCCACAAATCATTCTCACGACCCATTCTCCGTATCTTGTGGATGCATTGAAGCCTGAAGATGTATGGATTTTAGAAAAGGATGCCAAAGGCTTCAGTTCTCTCGTGCGCGCTGCGGACATTCCGAGCGTTAAGGAGTTATATGCGGAAGGCATTCCTTTAGGTAGTCTCTGGTATAGCAATCATTTTGGCATCAGACGTGCCGGTGGTAAAAGAGATACTTACCCGGCGGTTTCTGCTGAAAGAGGGCGTAAATTTCAGGATTCATACGCACAGAGGTAAAGGCACGTTGCCACGAAATCCTCTTGCAAGGCCTGACCCCAAATGCCGGGGACTATTGGATCAACTCCCTGCAAAACTGAGAGGGTATTCATATCTACCCGATGGCTATTGTGTAATTGTCCTTGTTGATGCGGACTCGACTGATTGCAAAGAGCTTAAGAAATCGTTGGTTGATCTTTACGGAAAACTCGACAAACGTCCAGGGTGCGTCTTATTTCGCATTGCCGTAGAAGAAATAGAGTCATGGTTTTTAGCGGATAGTAACGCTGTTCGGTCTGCATATCCACGATCAGGGGTAACCAAAATTTCAAGGATTTCTCCTGATAGCGTTATTGGCGCATGGGAGCGGCTTGCTGAAGCATAGGATTTAACCCTCAAAACTGTGATGGTGGCGATAAGCGTGAATGGTCCGCAAGCATATCACCTCATCTCAATTTAGATCAGCCAAAATCGCCCAGTTTAAAAGCCTTTACCGATGGGATTAAAAGACTTGTTGAACGGAGTGGTGCATGAACAACTTTGAAGTCGAAGAACCCATTTTAAATACACCTTACGAAGAGCCTGCCTTGCATTGGTTGATTGAGGAAGGACGCCCGCCGGAGAAGAAACAGGGGCGCCGTCAGGCAGGGTATTTTTACCGCGACCCCAAAGCGCCCGTGTCTTCCGGAGAACACGAGGCACGGGGACAGTGGGTGGGGTTGTCCCTCGTAAACCAAATCCGTGAACAGATGAAGGACTGGCGCAGGAAGGACTATCCCGGCGCGACTGGAACTACCCTTGAGCTTTTAAATTACTGGCAGCGCGAGGGAAGGCAGCACCGCCTCTTCTTTGCGCAGATAGAAGCCGCCGAGACGATCATTTTTTTGCGTGAAGCGCGCACAGACTCTCTTCAAGGGATTAGTGTACCTCTTGACGAGAGGAAATATGTAAGGCGGTATTAAGCAAGGCAGAGCCAACAGAGGATCGTTCGCAACATTCAAAATGTTTGGGTTCACACATCAACACAACATCACCACCAGGGATTTAACGATGTTGCTCCGCAGCTACGGCCACGGACAGACCAACCGCAATAGCTGTAACCAGCTTAAAAGGCATGGTTAACCGGTCCAAAATTTCCACCAATTTGGTTTTCGCCCATATACCATCTTGTAAACCCTATCATGCATGTCCTTCAGGAGCAGTTTTTCGTTCTCACGAAGTTGGTGGCTAAGATTTTTTCGAACTTCGATTATCGCATCCAGAAAAAGCGCCCAACCATCGGTCAAGCCGGTAATACAACAAAAGCCCTCGTGAAGTATCCTGGCAGCATCATCAGCGTTTCGCGCCTTTAAGCCAGAAATCAGATCCCGGACTGCGGTAAACAATTCTTCGTTGGACGTAAATCTCATTTGCACACCACTTCAATTACCGCTGTTGGACGCAGAGCGTGGGAACGAGTTAACGTAGGGACACGGCGCCCGTATTCCTACGCGTGAGCATAAAAAGCCACCGAAGGCCTAATTCAATAAGCTTCTAAAACAATCTGTGAAATCTGTGGTTCCAGAGCTTTTCATCCGTCCGAACATCATTTAACCTCAAACAGCGCTTTTTCTATCCCGATGTTCCCTTCGGCGTCGAAGGCGTTGACGGTAAGGGTGTAATCGCCCGGTGGGAGCGGCACGGTGGTGATTTGAAACGACTCTTCTAGACTGTCGAATATTCCATCCACTGGATAGGCGGATATCCATTCCTGTCCATCAATGGTGTATTGAACCTTTATGATTTGACTGTCTGCATCCTTTACGGAGCCGGAGATGATGTATCTCCCGCCCGTTCCGGCAGAAGCGCTTAATGATTTGATGGCCGGCCTGGAATTGTCAATCACAACGGGCTGGGTTATTTCCTCGGCAGTGCAGGCTATCTCAGGCGCGTTATCAGGACTGTCACAGGCCAAAAGCCTGACGTGGTATTTCCCGTCGGGTAAACGCAGGGTGTCCCAGAGATACGTCCCTTTTTTCTGGGTATTTTTATCAACAACCCTCCATGCCTTTTCGTCTATGCCTTTGTAATAAATGGTTAATTGCAGGGCATCGTTATTGGGGTCTTCCACTTCCCACTGAATGGTTTTCTGTGCCACTTGGTGGTGGGGCTTTTGGGTCGCCGTCGTCTGTGTCTTTGCTTCCGGCTTATCGGCTGCCTTTGCATCCGCTGCCTTCGCGGTCTTTGAGGAAGGTTCTTTTTCTATCGTAAAACTGATGATCTTTGGGGACTGGTTTTTGGGGAGATAGGTGAGCGACACGGTGTTTAAAGAGGGGGTTACCGTATCGCTTATTGTTTGTAAGGTGGCTTTGTATTGTATAAAACGCGCAGGGGGGCTCGTTATCTTTTCACCGGAACAGAGACAAGGATAAGACCAGTTGCTCCAGGTGGCGTCGGGTCTTTCGCAATTTCCGGTGTGCGTGGAAAGCGCTACCTTTGTGCCGGACGGCTGTGAGTCTGTCCAGTAAATATGCCCCCAGTTTGAAGCCGCGGCAGCGTCGAACACCTGAGAGGAGAAGTACCCCTCCGGTACGAAGGACGGTAATATTTTGTAAACCTTTCCGCGATTTCCCGTGCCGATATACAGTTCGTCGTTGTCCGTGCTGAGACAGCAGGTCACCTGGGATTCTTCCACTGTCGCCAAACTGCTGGAATCCTCGTCTTTGCAGACCTTATAGACGCCCGCGTTGTTTCCCGTTACGGCGTAAAGGTTGTTATGGATATCCAACGAAAGGTCTAGGATAAGCGCCTGGTTGGTCTCAAATATTTTCTGAGAAAGACCATCCGGCGTGATTTTATAGATGTAGTTGGGCGCTGTCGGCATACCGGCAATCTTCGACGGCGTCGCGGGTTCCCTTACCACGGACTTCTGCTGACGCGTGGATATCGTTCGTGTCATAGGCGTCTCTTCAGGAATATTTAAATCCCACGCCTTCTCTTCCTTGAGGATGGTCGTGACAACCCCCGCATGTGCCACCTGCTGCGGGGATGATACAGCGGGTACCTGCGCCTGCACACCTGACGACGTGCCTGCATAGATGTTACCCGCAGAATCCAGCGCGAGGCAGTGTATTTCGTCTTCATTGGCATCGTATAGCGCCTGTGCCTGGCCGTTGTCTGTTACCTTATATATCAGGCCACCCGGCTCTGTCCCGGCATATATCGCCCCATGCGGGTCGAGACATACGTCCATAATGTTGGTTTCCGTAGAATCGAACAAGACGGACGGAACGCCATTCGGCGACACCTTATACAAGACGCCATCGTTTCCCGTCCCTACAATAAGATTGGAATTGCCGTCAACGGCCATATCCCACAGATACGTTGCCGGTAAGTCGCAAAATACGGTTGCCTTGCCGCTAGGGTCTATTTTGTAAATAATGCCTGTGGGTGCAACGCCTGCATAGAGATTCCCCTGCACATCCGCAGCGAGGCTCTGGACGTATAATTCGGGGGCTTTGAAAAGTTCAACCGCGTGAGAACCGTCTTTGATAAGGTAAACGGCCCCCGGATCACCCGTGCCGACGTAAACGTGATTCTGCTTGTCAGCAACAATAGACCAAACAAAACCGCCTTTAATGCCCGTAATTGCCTCCACTTTGGGGGAAAGCCGCAGATCGCCCGTGCTGTGAATAGCCGTGTTTTGGGTAACGCCTTTGCTGAAATCGGATTCAAGGGAGGACGTCCACGTCCTGGTTGTCGTTCCAAAGGCGCAGGGAGACAGGAATACAAGGAGGAATAGCAGGGTTAATTTTACCGGTAACATGTTGTTCATAAGTCTCTGTCAAAATGAAGGAATTTCAAAGTTCAATCCGGGGGATTATACCAGAAGGACAGTGATTGGCAAAAGAAATTCCAAGTACCGGTAAAGTGTAAAGGCCGGCAATATAATTGAAAAGGACAGGTGGCGCTCGCCCAATATATTATTCGGAACAGCTTTTCCCTTCCAATGGTCCTTAAATTTGCTAAAAAGGTTGCAATTTTCATTGTTTTTGCTATATTGAACATCTCATGGAGAAAGGCAATTTCCAATCAACGATTGCGCCCCACACAACCGTTCCTTGTGAAACAATCCCAGAAGCAAACCTTCTGACAAAGGTCATGTGAACGAGAAAGTTCACGCAGGGAGACTAAATGAGCATTGCAGGTATTCGCTCTAACCGTGGTGACGGCTACCAAACATTGGTAGCATTTGATTGGGCATTGTCCGTCCTGTCCGATCCGGATTTTCAATGGATCGAAATTGATTCGACAGCGTATTCGGTTGACGATGTGGTGATCGGAAAAACTGACGGCACTCAGATTTGTTGCCAGTGCAAAAAGAACCAAACCGATTTCAAAGCATGGACGATAGCCGACCTCGCGGATGAGTTGGGCAAGGCGTCCGGTTTGTTAGCCAATAACCAGCAAGCTGAAGTCCGCTTCTACTCGCGCAGCCCGTTTGGTGAGCTTGCCAAACTGCGCGAACACAGCACCACGCAAGCCGATGAAGACAGCTATCGCGCGAGCTTGGGTAAAGCGCCTGAAAAAATAGATGACGAATTGGTAATGCGCCTTGCCTCTCATGCTCCCAATCTCTCAACCTACGAATTCCTACGCCGCACAAAGTTTGAATCCAGTAACGAACTGGATCGCATGAGGACTTTGCTTCAAGAACGTTTGCGTTATATGGCGAGTAACTCAAGAGTTGCATTCGATGCCCTCTGGACACGCCTCAATCAACTTGGGGGGCGCATGGAAGGCGGCAGCGTAACCGCCCCCACCCAGCATCGCCTGACCAAAGACGATCTCAAGGCTGTTCTGCATCAAGCGGGAGCAATGCTGGTTCCTATCATGAGCATTGCGGAAGTGCGAGCATCGTTTGCCAGCACTTCGGCCATCGGCAGGACGTGGCATCGAGACATTGCGGGGGAGTTCATTCCAAGCCCGACTGTGAACGAGCTACTCGCAGCCATTGATGCCAGGAAACGCGCTATCTTGCTTACGGGGCTGCCGGGCTCGGGTAAAACCTGTGTGATGCTGAATCTGCAAGAAGCATTGGAGCAACGTGCACAAACCCGCACCGACTGTGTGCCACTCTTCATCCAGTCGCGCGAATTCGCCGATCTTGCGACGGCGCAGGAACGCCAGGCCCAAGGCTTGTCCGAACAGTGGGTGGAAAAAGCTGCTCGCATGGCCGAAGACGCGCAAGTGGTCGTGATTATCGACTCTTTGGATGTATTGTCCATCGCCCGCGAGCATTGCGTGCTGACGTACTTCCTGGCGCAAATCGACCGTTTGCTATTGATTCCCAATATCACAGTGGTTACCGCCTGCCGCGACTTTGACCGGCATTACGACCGCCGAATTGCCGAGCGGCAATGGGATTTCGAATTGAAGTGCCAGCCCTTAAACTGGGATACCGAAATTGCACCGCTGCTTAACGAGCTCGGTATTAACATGACGGCCATCGATGCCGTCACCCGTGAGCTGATTCGAAATCCGCGCGAGTTGGCATTGTTTGTCGAACTGGCCCAACGAGAAGGTAGCTTCAATGTGGTGACCAGCCAAGCGCTGGCGCAGCGGTATCTCGACACCATTGTGCGAGCCAACAATGCACTGGGTGAAACGGCGATGCAAGCGATTGAAGCCATCGCCGATGAAATGCTGAAGTCACGTAGCTTGGCGGTGCCGCATCAGCGCTTTACTGCCTCGCAAGATATTCAACGGTTGCTGTGCAGCCTCAACGTACTGCAAGAAACCCAGGATGGAAAATTGACGTTCGGGCATCAAACCCTGCTGGATGTACTGGTGATCAGCGGGGTGGTGCGTCGGGGTGTCACGCTCAATGAGTTCATTCAAGGCTTGCCGCCAGTACCCTTCGTGCGCCCAAGCATCCGCAGTTTCGTCGCGCAGTTGGCGACGGGAGAGCGCCGCGAGTTCAGAAAACAACTGCGAGCGGTATTGACGGGTAGTGCTGCCTTCCACATTCGCCGCTTGGTTGCAGAATCACTTTCCGAACAGATACCGCAGGATGATGACTGGCCCCTGATTCGCGATTTGCACGATAAACACCGTGAGGTATTCCAGGTGATTTACTTCCAGTCGACGCCGATTGAATGGCATCACTTTTGGTTCCGGCATCTGGTTCCTATATTCAAAGAGGTTCAGGATGCAGAGGGATTGACGGCGCATGTGCATCGTGTGGCGCAGTGGAAAAACGAAGATGCCGCCGGGGTGTTAGCGTTTTGGATGGAAGCGCTGTCGCTGGACTGGCTGGAAGGTAATAGAATCGCCGAACGGTTAGGATTTTATTTGTCCGAATTCAAAACGGAAAATTTGCCGTTGGTCGCACCCTTGCTGGAACGGCTGCTCAACATGCCACGACCAAAGTACAGTTCCCTCGGTCGCGCTGTCGCGCGCTGTGTGGCGGCTGGCGCTGTAGATGACAGCTTGCTCTGGCGCTATATCGCAGGCGAAATCAGTGATGACGACGTGATGCGATTTCATTTAGGTGACAAGCTGCATTGCCAATCTCACGAATTTGGAGGTCGCAACGACCACTTTTTACTCCAGCGGATGGAGTTATCCACCGTATTGCTCGACTTGGCGCTGAAATCAATTGAGCAGTGGAGCCGGATCATGTCATTGCACTATGGCAATCCCCGCATGGGCTACTATAGCGGATTCCTGCATGAAACTTCATATAACGATGTCCACACTCAGACTGACCATCGACACATAGACAGTGAACGGATACTGCTGGACGCAATGGAAGCTGCCATTCTTAACCACGCCAAAACACACTCCAACTGGTGGCAAAACAACCGCGAACGCCTGTGCTTTAACCATGAAGGAGCATTGCGCTACTTCGCCATCCGCGCTTGCACTACCGCTCCCGATACCAATGTTGACTTGATCGGGCGCATGTTGTGCATCAAGGAATTTCTGGAATCCAGTCTTTCGTATGAACTAGGCACGTTGATGCAGGCGGCATTCATATACCTCGATGGAACCACACAAGATGCTGTGAGAGCGACCATTCTGACCGTGCGAGAAGAGCCGGTAACGGATGAACACAAGCGCTTTCGGATGCTGCAAAAACAAGCAGAATTGATCGTTACTATTCCATGCCATCTGCGCTCTTCCGAAACACAAGCGATACTGGATGCTTACGAAAAAATAGATGGGGTGTTGGTTCGTCAGCCATTCATTGGTATGCGTGGGGGCATGGTTTCTGCGCCATTCTCATTTGAGATATTTCTTGGTGCCAGCGATGACGGTGTAATGCGTTTGTTAGCGCACTATTCAGGATGCAAAAGAGATTTCGATGATTTTATGGTAGGCGGGGAGCGAGAGGTTGGCGGGCAACTGCGCGAAGCAGCATCCCGCCACCCCTCTCGATTTTTGCAACTGTTGGCCACTCATTGGGCGGATATTTCTAAAGGATTCCGCGATGACATCATGGACGGTGCAGCCCGTTATCTACAGCATCGTTATGGCAAACTGCAAGTCAACGGCACATGGACTCCGCTTGATGAACCCGATGCCTTGGCCTTGGCGAGCCATATCCTGGACGAACTGGAAAGCCATCCCAGCCACTGGCAACTCAACCGCTCTGCATCCAATGCCCTGCAAGCCTGCTCTCACGTCATCCAGGATACGCAAAATGCTGCGCGGCTGGTGTTCTTGGCAACTGGTTTTTCGAGTATTCAAGAAGAAAGTTCTATCCAGGGAAATTCGGTTGATTTGATTACCACAGGCATCAATATGATGAGCGGTCACGTTGCCGAGGCTTTGATGATTGTGGCCAATAAACTCCAAGAGCATAGCGTTCCATTTTCCGAGTTGTTATCGCACACGCTGCGCCGTTTTGCCGGTAACGAACACCCCGCGATTCGCGCCTTGATTCTGCGGCGTTTGCCGTATTTCCAAAGTCTGAATCCTGAGTTGGGCTGGGATTTATTCTATCTCGCCATGCAAGACGGCACTGGTCTCTGGCAAATCGCCGAGCCATGTCTTTATTACGCTTATTACAAGCATTTTGAAAAAGTATCGCCCTTGCTTGCGCGCATTCACAACGAGGGGAGCGGTAAAGACCTGGAAACGTGGGGACGCATTTCGGCCTCGGCGTCCCTGACGAAACAAATTGATTTCGCTGTTTTGCTTGAAGACTTGAAAATTCTGAATGTCACAGAGGCTTGGCAGGGAGCCGCCAGCGTTTGGACTCACCCTGAGAATGTCAAGCAACATTGTGCGCAGTGCCTCGCCGGTATCGAGGCAGGGTTGAATGCCGCTAGCTCTCATGCTGCAGCAGTCGCGCAACAAATAGATTATATTTTCCGAGACAACACGCCGCCAATTTCCATCCCGATAGAACTGATTCGTCTCTGCTTTGCCGTGTTTGAAAGTGATAGCGAGAACAAACATCACCGCCTGTTCGGGTTTGATGAATGGCTTAACGCCACTGCGCAGCGCGATCCGGATCACGCTTTAGCTGCAACCGAGATTTACCTGGCCTATGTCATCCGTGCAAAACCGTATTTTGACGATCATAAAAATCGTCTCACCCAGTTGATGACCCGCCTTTTCGCTGAAGCTGAAGAAAGAGAAGGGTCTGACCACGGCGCGATGCTGCAACGTGTGGTAGCCGTTCAAGACACGCTTTTGTCGTTAGGGGTGAGCAGCATTAATGATTGGCTAAAGGCAGCTGAGCGTCAGTGATTATGCCCGCTCATCAAGACAAAAAGCTGCCCCTTTGCGTTCCGCTCCTGGCACATTGCGCTTATTGGCGAATTGCGGGTTGCAGGAAGTAGAAATCACCAATTCCTCGCCGCTGGCAGAGACAGCCAAGCGGGTGTGTTTTAGGGAGGGAAAGGGGTCAGTCTTCGCATTTAAGCAAGTTCTTAATTAATCGGTTAAGGATATTCTTCTTTTTGTCTTTAACAGCATTAATACAACGTGATATATTGCTGGGATGACCACAGAAAATATGTTCTGATAGCCAGTCATTACTAACCGTTGTTTTGCTTCGAATATACCATACAAGTGTCTTTTTTTCAGGAACTCCCTTGGGTAATACTTCCAAGGATTACTTGTAAACCCCAGCCTTTAGGCTGGGGTTCACGACACCCACGGAAATGGGCTTTAGCCCTGATGGTAATGGAAGAAAGGCTTGGTATTCATTAACGTTATGATATTAAGACCATGAACGAAGCGAGAAGAAAGCCACGTTGCGTGCCGTCAGGGCTAAAGCCCGGATAGGGATGGGCTGGCGCCCCAGCCTGAAGGCTGGGGTTAATGAACGGCAGTTCGTTGATGACGCTGTAGCGCTTGTGTCCAGGTACTTCGGCCATTACTCAGCCTTTAGGCCGGGGTTCGTGATGGATATCTTGAAATCTGTGCGTTCCGTATTCCGTGTGTTCAGTGTATTCCGTGGTTTTAACGGTTTTTGAAAACTGGAATCCATACCTCACCACTCTTTTCTATGCAAGCTGTTCTCTCTGCCAACGTATCGTAAATGCCGCCACCGTAACCACGGAACACAGTGAACACACGGAAGATGTGTGGTCGGACAGCAGGTAATTGAGTGTTTTTCCATTATGTCGTTCCTACAGAACTCATACTGTTTCTGTGCATATTTTCTACCAATATTTCGTTCCTAGCGGAACTTTGCTATGCTTTCATTGATGAGACTGAGTTCTG
>Ga0315281_10001672_pt1 | contig 32891 bp, 33 predicted proteins | sample YL17G07_0_MG_FD_204540 | JGI IMG/M metagenome (GOLD analysis project Ga0315281, IMG submission 204540) | Sediment microbial communities from Yellowstone Lake, YNP, Wyoming, USA - YL17G07_0 | ecosystem: Environmental > Aquatic > Freshwater > Lake > Sediment | place: USA: Wyoming | collected...
TCGTCCACGGTCTGGTGCCTCGTCTGTGATCATCTCAAATACGTCCTTGCCGGAGTCGCTCCGCCTTCAGCGCAGCGACTGCTCCAAAATCATGCGCATGGAATCGGGTAACTGAGGTTTTTAGGATGAGTCGGTATTAGAGCCACCCTCCGCAACACCACCTACAAGAAGAAACGGGGTAGTGCACCCACCAATTTACAACCGAACCACGTGGGCAGAAAAACCTTGACCACCCTAAACCCTAAATTTTGTTGTCGTAAACAGTAGGCACAAAAAACCCCGCCGAAGCGGGGTTTTTTGTTACAGCGAAGCAGACTGGCAATTACATCATTCCGCCCATGCCTCCCATTCCGCCCATGTCACCCATGCCGCCGCCGCCAGTTGCTTTATCTTCCGGCAGTTCGGCTACCATGGCATCGGTAGTCAACATCAGGCCAGCTACGCTTGCGGCGTTTTGCAGCGCGTAGCGGGTTACCTTGGTTGGGTCCAGCACGCCCATTTCAACCATGTCACCGTATTCGCTGGTAGCGGCGTTGTAGCCGTAGTTACCCTTGCCTTCCAGCACCTTGTTGACGACCACAGAAGCTTCATCGCCACAGTTGATGACGATTTGACGCAGTGGCTCTTCCATGGCGCGCAGCACGATCTTGATGCCGGCGTCCTGGTCATGGTTGTCGCCTTTGGTTTTGGCAACTGCAGCGCAAGCACGCAGCAGTGCTACACCACCGCCGGGAACAATGCCTTCTTCCACCGCAGCGCGGGTAGCGTGCAAAGCATCTTCCACGCGGGCTTTTTTCTCTTTCATTTCCATTTCGGTAGCTGCACCGACTTTGATCAAAGCCACACCGCCCGCCAGTTTTGCGACGCGCTCTTGCAACTTCTCGCGGTCGTAGTCGCTGGTAGCGTCATCAATCTGCTTGCGGATTTGACCCACGCGGCCTTCGATTGCTTTGGCATCGCCGGCACCGTCGATGATGATGGTGTTTTCCTTGCCCACTTCAATGCGCTTGGCTTGGCCGAGATCGGTGAGGGTGGCTTTTTCCAGGGACAGACCGACTTCTTCAGCGATCACAGTGCCGCCGGTCAAAATCGCGATGTCTTCCAGCATGGCCTTGCGACGGTCGCCGAAGCCAGGGGCCTTAACAGCCGTGGTCTTGAGGATGCCGCGGATGTTATTCACCACCAGGGTGGCCAGCGCTTCGCCGTCCACATCTTCAGCAATGATCAGCAGCGGGCGGCCGGCTTTAGCCACTTGCTCCAGTACCGGCAGCAGGTCGCGGATGTTGGAGATTTTCTTGTCGTGCAACAGCACGAAAGGATTTTCCAGCGCAGCGATCTGTTTTTCGGCATTGTTGATGAAGTAGGGGGAGAGGTAACCGCGGTCGAACTGCATGCCTTCCACTACGTCCAGCTCATTTTCCAGGCCGGAACCGTCTTCCACGGTGATCACGCCTTCCTTGCCGACTTTATCCATGGCCTTGGCAATGATGTCGCCGATGTTGGCATCGGAGTTGGCGGAAATGCTACCGACTTGAGCGATTTCCTTGCTGGTGGTGCAAGGCTTGGAGATTTTTTTCAGTTCTGCGACCGTGGCGGCCACGGCTTTGTCGATACCGCGCTTCAGGTCCATCGGGTTCATGCCGGCAGCAACGTACTTCATGCCTTCTTTCAGAATCGCCTGGGCTAGCACGGTTGCTGTAGTGGTGCCGTCACCGGCTACATCGGAGGTCTTGCTTGCGACTTCCTTAACCATCTGCGCGCCCATGTTCTCGAACTTGTCCTTCAGCTCGATTTCCTTGGCTACGGAAACGCCATCCTTGGTAATGGTAGGGGCGCCGAACGAGCGGTCCAGCACTACGTTACGGCCTTTCGGGCCAAGGGTAACCTTGACTGCGTCGGCCAGAATGTTTACGCCTATAACCATCTTGTGACGGGCTACGTCACCGAATTTTACGTCTTTAGCTGCCATTTTCAATTCTCCTTAAATCTATCTATCGTCGTTCCCGCGAGCGGGAACCCGGTATTTTCAAGCATGGATCCCCGCCTGCGCGGGGATGACGCGGCTGTATCCCATCGCACAAAGCGCTCTGGGACATCCGCGTCACTTTTCAACCACACCCATGATGTCTTCTTCACGCATCACCAGAAGCTCGTCGCCATCCACCTTCACGGTCTGGCCGGCGTATTTTCCGAACAGCACACGGTCACCCACTTTCACATCCAGGGCGCGCACTTTGCCGTCTTCCAGCACCTTGCCGTTACCAACAGCCATGATTTCACCCTGGTCAGGTTTTTCTGCTGCCGAGTCGGGGATCACGATACCGGAAGCCGTTTTGCGCTCTTCCTCAAGCCGCTTAACAATCACGCGGTCATGCAATGGACGAATTTTCATGCTCGATACTCCTCAAGTGTTAGAGATAAACAATTTACGATTCCCCGTTTGGCTGTCTTTATGCAACCGTACCGGGACTACATCAACCAAGGGCTTACGCAGCATGCGTCACCCCCGTTAGAATTAGGGCGATAGGCCATTATTTAGCACTCTCGCCTGTCGAGTGCTAATAATAGGGGCGGAACGTGAAAATTTCAAGGACCTGAGGCAAAATCCTGCTAAAAGAAAATATTGGATGGCCTAAAATTCAACCATAGCCATCGCTTGGCGACACCTTATCCGCATCTGCTTGGGTATACTGTGTAATTAAAGTCAGGTCAGAATGCAGGAATTCAACATTCGACTCATATCATTGAAAGGATCGTAAATGGCCAAGCCAAATTACTCGTTCGAAAAACGCCAGAAAGAAATTGCCAAGAAAAAGAAGCAGGAAGAAAAGCGGATGAAGAAAACCGGAGCATCCGACGAGCAGCCTCAGGAGGGTGCGCCCCAGCCGCCTGTCGATGAAAAGACTGTCGCCTGATCCTTTACGATCATAGGCAGTAGCGCGATTCAGGGAGACGCGAACGCAGACGTGATAACCGTTGAAACGGGTTGACGAGATGGCGAAAAAATCCTTTCCATTGGCTAACGTTTATCGCTTGATCGAGCCCGGGCCGGTAGTATTGGTTACGACTTCCCACAAGGGCCAGGCCAACATCATGACCATGTCGTGGCTTACCATGATCGAATTCGAGCCGCCACTGATCGCTTGCGTGATCAGCAACCGCAACTACACGTTCGACATTCTGAAAAAATCCAAAGAATGCGTGATCAACATCCCGACGCTGGACCTGGCGAAAAAAGTAGTGGCCTGTGGCAATAGCTCCGGACGAACCGCGGACAAGTTCAAGGCGTTTGGCCTCACGCCTGTAGCCGCATCCTGCGTACAAGCACCCCTGATCGACGAGTGTTATGCCAATCTTGAATGCAAGATTGCCGATGGGAAAATGGTGGCTAAGTACAACCTCTTTATCCTCGAAGTGCTCAAAGCCTGGATCGACCCCTCCCAGAAAAACCCTCGAACCATTCACCATCGCGGACGAGGCGAATTCATGGTTGCGGGCGAGACGATCAAGTTGCCGTCCAAAATGAAATAGTTTTATCTCGGATTGTTCAATAGGCGATGCGTATAAACACAATCAAGGGATTGTAGGTCGGGTTTTAACCCGACATGTCGGGCTAAAGCCCGACCTACGCCTAATGGATAATCCGGGTTTATTGCTACACTTAAGTTGTTATTCACCGCTACCGGGAGCTTGTCATGCGTCTAATCTATTTCGTGGTCCTCGCGCTTGGCGTGAGCGTGAATGCCCAGGCACTCGATCTGGGCGATCTGAGTGGGGATCTACTCAAGAATCTGAAAGGGGGCACGGGAAAGGATTCCATAGCCGCTCCCTCAACCAGCAGCAAATCCGGTATTGACCGCCTGAGCGACGGTGATGTGGTAAAAGGCTTGAAGGAAGCCTTGAACCAGGGCGCCGCATCTGCGGTTTCCAAACTGGGTAAAGAAAATGGTTTTCTCGGCAACGAAAAGGTAAAAATTCCCTTGCCTGCTACGCTGCAGAAAGTGGAGCAAGTCATGCGAACCATGGGCCAAGGCAAGGTTTTCGACGAGCTGGTGGTCACCATGAACCGCGCTGCCGAGGCGGCCGTGCCGCAGGCAAAAACATTGCTACTGGACGCGATCAAGAAGATGTCGGTGCAGGACGCCAAAGCCATCCTCACCGGGGGCGATGATGCCGCCACGCAGTACTTCCGCAAGACCACCGAATCCCAATTACATGACCGGTTCCTGCCGATTGTCAGCAAGTCCGTAGGCAAGCTGCGTGTCGCCGAGAAATACAATAACGTAGCGGGCAAAGCTTCCCAGTTTGGCCTGGTTGATGAGAAGCAGGCCAACATGCAGGAATATGTGACGCAGAAGTCGCTGGACGGACTGTTCCTGATGGTCGGGGAAGAAGAGCGCGCCATTCGCAAAGACCCTGTGCAGCGCACCGGCTATTGGGCCAAGAAAGTGTTTGGCGCGCTGGGACAGTAGCGGGGTAAATCCAAAGTTTCAAACAGTGCCGCTGTGGGGCAAGGTCTTCCGCTATAATTTGCCGTGACCAAAAAATAGCCCCCGCGAGCAAACATGAACGTTCAGCAGTTCGTCAAGAAGTGGCAAGCTTCCACCCTCAAGGAACGTTCCGCATCGCAATCCCATTTCAACGATTTGTGCGAGCTGCTGGGCGAACCCAAACCTGTTGACGTAGACCCGGACGGCACCTGGTACACCTTCGAGCGCGGCGCCAAAAAAACCGGCGGCGGGGACGGATGGGCGGACGTGTGGAAACGCGGGCACTTCGCCTGGGAATACAAAGGCAAGCACAAAGACTTGACCGCCGCCTTCGCGCAGCTCCAGCGCTACGCCATTGCCCTGGAAAACCCGCCGCTGCTGGTGGTTTCTGACATGGAAACCATCGTCATCCACACCAGTTTCACCAACACGGTGCAGGAAATCCACACCATCGCGCTGGAGGATATCGGCACCCCGGAAAACCAGCAAAAACTTAACTGGCTGTTCAGCGAACCCGACCGTTTCCGCCCCGGCCGCACCACCTTTGCCGTCACCGAGGAAGCCGCCACGCGCATGGGCGAGATCGCCAAGCGGCTCACCGAACGGGGCATCGAGCCGCACGTCGTGGCGCATTTCCTGATCCAGTGCGTGTTCTGCATGTTCGCCGAAGACGCCCGGTTGCTGCCGGAAAAACTGTTTGAAACCGTGCTCGACAAATCCAACCCGGACGGTAGCAAGGCGCAGAAACGGCTGGCCGAATTATTCGAGGCCATGCAATCCGGCGGCGATTTCGCCCTTAACGAAATCCCCTGGTTCAACGGCGGCCTGTTCAAGAGAATCGACGTGCCCGCGCTGCAAACAGCGGATGTGGTGAGCCTGCTGGAAGCCGCGCGCATGGACTGGAGCGCAGTCGAACCCGCCATCCTCGGCACGCTGTTCGAGCGCGGACTCAACCCGGACATGCGCAGCCAGCTCGGCGCGCATTACACCGACCCCGGCACCATCCTCAAACTGATCGGCCCGGTGGTAGAACAACCGCTGCTGGCCGAATGGGAAGCCTCCAGGGGAAAAATCGCCGCCGCCATGGAAATTTACAACCAGGGCGGCAAGAAAGCGGCGGCGGCGCACAAGCAAGCGCAAGCCCTGTTCGTCGGTTTCCTGGAACGCCTCAAAGCCTTCCGCGTACTCGACCCCGCCTGCGGTTCCGGCAACTTCCTCTACCTCTCGCTCAAGGCGCTCAAGGACCTGGAACACCGCGCCAACCTCGAAGCCGAAGCGCTCGACCTGCAACGCCAGATCAGCATCGAAACCTCTCCTGCCAACGTGCTGGGCATCGAACTCAACCCCTACGCCGCCGAACTGGCGCGCGTCACGGTGTGGATCGGTGAAATTCAGTGGATGCTGGCGCACGGTTATGCCGTGCGCAGGAACCCGATTCTTGCCCCGCTGGACCATATCGAATGCCGCGATGCGGTGCTGGATTTGAGTTTGGGGACGGATATCACCATCCGCGACGAGCAGGGAAATATCATCGGCACCAAAGGCCAAATATGGGCCGCCGCCGAACCCGACTGGCCTGCCGTGGATGTCATCATCGGCAACCCGCCGTTTCTTGGCGGCTCCAAGCTGCTGCGCGAATTGGGTGATGAATACACGGAAGCGCTGCGTGGTTGGTACAAGGGCCGCGTGCCGGGCGGCGCGGATTTGGTGACTTACTGGTTCGAAAAAGCCCGCACCCATATCGAAGCGGGCAAGGCGAAATATGCCGGACTGGTCGCTACCAATTCCATTCGGGGTGGCGCGAATCGCAAGGTGCTGGAGCGCATCCTCAACACCCCTCGCCCGCACGCGGGGAGAGCGAAGCGAGGGGGGCGGAGCCGGCCGGGGGAGAGGGAAAATCTGGCCATCTTCAACGCATGGAGCGACGAGGAATGGGTTAACAACGGCGCAGCAGTACGGGTGTCGCTGGTGTGCTTTGGCCTTGTTCCCTCATCCCCGCCCCTTCTCCCGGAAGGAGAAGGGGGTAAAAGCCCCTCGCCCTCCGGGATAACCAGCGACTTGCCCGCTTGCGGGCCTAGTCGTCTGGCTAGTAGTTCCACCAGAGGGGTGGGGGTGAGGGTAAGCCTCGACGGTCGGCCAGTGGACACCATTCACGCCGATCTGACGGCAGGCAACGAGACCAGCGGAGCGCTCGATCTCACTCAAGCCAAGCCACTTAAAGAAAATAGAGGGGTCAGTTTCAGGGGTACAACAAAAAACGGAGCTTTCGACATTTCCGGCGAACTAGCACGGCGATGGATAAAACTGCCCAACCCGAATGGTCGCTCTAATGCCGAAGTCGTCAAACCTTGGATGAATGGCAAAGACATTACTGCCCGGTCATCAGACACTTGGATTATTGATTTCGGTGTATCCATGCCAGAAATCGATGCCGCACTGTACGAAGTTCCATATGCACACACATTGAAAAATGTTCAGGCCGAGCGCCAGAAAAATAACCGTGAGGCATATCGATTAAATTGGTGGATATTCGGCGAGGCTAGACCTGGGTTGCGCAGTCTTTTATCCGTCTTGCCTCGTTTCATTGCCACATCTATGGTTGCTAAACATCGTCTATTTGTTTGGCGAAGCACCGCGATACTCCCAGATCAACAAGTCATTGCTATCGCCCACTCCGACGACGCCACCTTCGGCATCCTGCATTCCCGCTTCCACGAGCTGTGGTCGCTACGCATGGGCACATCGCTGGAAGATCGCCCCCGCTACACCCCCACCACGACCTTCGAAACCTTCCCCTTCCCGGCAGGCTTCGCTCCCTCATCCCCAGCCCTTCTCCCGGCGGGAGAAGGGAGTGAAAGCCCCTCGCCCTCCGGGATAACCAGCGACTTGCCCGCTTGCGGGTCTAGTCGTCTGGCTAGTAGTTCCACCAGAGGGGTGGGGGTGAGGGAACGCATTTCCGCCGCCGCCCAAAACCTCAACAAACTGCGCGAAAACTGGCTCAACCCGCCAGAGTGGGTGGACTGGGTGCGCACGCCAGAAGAAGAAAAAGCCAACTTCCCCGCGCGCCCCGTAGCCAAACCCGGCCACGAAGCGGAGTTGAAAAAGCGCACCCTGACCAATCTCTACAATGCCCGTCCGGCGTGGCTTGCCAATGCGCATCGGGAACTGGACGCCGCTGTGGCCACTGCTTACGGCTGGGACGACTACACGCCCGAGATGCCGGACGAGGAGATTTTGCGGCGCTTGCTGGCATTGAACCTTGATAGAAGCAGAGGCTGAACGATGTGGAATAAAACGTTGCACCCCCGGATAGTTGGCGCCCTGAAAACCCAGGGAGAACTGGCGGAGATGCGCTGTGCCTTCATCAATGATGCGCAGCAATCGGCTGCTGAAGTGGATGCGGGCGGTCTGTTGTATGCCATGGAGGACGTGCATGCCTATATCCTCACCCGGGCAGTAGGTAAAACCGCAAAGCGGCCAAAGCCTATCAAGTCGAATACACGGAACAAGGAAAACATGAACGTGGCCGTACTCGCCGGTCAATTAAAAGCATAATTATTCAAGTGCATCGGCTATAATTTTGAGCGTCTATCCAGTTGGAGGCAGTCATGCATGCTCACCGAATTGAAACAACACTCTGCGAGGAAGGGACGCTGGTGCTTTCCAACCTGCCATTCCATGCTGGCGAGGAAGTGGAAGTCATCGTGTTGCCGCGTGCAAAAACCGTGGCGCAGGTCAGCCGTTACCCCTTGCGCGGCAAACCTGTCCAGCTTAGCGATCCTTTCGAGCCGGTGGCCCAGAATGATTGGGATGCCGCGAGATGATGCTGCCATGTCCGGTTCCCGAATGGTTTGAGCAGGCGTTATCCTATCCTGGCGTACAGCTTCTCGACCTCACCCCGCAAATCGCCTACGAGTCCACGCACTTGCCGGAAGGCTTTCACCGTGACCCATCTGATCAAATGATCGTAGCCACGGCGCGGACACATGATATTCCCCTCCTGACGCTGGACGCTAAAATCCTGGCCTACCCGCACGTAAATTTAGTGCAGCGGTGAATTGGCAACCTTCCTGTAGTCGCAGGACATGAACAACAAAACTTTTCTGGATCGATCCCTCGCCGCCGTCTGGCACCCCTGCACCCAGATGAAGCAGCACGAGACTTTGCCGCTCGTGCCGATTGTGCGTGGGCTGTGCTACCAAACCGCCTGCCTTGCGTGTGCTGCTAAAAGACAATCCACGCATTCAGCCGTACTGTTTAATTATTGTGGACTCTTTTAAATCTATAGTGTATAAAAAACATCATAAAGTACTTAAAAGAATCCAGTAATGGTAAAGTCTGTAACAACCGAAGAGTGGGAAGTGGAATTAGGGCAGCAAGTTCGTGCGCTGCGCCTGAGGCACAACCTTGACCAGCGGGCACTGGCGGAGCAAGCCGGCGTCGGGCTGACAGCACTCAAAAATCTGGAATCCGGCAAGGGCGCAAGAATCAAGACGTTGATCAAGGTGCTGCGCATGCTGGATCGCGCTGACTGGCTGGAAACACTGGCGCCAGCGGTTTCCATCAGCCCTCTGCAAATGCTGAAGGCCAAGCCGGTGCGGCAGCGCGCTTCCGTCCCAAGAGGTAAGGCGCGCGATGTATAAACCGGTACATGCCGTGGAGGTGCGCATTTGGGGCAGCACCGTTGGCGCGGTGGCGCTAGATCCAAAGCTGGGTTACTACGCGTTTGAATACGACCCCAGATTTGTGGCCTCGGGTATCGAACTGGCGCCGCTTACCATGCCGCTGGCAGCCGCACGCGAGCCCTTCGTTTTTACCGATTTGCCGGAACTCACCTACAAACGCCTGCCCGCCATGTTGGCCGATGCACTGCCGGATGACTTCGGCAACAGTTTGATCGACGCCTGGATGGCCAGTAAGGGTGTGGCAAAATCGGCCATTACTCCGCTGGACCGGCTGGCCTACATGGGCAAACGCGGCATGGGTGCGCTTGAATTCAAGCCGTCGCGTGGCCCAAGTATCGCCAGCGCCACCGCAATCAAGCTTGCCAGGTTGGTGGAGAGCGCCCGGCAAGCCGTGCACGGCGAGATTGATTCCGATGCACACGCCAAGGCAGCGCTAGCCCAGATTATCCAGGTCGGCACTTCCGCCGGGGGTGCGCGCGCCAAGGCTGCCATCGCCTGGAATCCGGCAACGAATGAAATCCGTGCTGGCCAGTTCAATGTTGAACCCGGCTTCGAGCACTGGCTGCTCAAATTCGACGGCATGGGAATCGACCGCGAACTGGGGGAATCGCAGGATTACGGTCGCATCGAGTACGCCTATCACCTCATGGCGCAGCGCGCCGGTATCGACATGGTGTCGTGCAGGTTGCTGGAAGAGAGCGGGCGAACTCACTTCATGACCCGCCGCTTTGACCGTGACGGTAACCAGAAACACAACATGCAGGCCCTGTGCGCCATGGCGCACCTGGATTACAAACAAAAGGGCACACACGATTACAGCCAGCTTCTCCTGACCATCAACCAGCTCAAGCTGGGGCACGCCGCGTTGGAAGAGGCGTTCCGCCGCATTGCACTTAACGTGATGGCTGCCAACTGCGACGACCATTCCAGGAATTTTTCTTTCCTGCTGAAACAGGGCGGGCGCTGGGAATTGGCCCCCGCTTACGATGTCACGCATGCTTACAATCCTCAGGGCGAATGGACCTACCAGCATTTGATGGGTGTGAATGGCAAATTTGCCGGTATCACCCGCGCCGACTTGCTTGCCATGGCTGAGCGTTTCGGCATTGGCGCTGCCCCCAAGCTACTCAAACAGGTTGCAGAAGCTGTCGCCGCTTGGCCCGATTTTGCTGTTGCAGCCGGTATCGGCAATGAAGAAGCGCAGCGCATACGCGGTCACCACACGCTGCTGTGAGGGAGAAAACGATGAACAACAAAACTTTTCTGGATCGATCCCTCGCCGCCGTCTGGCACCCCTGCACCCAGATGAAGCAGCATGAGACTTTGCCGTTGGTGCCGATTGCGCGCGGGCAGGGCGTATGGCTGTATGACTTCGACGGCAAGCGCTATCTGGATGCGGTCAGTTCCTGGTGGGTGAATCTGTTCGGCCACTGCAATCCGCGCATCAATGCTGCGCTCCGTGACCAACTGGAAAAGATCGAGCATGTGATGCTGGCGGGCTTTACCCACGAGCCGGTGGTCGAGCTTTCCGAGCGGCTCGGCAAGCTGGCACCGGCGGGATTGGGGCATTGCTTTTATGGCTCGGATGGGGCTTCCGCGGTGGAAATCGCGCTCAAAATGAGCTTCCATTTCTGGCGTAATTCCGGAAGGCCTGAGAAAACCGGCTTTGTGAGTTTACAAAACAGTTACCACGGGGAAACCATAGGCGCGCTGTCGGTCACCGATGTGGCGCTGTTCAAGGATACCTACGCGCCGTTGCTGCGGCAGACGGCGCAAGTGCCTACGCCGGATTGGCGCTATGCGGAGCCGGGCGAGACGGCGGAAGCCTTTGCGCTGCGCTGTGCTGAAGCGCTGGAGAATCATCTGGCCCAACATGGCGCACAAACCGCCGCGCTGATTCTGGAACCGTTGGTGCAGGGAGCGGCGGGGATGGGCATGTATCACCCGATCTATCTCAAGCGCGCGCGGGAGATTTGTGACCGCTATCAGGTACATCTAATCGCTGATGAGATTGCTGTCGGATTCGGGCGGACGGGGACAATGTTCGCCTTCGAGCAGGCGATGCCCTCTCCCCCTGCCGGCTCCGCCCCCCTCGCTTCGCTCTCCCCGCCAACGGGAGAGGGGAGTTCAAGTCCTTCGCCCGCAAGCGGGAGAGGGGTTGAGGAGAGGGGCAGTATAAAACCGGATTTCCTGTGTTTGTCCAAAGGGATCACAGGCGGTTATCTGCCGCTCTCGGTGGTGATGACAACGGATGTTGTTTACCAGGCCTTTTATCACGACGACACCGCGCGCGGCTTTCTGCATTCCCATTCTTATACCGGCAATGCACTGGCCTGCCGCGCGGCGCTGGCGACTCTGGATATATTCGAACAAGATCATGTGATCGAATCCAACCGCAGCAAGGCGGCGTTCATGAACCATCAGCTTCAACCTCTACGTGAGCATCCCAAGGTAAAGAATCTGCGCCATAGCGGGATGATCTGGGCGTTCGAGGTGGAAGGTACGAAACCGGGTTTTGCCCGGCGATTTTTCGAGGAAGCGCTGAAGCGCGAACTGCTGCTGCGCCCGATCGGCAACACAGTTTATTTCATGCCGCCTTATGTCATCAACGATGAGGAGATGAAATTGCTGGCAAAGAAAACCCTGGAAGTACTCGATATCGTCTAAGGTTAAATCATGAAACTCACTTTTCTCGGCGCGGCACGTGAAGTAACCGGTTCCTGTTATCTGCTGGAGACCGGCAAGGTGCGTTTTCTGGTCGATTGCGGCATGTTTCAGGGTGGGAAAGAGGCGGACAAAAAGAACCGCGAGGCTTTCGATTTCGACCCGGAGCAAATCGATTTCGTACTGCTCACGCATGCCCACATCGACCACTCCGGCCTGTTGCCGCGCTTGCTGGCGCATGGTTTCCATGGCCCGATCTACACCACCGATGCGACTGCCGACCTGCTGGAGGTGATGCTGCCGGACAGTGCCCACATTCAGGAAAAAGAGGCGGAATGGGAAAATTACCATCGGCATAAAGCATCGCACAAGCTGCGCCATGAAGCCGCGCCGTTATATACCCTGGCCCAAGCCGAGGCGACGCTGAAAAAACTCCAGCGTGTCGTCTACGGTGCAGAGGTCAACCCGCACTCTACGGTGCGTTGCCGCTTCCGCGATGCCGGCCATATTCTCGGCTCGGCCATTATCGAGCTGTGGGTTACCGAGCCCCAAGGCACGCGTAAGCTGGTGTTTTCCGGCGACCTGGGCCAGCCCGGCCTGCCCTTGATGCATGCCCCAACCGCGATCGCGGAAGCCGACGTGCTGCTGGTGGAATCCACTTACGGTAACCGCCTGCACAAAAGCATGGACGCCACTTTGGACGAGCTGGCCCATGCCATCAACGACACATTGCAGCGCAAAAAAGGCAACGTCATCATCCCCGCCTTCGCGGTAGGCCGAACGCAGGATATCCTGTACCTGCTCACCGAGTTGTTGCAGCAGAAAAAGATCAGCAACCATGTTGAGATTTACGTGGACTCGCCCATGGCCGTGAGTGCCACCGAGATCACCATCAAGCACTTCGACCTGCTCAATCGGGATGCACGCACCCTCTTCCAGTGGCAACAGCACACACCGGGGTTGCCGCGCATCAAGTTTACCCAGGACGTGGAAGAATCAATGGCGCTCAACGAAATAAAGGGCGGCGCCATCATCATTTCGGCCAGTGGCATGTGCGATGCGGGGCGCATCAAGCACCACTTGCGCTACAACCTGGGGCGCCGTGAGTGCACCATCATCATCACCGGCTTTCAGGCGGGCGGCACGCTGGGGCGGCGTCTGGTGGACGGCGCCAAGGTGGTGCGTATTTTCAAGGAAGATATTCCGGTGCGTGCCGATCTCTACACCATCGGCGGCTTGTCCGCCCATGCCGATCAGGCGGACCTGCTCAATTGGCTAGGCTCGTTCCGCAAGCCGCCGAGCCAAACCTTCGTGGTTCATGGTGAAGAGACGACTGCCAACGAATTTGCCGATGTGGTGCGTGCGCGGCTAGGCTGGGAGGTGGCGGTGCCGCTTCAACACAGTACGGTCGAGATATAACTCACCCCCCTGCCATGCGGCAGGAGCAGTTAAGGCAGTCCGGATTTCGTCAACAGCGCGCGCAGATATTGGACTGGAATCGCATAAGAAATCCCGCTCGGCTCGGTGAGCGCTTTTTCCTTGGTGCCTTTGACAAACACCATATTGATGACGCCAACCACCGCACCGGTGTCGGGATCGAATAACGGGCTACCGCTGTTGCCGGGGTAAGCCGTGCCATCTAGCTGGAATACACCAAAAGGATGCCGTAACCGTTTCACCATGGCCACATCCAGTTGCTGCGCCGAAGCGGTGGGAATCACGATAGGGGTCAAAGACGAAATGGTGGCGCGGTGTGTCACCGGATAAAGGCCCAGCACCGGACCAATGGGGAAGCCGGTGAAAGAATAGGACTCCCCTTCCCGTACCTTGCCGGAATCGCCGAGCATCATCGGGGGCAACGCCGGACCACTGATTTTAAGCAGCGCCAGATCATGCTCCACATCAGTCGCTACGGTTTGCGCCGGGCGAAACTGGGTAGCATCACCCTGGCCGACAAATATACCGAGCATCTCATTGTTGGGGGTATCGAGTACGGCCGGCACCACATGGGCGTTGGTCACCACGTGCAGGCCGTCGCCTACTACGAAACCGGTGCCGCGAAAGCTGGACGGAGGGCGGCGAGTGGGTTGCATGGTGCCGATACCGACTATAGACGGTTTTATTTTTTCGATGGTCTTGGGTAAATTGTCAGCCGCCGCATTGCCCAGCGAGAATCCAAGCATTATCCCGCACAGCGTCTTGCATGCCCGAGCTGCCCATTTATTGCATTTTCTATCCGCAGGCATAAAGCCCCTCTCATCTTTGCCGTTACTCTCACTCTAACACTAACAAACGAGTGCGACATTGTGCGTGCTATCTGGTTTTGCGCTGTTTCAGTACAATGCGCTTTACAAGACTATTGCTGATATGGGAGAAATATGAGCGTTATCGCCGTAGTGGGATTGGGTTACGTGGGGCTGCCCCTCGCCGTCGAGTACGGGAAAAAATGGGAAACCATAGGCCTGGACCTGTCCACTGAGAAGGTGGAAAGCTATCGGCGCTTTTGCGACCCGACCGGGGAAGTGTCGAGCGAGGATCTGCGCGCAGCGAGCCACCTCACCGTCACTACCGACCCTGCTCTGCTCGCCCGCGCCGATTACATTATCGTGGCCGTGCCCACCCCGGTAGACGATGCACATCAGCCTGATTTCAGCCCCCTGGTCGGTTCCAGCACCAGCGTCGGCAAGCACATGAAAAAGGGCGCTATCGTGGTGTACGAATCCACGGTCTACCCCGGCGCTACGGAAGAAGTATGCGTACCGGTGCTGGAAAAACATTCCGGCATGAAATGGATGCGCGATTTTCACGTGGGCTATTCGCCGGAGCGTATCAATCCGGGTGACAAGGAACACACCCTGACCAAAATTCTCAAGATCGTGGCGGGGGATGATGCCGATACCCTGGAGAAAGTCTCGCAGTTGTATGAGCTGATCATCACCGCCGGCGTGCACCGCGCTTCTTCCATTAAGGTCGCGGAAGCCGCCAAGGTAATCGAGAACACCCAGCGTGACCTCAACATCGCGTTGATGAATGAGCTCTCCATTATTTTCGACAAAATCGGCATCGACACGCTGGAAGTGCTGCAAGCTGCCGGCACCAAGTGGAATTTCATGCCGTTCCGCCCCGGCTTGGTGGGTGGCCATTGCATCGGCGTGGACCCGTATTACCTGACGCACAAGGCCGACATGCTGGGCTATCACCCACAGGTGATTTTGGCCGGCCGCCGCATCAACGACGGCATGGGCAAGTTCATCGCGGAGCAGGCCGTGAAGCACATGATCCGCGCCGGCAGCCAGGTCAAGGGTGCCAAGGTGATTGTGCTCGGCCTCACCTTCAAGGAAAACTGCCCGGACCTGCGCAACTCAAAAGTGATCGACGTCATCAATGAACTGAGGACTTACGGCATTGAAGTGATCGTGCATGACCCGGTGCCGGATCAGACCGAAGCGCAGCATGAATATGGCATTAATCTCACTGCCTGGGACGATCTGCCCAAAGCAGACGCAATCGTTGCCGCCGTGGCGCACAAGGAATTTCTGGCGCGGCCGCTGCAGGATTATGTGAGCAAGCTGGTGAGCCCCGGTTGTTTCATCGACGTGAAATCCCAATTCGACCGCGCAGCCTTGAGTGCTGCGGGCATCACCTTCTGGCGGTTATAAACTATGACCAAGTATCAAGCGCTGTCGCAACATCTGCGGCAAAACCGCCACACCTGGCTGGTTACCGGCGTGGCCGGTTTCATCGGTTCCAATCTGCTGGAGGCGCTGCTCAAGCTCGATCAACAAGTGGTTGGCCTGGATAATTTCGCCACTGGCCACCGCAGCAATCTGGAGCAGGTTAAAGCGCTGGTAAGCCCGGATCAGTGGCAACGCTTCCGCTTCATCGAGGGCGATATCAGTAATCTGGAGCACTGCCGCAAAGCCTGCGTCGGGGTCGATTACGTGTTGCATCAGGCAGCGCTGGGCAGCGTGCCGCGCTCGATTGAAGACCCACTGCTCACCAACCAAAGCAATATCGACGGTTTCCTCAACATGCTGGTGGCGGCACGCGATGCCCCAGTGAAACGCTTCGTGTATGCCGCCTCCAGTTCCACCTACGGCGACCACCCCGGTCTACCCAAGGTGGAAGACGAGATCGGCAGTCCCCTATCGCCCTACGCTGTGACCAAGTACGTGAACGAACTTTATGGCGACGTGTTTGCGCGCTGTTATGATTTCAAGACCATCGGCCTGCGCTATTTCAACATCTTTGGTCAGCGTCAGGATCCGGAAGGGGCCTACGCCGCAGTGATCCCGAAATGGATCGCAGACATGCTTAAAAACGAGCCGATCTACATAAACGGCGATGGCGAAACCAGCCGCGACTTCTGCTATATCGACAATACCGTGCAGGCCAATTTGCTGGCTGCGACCACTGACAATCCGGATGCCGTGAATCAGGTTTACAACATCGCGGTGGGCGAACGTACTACCCTTAATGAATTGTTCGAAGCAATCCGGGCCCCGCTGGCCGAGCGCTTTCCACACTTGAAGGATGCGCGCCCGGTGTACCGCGAATTCCGCTTTGGCGATGTGCGCCACTCGCTGGCGGATATTTCCAAGGCCCGCACGCTGCTTGGTTATGAGCCGACTCACCGGATCGGGGAAGGGTTGCAGGAAGCCATGGCGTGGTACGTCAAGCATCTGGCGTAATTTATCTAAACTGTTTTCTGGCCGCGCCCTTATTGGGTATTAACTTAGTGCTTCTGTCCCCTTTCCTGCGCACCACCCTGCTAGCGACGCTGCTCCTCCTGGGCGGCCTGCCTGTTAGTCATGCCGCCCCGGATCGTCTTCCACTCGCCGTACGCAACGCAGTAAAGGCAGCCGGATTACCCGCTGCCAGCATTGGCATTTATGTTCAGGATGCGGCCAGCCGGAAGGTGGTGCTCGCCTACAACGCCAAGCAGCCGATGAATCCGGCTTCCACCATGAAGTTACTTACCACTTACGCCGGACTGGAGCTGCTTGGCCCGGCGTTCACCTGGAAAACCGAGGTGTTCGCCAACGGCACATTATCCGGCGATGTACTCAATGGTGATTTGGTACTGAAAGGTTATGGCGACCCCAAGCTCACGCTGGAAAATCTCTGGCTGCTGTTGCGCGATTTACGCCAGCGAGGCCTGCGCGAAATCCGCGGCAATCTGGTGCTGGATAAAAGCTATTTCGATATCAAGGAAATGGACTCGGGCGCATTCGATAATGAACCGCAACGACCTTACAACGTGGCGCCCGATGCGCTGCTGGTCAACTTCAATGTGGTGCGCTTGCGCCTGATTCCTGAGGCGCCGGGCAAGCTGCGCATCGTCGCCGACCCGGCACTACCACAACTCACAATGACCGGTGCGGTTACCTTGGATAATGAGCCGTGCGGCGATTGGCGCACCCGCATCTCGACGGGGGTAGTGCACGGTCCCAGCGGCACTACGATCAACCTGGGCGGCCGCTTCTCTACCGATTGCGGTGAAAAGAATCTGAATCTCAGCTTGATCAAAAACGGCCACTATGCCCATGCGCTGTTCAAACAATTGTGGGCGGAGTTGGGCGGCAGTTTCAGTGGTGAGTTGAAATCAGGAATCGTACCGCCGGGCGCACGCTTCCTCACTCGCCTCGAATCGCCCCCGCTGGCCGAAATCGTGCGCGACATCAATAAATTCAGCAACAACGTCATGGCGCGTCATTTGTTCCTTACCCTCGGCGCCGAACAATCGGGCAAACCGGGATCGACCAGCAACGCGGCGCAAGCGATCAATGCCTGGCTCGACGTGAAGCAACTGCAATTTCCGGAACTGGTGTTGGAAAACGGATCAGGACTATCGCGAGTGGAACGCATCAGCCCGCAACATCTGGGCATGCTGCTGCTCTCGGCATTCAACAGCCCGATGTTCGCTGAACTGGAATCCTCGCTGCCCATCGCTTCGGTGGATGGCACCATGAAAAAACGTTTAACGGGGGAGTCCGTGGCCGGTCACGCTCACATCAAGACCGGTACGCTGCAAGGCGTGAAAACCGTCGCGGGTTACGTGTTCGACAAGAAAGGCCGGCGCAGCGTGGTGGTGTGTTTGATCAACGACCCCCAAGCCGCCGCTGGTCAGGCGGTGCAGGATGCGCTGTTGCAGTGGGTGTATAACCGGCCGTAGCGCCCGTCTGGAGTTTCCATTGACAAGCCCCTGCTGAATATGTACACTTTTTATGTACATAAAAGGAGCGTGCCATGGAGCCGGTCAACGTAACAGAACTCAGGCAACACCTGCCCAGCTACCTGGGCAAGGTGCAGCAGGGCGAGGAAATTCAAGTCACTCTGCATGGCAAGGTCATTGCCCGCATCGTGCCGGTGCGTGACGAAGCCGCAGCAGCCCAGCAACGTTTAATCGCCATACGCAAGCAATGCAAATTGGGTGACGTCATCAGCCCGAGCGGTGAAGAATGGGACGCCGAGCATGGTCGTTTGTGATACCCATGTCTTGCTGTTCTGGGCCAGCCAGCCGGAAAGACTTTCGCATGCGGCAGCTTCCATCCTGGCGGCGGAGCAGGAGAATGGAAGCCTGGCATGTCCAGATATCGTATTGTGGGAAATTGCGATGCTGGCGGCAAAACAACGAATCGTTATACCCATTTCCGCAGCAGACTACATCCGCGACATCGTCCTCGCACTACGACTCCAGGTTCTTCCCATTACCCCGGAAATTGCAGCGATTTCCCAGAGCGATCTGTTCCAGAACGGTGACCCGGCAGACCGCCTGATAGCGGCAACCGCCATGCACCACCGCGCCCCGCTGGTCAGCGGCGATGAGAAACTCGCCGCCATTCCAGGACTTCAGATCATCTGGTAAACGCATTACTCGCTGACCAGTTGATCGGCGCGGGTAAAGCTCCAGGTTCGAGTGATACTGAGGATATCCGTATCCTTGCGAATATCTTCCGGGAACTGGGCGAAGGGGGCGGCAAGTCGGACTATGTTTTCGGCTGCTGTGTCGAGAATTTTATGGCCCGAAGAACGGTTGATCTCGACGGAATCAATGGAGCCGTCTGCCTTGATCGAAACCGTGAGCTGCAAGTAGCCGTGTAGCTTCTGCTGCTTGGCAGCTTCCGGGTAATTAAGATTGCCCACTCGCTCGACTTTGATACGCCAATCCTCTACGTAACGAGCGAAGCGATATTCCTTGGTCCGCGCTCCGACAAACGTGCGTTTCGGACGTTTCTGATAGATGTCCATATCCTGATTAATTTGTGCTTCCAGTCGCGCCATCTCCAGGCTGCGCTGTACCATATTGACCGCACTTGGAGTCTCTGCCGGTTTTTCGGCGGCATGGGGCGCTTCCGGAAGCGACTCGATTCTATGGGTGGCCTTGAGCTGAGTAAGCATCTCCTGAGCTTTCCGCTCCAGCGCCTTGATCTGCTGTTGGGTCTGCGCCACATCAGGCTGCGGCAGATCCTGTTTCATCACAGGCAGCGGGCTTTTGGCTCGGCGATCCAAATCGGTGTTGCCGCCCCCATCCAGATTGGCTTGGGCCAGCGCGTCCGCTTTCTGTAGCTTAAGTGCGGATTTGCTGTTAACCAGGACCACTTCGAGTGGCAGGTTGAAGTCAGGCAGCTTGCGCAGATCAGGGAATTTGAAATGCAGAAAAAAAATGACGAGCAGGTGCAGCATCGCCGACAGAAACAAGGTAATTGCAAGGCGTTCGAAGGGATCCAGCTTCGCGAACCAAGCGGGAAGTGGGGCCGCAAAATTTAACCGCTGCATGTGTGCCTGTATAAGAAAATCCGCGTCCTTATTGGTCTCATTGTATGTAAGAAAGTTCTGCTTGTTAACAGCGTCTCAAAATGTTCTGAAGGTTTAGTCGTTCGCCAGCTTGAGCGGCCCGCTGCCCGAAAAGCGGTCGAGGTAAAGATAGATCACCGGGGTAATGAACAAGGTAATCACCTGCGAGAACAGCAATCCCCCCACCACAGAGAGGCCCAGCGGCTGGCGCAACTCGGCTCCTTCGCCAAAACCCATGGCAATCGGCAACGCACCCATCAATGCCGCCGAAGTGGTCATCATGATCGGCCGGAAGCGCAGCAGGCAGGCGGTGCGGATCGCTTCCTGCGGGGCCATGCCGCCGTTGCGCTGCGCGTCCAGCGCGAAGTCGATCATCATGATGGCGTTCTTCTTGACGATGCCAATCAGCATCAAAATACCGATCATGGCGATGATCGAAAGCTCCATGTCGAACAGCCACAGCATCCCCAGTGCGCCGACCGCTGCCGAGGGCAGCCCGGACAGAATGGTGAGGGGGTGGATATAACTTTCGTAGAGCACGCCCAGCAGCACGTAAATTACCAACAACGCGGCGACGATCAGCACCGTCTGGCTGGTCTGCGAAGACTGGAACGCCGCCGCATCGCCGCCGTAGCTGGTGAGCACGCTCGCCGGGAAATTGAGCTCGTGCTTGAACTCCTCAATGCGCTTGGAAGCTTCGCCCAGCGAAGCGCCGGGGGCCAGGTTAAAAGATACCGTCAGCGCGGCAAGCTGTCCGGCGTGGTTGATTGCGACCGGCCCGACTTCGCGCTCGACGCTCGCCACGCTGGATAACGGCACCAATGCACCATTTTTCGCGCGCACGTGAATTTTGCCGAAAGCGCTTTCGTCGGTGCGATCCCGGTCGGCGACCTGCATGATCACCTGAAAGCTGTCGCTCGACGTGTAGATGGTCGAGACCTGGCGTTCGCCGAAAGCACTGTACAGCGCTGTGCGGATGTCCGCGATCTGCACGCCCAGCAGGTTGGCCTTATCGCGGTTGATATTGAGGCGCGCTTGCAGGCCCTTCAGTTGCGCGTCGCTGGTGACATCGCGGAACATGGCTTCCTCGCCCATGCGCGCCATCAAGGCATCAGCCGCCGTACGCAGGGTTTCCGCACGGACGCTGCGCATGACGTACTGGTAGCGGCTCTTGCTGGTGCGTCCACCGAGCCTGAGATTCTGGATCGGGTTCATGAAGACTTTGACACCGGGAATGGGACGCACTTCGCGCCGCAGGTTTTCCAGCACCTTCTCCATGGGTGGGCGTTCGCGGCGCGGCTTGAGGGTCATGAACAGGCGCCCGCTGTTGCTGTCGTTGGCGTTGACGATGAGGGTATCGACGGCAGGGTTGGCGCGAATCACCTCGCCGGTGCGTTGCAGCAAAGCGGTCATGGCGGGAAAGGAAATATCCTCGACCGCTTCTACCGTGATAATGGCCTGGCCGATATCTTCAGTGGGGAAAAAACCTTTGGGCAAGGCCGTGAACAGTGCAGCGGTAGCGACAAAGGTGCCGAGCGCAATGCCCAGCACCACGCGGCGGTGGCGCAATGACCAGTCCAGCGCGCGTTCGTAGGCACTCAGCACAGCCGTGAACCCGCGTTCGAACCATGCAGTCCAGCGCATGCTGCGTCCCTCAGCTTCTCCGTGGGCCAGGTAGCGGCTGGCCATCAGCGGGATCAGGGTGAGCGACACCACGGCTGATACCAGCACGGAAATTCCCAGCACTGCAGCGAACTCGTGGAACAGCAAGCCAATCACGCCGGGCATGAAGAAGATTGGAATGAACACCGCGACCAGTGACAGCGAAATCGAGATGATGGTGAAGCTGATCTCTTTCGACCCTTGTAACGCAGCCTGCAACCGCGGCATGCCGTTCTCGACGTGGCGCGCGATGTTCTCCAGCACTACAATGGCGTCGTCCACCACCAGCCCGACGGCGATGGTGATGGCGAGCAATGAAATATTGTCCAGGCTGTAGTCGAAGACGTGCATCATCGCCACCGTTCCCAGCAGCGAAATCGGTAGCGACAGCGCCGGAATAATGGTGGCGGTGCCCTTGCGCAGGAACAGGAAAATCACCAGCACAACCAGCACTACAGTGACAGCCAGCGTGACCTGCACGTCATGGATGGCATTGCGGATCGACACCGAACGATCGTTGCGCAGCTTGAGCTGCACCGACGATGGCATTTGCGCGATCAGTCCGGGGATCGCCGCCTTGATCGCGTCCACCGTGGCGACAGTGTTGGCCCCCGGCTGGCGCTGCACCGAAAGCGTAATGGCGCGTTCGCCGTTGGCCCAACTGGCAGTCTTGATCGACTCCACGCTGTCCTCCACGGTTGCTACATCGGCAAGCCGCACTGGTGCGCCGCTGGGCGCGGTCGCCACAATCAGGCCGGCAAACGCCGCCGCGTTCCTGAGCTGACGGTTGGCCTGGATGGTGAGGGTCTGGCGTGGGCCTTCGAGCGTGCCGATGGGGGTGTTGGCGTTGGCGCTACGCAGCGCGGCGGCGATTTCGTCTATGGTCAGGTTGCGCGCCGCCAAGGCTTCCGGATTCACGCGCACGCGCACGGCATATTTTTTCTGGCCGTTGATCTGCACCTGCGCCACGCCGGACAGCGTGGAGAGCACCGGCGAAATGAGATTGTCGGCGAAGCTGTTCAGCTCCGACAACGGCATCGAAGGAGAGGTCAGCGAAAGAAAAATAATGGGCGCGTCGGCCGGGTTTACCTTGCGATAGGACGGCGGCGAAGTCATCTCCGTCGGCATTGCGCGCTGTGCGCGCAGCAAAGCCGCTTGCACGTCAATCGCGGCACTGTTGATGTCGCGGTCCTGGTCGAACTCAAGGGTGATGGAAGTGTTGCCGAGCGTACTGGTCGAGCTGATGACCGACAGGCCGGAGATGGTGGAGAACTGCCGCTCCAGCGGCGTCGCCACGGAAGATGCCATGGTCTCCGGGCTGGCGCCGGGCAGCACTGCGCTGACCGAAATGGTAGGCGAATCGTAGCTCGGCAGAGCGGCGATAGGCATGGCGTCGTAAGCCAGAATGCCCGCCACCACCGCGGAAACCGACAGCAGCACCGTCATCACCGGACGGCGGATACATAGCTCGGAGAGGTTCATTGTTATTCCGAGTTGGCCTTGTCAGATTTTTTCTTCGCGTTTTTGCCGCCGCCCTTGCCGCCTTTTTTGCCACCGCCCTCACCGGGTTTGGCCTCACTCACCACACTGCCCGGCCGAAGATTCTGTGCGCCTTCCACCACCACGCGCGCGCCTGCTGCAATGCCCTCGATCACAGCGACTCCGTCTTGAATCAGACGCACGCTAACCGGCACTGATTCGGCTTTGCTGTCTTTTCCGACCACATAAACAAATTTCTTTTCGGGGCCGGTCTGCACCGCCTGCACCGGCACCGAGAGTGCACTGGTCAAGGTACGCGGGGCAAGCGCCACGGTGACGAACATGCCCGGCCAGAGGCGGTTATCGGTATTGCGAAACTCGGCCTTGACACGAATGGTACCGCTGGCCGCATCGACTGCGTTATCGACGAATGCCAGACGGCCCTTGCGCGCCTCCTGACCTGCTGCAACCAGCATGGCGCTGACGGGCACTTCACCTTTGGCGAAGGCCTGCTGCAAAGCCGCGAACTCATGTTCCGGCAATGTGAAGCTGACATTGATCGGGTCGATCTGCGTGATGCTCACCAGCACAGCACCATTTGGCTGCACCAGGCTTCCCGGATAGACTGAAACGGCACCGGTACGCCCCGCAATCGGCGCGATGATCTCGCCGAAACTGCTTGCCACACGACTCGCCTCCACGGCCGCCTGATCCACCGCAAGCTGGCCGCGCAACCCGTCCACCTGATTCTGTGCCGTATCGAATGCCGCCTGCGAAATGAATTTTTGCCGGAACAATTCGCGCTGGCGTTCCAGATTGCGCTCGGCATTTGTCAGATCGGCGCGGTCCTTGACCAGTTGCGCCTCGGCTTTGCTCAGGTTGGCCGCCTCGGTGCGCGTATCGAGCGTGAACAGCCGGGCACCTTTTTGCACGAACTGACCCTCTTTGATGTGCACGGCTTTGATCATGGCACTGATCTGCGGGCGCACTTCAACCGTCTGCCGCGCCGATACCGTGCCGTTGGCCGTGAGTTTCACCGGCACATCGCCCTGTACCACCACGGCGCTCACCACCTGCACCGCCCCGCCCTTCTTGCCTTTACCCTTGGGGTCGGGCGCGTCACCCTGGGGGCGCCAAAACCAGGCCCCGGCGGCCAGCGCTACCAGCAACAGGCCTGTCATCACCATCCACATGCGGCGCTTGGGTTTTGCTTGAGAATCAACTTCCATCTAAGAGCCTCGGCTGAATCGGTTGTTGAGCTGGGGTGGTAGGGTCGTGCATGGACGACCAAGCTTGTTGGTGAGTCGATTGTCCCATATTCAGCGGGTGGGGTGAAAGGGCGGCTATCGCTACGAAGATTGATGCACCCACCCAATTGCGGCAAGATGGAAGGGAGATTTTTCTATAGCCTTTTCAGCCGGGGTTACCGGCATTGGATCACCATGAACGATCGAATTCAGAATTTACTGACGCAGATTTCCTCACTCGAAGATGAGCTGCGCGCAGTGCTCCACGAACATGAGGCCAACGCGCTGTTCCAGATCAAAGGGAAGCGCATCGAATTCGAGCAGTCCATCAAAGAAGCGCACCGCCAACTGAAGACAGGATTTGTCCGTTGGCTGGTTATGTACCGACCGTGGAACCTGATCACCGGGCCCATCATCTACGGCATGATTGTTCCGCTGCTTGTTCTCGATTTTTTCATCAGCTTCTACCAGGCGGCATGCTTCCCGATATACGGAGTTACCAAGGTGCATCGTGGCGATTATCTGGTGTTTGACCGGCAATATCTCGAATACCTCAACTTCTACGAGAAATTTCATTGTTCGTATTGCGCCTATGCGACCGGACTCATTGCCTATGCCACCGAGATTGTGGCGCGAACCGAGCAATACTTCTGCCCCATCAAGCACGCACGCAAGATGCTTGGCACCCATGCGCGCTACCCACGCTTCCTCGCCTATGGCGATGCTGCGGATTACGAGGCCAGGCTGGAGGAATTCCGGGTGGCGCTGGGCAAAGTGAAATAAGGAGTGGCGGAGTTTGCTCGTTTCACTGATTAGGGTGGGCACCGCCCACCATAACAAGGCAGACTAACACCCATCTGGTGGGCGGTGCCAACCCTACTTGGGTGCTTGAAACCTTACCCCAGCCTACAATTTCCCCCTTGCTTTCTAATTTCGTGTCCTATACTGAATTAAGACAAAAAGGTATTTTTATAAGCCGTTAATAAGCAAGAGACAACCATGCCGAAACACATTGCTCGCCTTGTGGGGTTGCTTGTATTTTTTGTGCTTTCAGCGCTGGTTGCAAAGTCCTATTTCACCGCCGATTCATTTTATGAGTTCGGCCATTTCCGCGCCAACTCTGTACCGCAGATTGCCGCTCAGAAACCGGTCATTCAAACTTCGGGCACCTGTAAAGCATGTCACCCCAAGCAGTTCCAGGAGTGGTCGAGCACCAAGCATAAGGCGGTGAAGTGCGAAGTCTGCCATGGTGCAGCGGGCAGCCATCCGGCTACCAAAACAGTCACGATCCCGAAAAATTCCGTGCAGCTTTGTACGCTGTGCCATGAGCGCATGCCTGGCAGGCCTGCTGCCCAGCCCCAGATCGATGTAGCGCAACATGCGGGTACGCAACAATGCATCACCTGCCACAACCCGCATTCCCCACCCATGGTCGTTGCGTCTGCTCAGAGCACAGCGCCGGTCGGTGATGCAAATAAAGGCAAAGCGCTGGCGCAAAGCTGTACAGGTTGCCATGGTGAAAACGGTACCAGCCCCAATCCCGCCTGGCCCAATCTCGCCAGTCAAAATGCGGGCTATCTGGTGAATACCTTGAAGGCCTTTGCGAATGGGTCGCGCAGCAGCGACATGATGGGGCCGCTGGCCAAGGCGTTGAACGACGAAGCGATCAATAATCTGGCCGCCTATTTTTCCAGCCTCAAGTGTGCCGGCAAGAAAGGAGCGATCGATAAGCTGGCTGCCGGCAAGGCATTGGCGAGTGTCTGTGCAACATGCCATGGGGCTGCCGGCACCAGCAGCAATCCGGTCTGGCCCAACTTGGCGGGACAGAACGAAGCCTATCTGGCAGCCGCGCTTCAGGCGTTCAAAGGCGGGGCACGTAAAGATCCGATGATGGTGCGCATTGCGCAGGGCCTAAGTGACGCGGACATCGCAACCCTCGCCGCTTATTTCAGCAACGTATCTTGCGGGTCGGCAAAATAGCGGAGGGACCATTCCATGACCACCAATGAAAATGAACATGGCGTTAATCGCCGCGAATTCCTGCAATCGATCGGTAAAGCCATGGTCTATACCGGGACCACCGTTGCCGGTTTCGGCCTGGCTTCCAGAGTGGGCGCATCGGCAGCCAAGAAGTCATTCCCTACGCCTGATTACGACTGGACAAAACATCGCTGGGGTTTTGGAGTGGATGCCACACGCTGCATTGGTTGCCTGCGTTGTGTAGAGGCTTGCAAGGCCGAAAACCACGTAGCGGGTGATGCCCATCATTTCCGCACCTGGGTAGAGCGCTATGTTTACCTTGAAGGGGAAGACAAGCCGCGCATCGATAGCCAGAATGACCCGGTAAATATCGCCGCATCAGGCTCCGAGGACAAATACCGTTTTGCCAATCGCTACAAGGATGCCAAGGTGGAAAAGGCATTCTTTGTGCCCAAGCTGTGCAATCACTGCACCCATCCGGCATGCGTGCAGGTGTGCCCAACGGGTGCAACCTACAAGACACTGGATGGCGCGGTGGTCATCGACCATGACTATTGCATTGGATGCCAGTATTGCGTCCAGGCTTGTCCGTATGGCGCACGCTTTTTTAATGAGGAACAACATGTCACCGATAAGTGCACCTGGTGTTATCACCGCATCACCAAAGGCCTGCTACCTGCCTGTGTCGAGGTGTGCCCGGTCAATGCCAGAATATTTGGCGATCTAAACGACAGGGAAAGCCCAATCAGCAAATTCATACGCGAAAACCGGGTTCAGGTTTTAAAGCCTGAGACAGGCAATGCACCCAACGTGTATTACGTCGGCATCGACAAGGAGGTGCGCTAATGGAACCCCTCTTTCATATCGCTCCTTACGTGGGATATGTGTACCCCAATGAAACGGTATTTCCCTGGACCGTGCTGATTGTTGTCTATCCGTACCTGACGGGATTGGTGGCGGGCGCATTTACCGTATCCAGTTTTTACCATGTCTTCGGTATCCAGAGATTCAAGCCAGTCTCCCGGTTTGCCTTGTTGACTGCCCTGTCTTTCATGATATTTGTCCCTGCTCCGTTGTTGCTGCACCTGGGGCACCCGGAGCGAGCATTCAACGCCGTATTGACGCCACACCTGACCTCGGCAATGGCGATCTTTGGCTATGCTGCGGGGTTCTATGTGTTGCTGTTGCTGTTGGAAAACTGGTTTGCGTTTCGCCCGGATATTGTAGCCAAAGCGCAATCGACCAAGGGTCCGCTCAAATGGCTGTATCGGGTATTAACCCTGGGCTCATACGATATCTCTGAACATGCCATGCGCTACGACCGCAAATGGATATTCGCCTTGGCGGTGATCGGCATTCCCGCCGCGCATGGCTTGCACGGCTATGTGGGCTTTGTTTTCGGCTCACTGAAATCGCGTGAATGGTGGTCATCCGATCTCATGCCGGTGATATTTCTCTTTTCTGCAATCATATCCGGCATTGCTGTATTGATCGCTCTGTATGTGCTGACCTCAAAATTCCGCAAAGTGCCTGTCGATGAGGATTGCCTGAAAGGGCTCGCCTACGCATTGTGGGGCTTCCTGATGTTCACGCTGATATTGGAGGGCCTTGAATTCGCCAATATCGTTTACAAAGGGCGGGAAGGAATTGAGATGATCATGGAGTATGTGAGAGGGCCTTTAATAATCCCATTCTTCGTTGTTCAAATCGGCATCGGGGCATTGGTGCCACTGATTGTGTTAACCACGCTGATTGCCAGAGGTACTACAGGCAAAGCTTTGATAGTTGGCGTAACGATATCCGCAATATTAGTGGTGATATCGGTGTTGATGATGCGCTGGAACGTTGTCATCGGCGGCCAGGAAATATCAAAAACCGGTAGAGGTTTGCTGGAGTACCGGCTGACCTACTGGGGCAGGGAGAGTGCTTTGGCAGCGGCGGCTGTTGTACTCATGCCGCTGGGTTTATTGTGGATACTGACTCGCCTGTTTCCGCCGTGGGTGAAAGCTGGTTAACGGAATACTTGTCGGGCCGGAAGGTGCCAGAAGCGGACAGCCAAAGCAGTCAGTAGTGCGCTTTTGGTGTAATCTACGCCTCAAAATTCTGGAATCCCTATATATGAAACAATTATTGCACGTCGGCTGTGGCCACAGTCGCAAGAACGATACCACTGCTGGATTCGACAACTCCGATTGGAATGAAATTCGATTGGACATTGATTCGGGCGTCGAGCCCGACGTTATTGGCACCATGACCAATATGGAAGCGGTCCCTTCGGAAAGCGTGGATGCGATATTTTCAAGTCATAACATAGAACATTTGTATGCACATGAAGTACCTGTTGCCCTATCCGAGTTCCTGCGTGTTCTGAAGAATGACGGTTTTGCTGTTGTTACCTGCCCAGATCTTCAATCGGTTTGCCAACTGATAGCACAAGGCAAGCTAATCGAGCCTGCTTATGTGTCGTCAGCGGGTCCGATAGCACCGATTGATCTCCTCTATGGCCACCGACCGCTGATGGCAAAGGGAAATCTATTTATGGCCCACCGCTGTGGATTTACCTACGACGTATTGATGGATTCGTTGCTGGCGTCGGGCTTCCAGAGCGTAGTTGGTTTCGCTCGGCCTTCGGATTTTGACCTTTGGGCCATTGCCAGCAAATCACCTCTCTCACGAAACGAAATGAAATTGTTGGCTGATTCACACTTCCCTTCATAAATATTGAAGTGGTGTCGCCCTAACGTCAGCTTCCAAATATTGAATTGTCCGAAATGGGCCTCTAACCTATCCTGAATTTATTACGCTACTTTGAAGGCGTTTTTCCGTATTTCAGCGCAGCGCCTTCCAGGTCGCGGCGCAGGCGCTGGCGTTCTTCCGGGCTCATGTTTTGCCACCGTTGGCGCAGTTGCTGGCGTTTCGATTCGCGTTCTTCGGGGGGCATGTCTTGCCAGCGCTCGCGAAGTTTCTGCTTTACGCCTTCGCGTTCTTTCGGGCTCATACTTTCCCAGCGTTCACGCAGGGCTTCACGCCGAGCGGCACGTTGTTCGGGCGGTATGTTTTGCATTTGCTCACGCAATTGTTGCTTCGCGGCTTTGCGCTCTTCAGGGCTCATTTGCTGCAATTGTTCATGCATTTTTTGGCGTTCGACGCGGCGATCCTCCTGGCTCATATTTTTGAGGCGTTCAATTTGTTCTGGCGGAATGCTGGGGCCAGAAGGCAGCTCGGCGAAGGCTGGCTGGCATAGCGCCAGCCAGATCGTTGCCGCGGCAAACAACCATTGTGAGGGTTTATATATCACTGCTTAGATGTCGGGCCTGGTTTCTGCGGGGCGTTTTTCTTGCGCTCTTGCATTCTTTGTTTCGCGGCTTCACGTTCTTCCGGGCTCATGCTTTCCCAGCGTTTGCGCATTGCTTCACGCTTTGCCTTACGTTCCTCCGGCGACATGTTCTGCTCGTGTTCGCGCATTTTCTGCTTCATGGCCTCGCGCTGTTCAGGCGGCATGTTTTGCATACGCTCATGCATTTTCTCACGCTTGGCGGCACGTTCCTCGGGGCTCATTTGGTTCCATTCTTCACGTTTTTTCTGGCGCTCTTCAGGGCTTAGATTTTTTGGCCGTTCAGACGAAACGCTCCCCGGCCCGGAAGGCAGTGGCTGCTCGGCAAAGGCCGGTTGGCACAGCGCCAATACACCTGCAGTGATGGCAAATAGCCAGTGAATACGAATCGATTTGTGCATGATCGTCTCCCTAAATATTGAAGAAATGCGCTGGTATGCTTAGCGGTGTTCTGCGTCGTGCTTTTCGTTGTAGATGTTTTTACTGGCGGCGTTTAAATCCTGCTTTAGATCCTGGCGTTCTTCCTTGGTCAGTTTACCGTCGGACTTGTAGAGGCGTTCTTCCTTGCGGATGGCGCGTTGTTCGGCGGCGAGCTTTTTCCTCTCTTCCTTGGTCAGTTGGCCAGAGCGCCCCCCTTGTTCAATGCGTTCATGCTGGTTGTGCTGCCGAGCATTAATGCGGGGATCTGCCAGCGCGGAGTTTGCGGCGGCAGCGGCGAAAGCTAGTCCGATTAGGGCGGCGAATATTCTTAACATGGCGTTCATGATGTTCTCCTTTTTCAGTCAAGGCTGGGTCGTTTGCTGACGCCTGTTCTTTCAAGCGTTGGTGCCATCGTAGCGCCGATTTGTAAATGGCTTGCATGCTGAACCGGCTGGTTTGTAACAAATTGTTGCAGCGCCCGTTGCTGAAAATTTTTCACAATAGGTTCGCTTCTACCGATTAAGATAGTCACCATGAACACCGCTGCCCGCATCCTGCTCATCGACGACGACGCTCGCATCCGCGAGTTGCTGCTGCGTTACCTCACGGAGCAGGGCTTCGAGGTAAGGGCCGCCGCCGATGCCCGCGAGATGGCCCAGCATCTCGACCGCGGGCGCTTCGACTTGTGGGTGCTGGATCTGATGTTGCCGGGCGAGGATGGGCTCTCGATTTTGCGGCGCGCGCGCGGTACCGGCGAGACAACTCCCGTGATTTTGCTCACGGCAAAGGGGGACGAGATCGATCGTATCGTTGGGCTGGAAATGGGCGCCGATGATTATTTGTCAAAACCTTTCAATCCGCGCGAACTGGTGGCGCGCATCAAGGCCATCCTGCGCCGCCAGCGCACGTCATCTCCCGGTGCACCCGCAGAGATCGAAGGCATGGTCAGCTTCGGGCTGTGCACCCTGGATATTGGCACCCGGCAGTTGTCTCGCGACGGCAAATCAATCGCACTCACCACCGGCGAATTCGCTTTGCTCAAGGTGTTGGTCAGCCATCCCCGCCAACCGTTGTCCCGCGACCGCTTGATGGAGTTGGCGCGCGGCCGCGATCACGATGTTTTTGATCGGACCATCGACGTACAGGTCTCGCGACTGCGCAAGCTGATTGAGCCCGATGCGGCGAAACCGCGCTACATCCAGACAGTGCGCGGACATGGTTATGTGTTCGTGCCAGACGGCAGCGAGCCCGTTTAATGCTCCTCCCGCACAGCCTCCGCACCCGGGCCTTCCTGTTGATTGCGTTGCTCATCATGCTGTCACTGGCGGCCAGTGTCGCACTCTTGCGCCAGGCTGAACGCGAACCGCGAGCGCATCAGTTGGCGCAGATGGTGGTGTCGGCGGTGAACCTGACCCGAGCTGCGGTGCTTTCTGCCGACCCATCGCTGCGGCCGGCACTGCTTGCAGAAATGGCCGAATCGGAAGGCATCCGTGTATTTCTGGCCGAAAACAATGAAGTGCTTGTGCCCCTGCCCGAGGACGATGCCGTTAGCAGGAAGATGACTGCGGAGGTACGCAAAAAACTGGGGGCCACAACTCGTTTCGCTGATACGCGCAATGCTCTGGAAGGCTTTTGGGTAAGCTTCTTTATTGGCGATCAGGAATTCTGGGTGATGATGCCGCATGAGCGCATTGAGCTACCCCGAACCTGGCACTGGCTGGGTTGGGGTGCTTTGGTACTGGTCTTGGCGCTCGCCGGCGGCGCGCTGATTGCACGTCAGGTAGGCAAGCCACTGCGCGACCTGGCGGGCGCGGCACTCGCCATCGGGCGCGGTGAAACGCCGCCGCCCATTGCGGAGTCAGGCGCTGAAGAAACCACGGCTGTTGCCCGCGCCTTCAATCAGATGTCGGCAGACCTGGCCGCCATCGAGCGGGAGCGATCCCTGGTATTGGCCGGTATATCGCATGACTTGCGCACGCCGCTGACCCGGCTTCGATTGTCGGCGGAGTTCATCGAAGATACTGCCACGCGCGAAGGCGTCATTATCGATGTGGCGCAAATGGACGCAGTGGTGGGGCAGTTCCTTGACTATGCCCGCCTGGGTGAGCAGGAGCCCGCGGTGGAGAGCGATCTCAAAGCACTCGCCCAAGCCGCAGCCAGCCCCTTCAACGGCCGCACTGAAGGACTGCGACTGGAACTGGACGACTTGCCTCCAACAATAGTGCGGCCACGTTTGTTGCAGCGCGCCCTTACCAACTTGCTCGACAATGCGATCAAGTACGGCAGCGGTAATATTGTCCTGCAACTGCAAGCGGGTGAATGGCAGGGTCGTCCCTGCGTACGTTTCACGGTGCTTGATCGCGGTCCCGGCATTCCACCGGAAAATGTGGAAGCTGCCAAACGGCCTTTCGTAAGGCTCGATGATTCGCGGGGCGGTATCGTTGGCTCGGGGCTGGGGCTCGCCATTGTTGAACGTGCTGCTCGTTTGCACGGCGGTGAGTTTCACCTGGAGCCACGCATCGGCGGCGGGCTCAGCGCCGCTGTTACAATACCGCTGAAGTCGTAGGTACACTCAAAATTATGGCGCAGGTTCGCTTTGAAATGAAAGGTGAAAAATGAATCTCTGGAAAAATCTGGCAGTAACGTTCGTCTTGTTTTGTTTCACCCTGCCTGCGCATGCCACCGATGGGGTTGAACTGTTTTCGGAATACGAGTCATTGCAACGGATACTGGCAAACCCAATCAAGGATGAGGAAAGCGTTTCTGCGGGTGCATACCTTGGGTATGTTAGCGGCGTGGTTGAAACGCTGGATGCGATGGGTATTAACTGTACGCCGCACGATATCACCTTAACGCAAATTGGCGACTTGCTAGGCAAGTTCCTCAAGGATCACAGCACCGAACGGCAGCAAGATGGTCCCTTGCTCATCATTAAATTTCTGCAGCAACTTTACCCCTGCAAGCAAAAGCAAAATTGAATCGAGGATTTTTGATTTTGCAGCGTACAATCGGCATAGGGGGCAGCCCTCATAGGCTGCGCCCCTGCCACACCACCCGGCATGCGGGTCCGCACCGGGCGGTTCGAGAAGTTGAGGTCATGAGAGCCGTGGCACGCCAAGACGATCAAAATAAG
>Ga0315281_10001673_pt1 | contig 32889 bp, 25 predicted proteins | sample YL17G07_0_MG_FD_204540 | JGI IMG/M metagenome (GOLD analysis project Ga0315281, IMG submission 204540) | Sediment microbial communities from Yellowstone Lake, YNP, Wyoming, USA - YL17G07_0 | ecosystem: Environmental > Aquatic > Freshwater > Lake > Sediment | place: USA: Wyoming | collected...
CTCGGGACCGTGAAGAACAAACTTTTCCGGGCACACAGCGTACTTAGAGAGACCCTGGGCCACTACCTGGGGCAGTTGGGGGGTTTAGGGTGAACGAGAGCTGCCGGGCAGTGCGACAGAGTCTCGAGACCGGGGCCGGCGCGGACCGGGAGGTCCGGACGCACCTCGAAGCGTGCGCCTCGTGCCGCGCGCACGTGGCCCTCCTCGACGTGCTCGGCCGGCTCGCCCCCGGGGAGGCGAGCGAGGAGACCGTCAGGCGGATCGTGGCGGCGTTGCCGCCGGCACCCTGGCAGCGGAGGCGCCTCGCGGCGTTCCTCCCGCTGGCGGCGGGCCTCGCCCTGGCCGTCCTCGGGCTCGTGCTGTCGGGCGGCATCCCGGCCCCCGGCGTGATGTCCTCCCTGCCCGCGGCCGCAGGCGGGGTCCTCGGCTGGATCGTGTCCTCGGCCCTCGACGCCCTGGCGGCAGCCCGCGGCGGCACGGATGCCGTCCGGATGACGATGACCGCCGGCGGATTCTGGCTGCTGCTCTGGCTCGCGGCGGCTGCGCTGGGCGGCAGCTGGGCCGTGGTGGCGCTGGTGGGCCGCTCCCGCGGCGGAGACCGGTCGTGATCACCCTGCTGCTGGCGGCAGCCCTGGCGGCGGCCCCGGTTCCGAGGGTCGGCGCGGCGCTGGTCATCGACCGGCCGACGCAGGGCCCGGTGGTGACGGTGCTGGGCGATGTCGTGGTCGCCTCCGAGGTGGTGGGGGACGTGGTGGCGGTCGGCGGCGACGTGGAGCTTGCCCCCGGGGCGGTGGTTCGCGGCGACGTGGTGGCGCTCGGCGGCAGCGCCTTCGGGGCCGGCAGCGCGACCGGGAGGGTCGTCGGCCTCGGCAGCCTCGGCCTTGGCGGAAAGGCTCGCGCGTCCCGGCCCGCCGGCTCGGTGGCCTGGGGGCTGGGCCTGCTCAGGGTCGGCCTGTGGGTGGTGGTGGGCTCCCTGCTGGTGTTTTTTGCGCCGCGCACCGTGCGGGGCGCCGGCGAGCAGGTGCTGCGACAGCTCTGGCAGACGCCGCTCATCGGCGTGCTCTCTTTGCTGGTCTGGCTCGTCACGGTGGTGCTGGCGCTGGCGGTCACCGCGACCCCGCTCGGGGCGGGGTGCCTACTCCTCGCGGTAGCCCTGCTGCTGGTGGCCAAGCTCGTCGGGGTTGCAGCGGTCGCCTGGCTGCTCGGCAAGGCCGCCGTCCCCGCGCTCCCGATTACGTGGCGCGGGGAGCTGCCGCGCACCGGAATCGCTCTCCTGATCATGACCGCGCTCTCGGCGGTCCCGGTCCTCGGGGCCGCCCTGTGGCTGGTCGTCAACGTCGTGGGCGTCGGGGCCGTGGCCGGGGCGCTGCTCCAGCGCCTGCCGCTGGCCCTGCCTTTCCCCCGTCTGGCTTCCCGCTGACGTGGGGACACCGACCCCAGCGACGGCGTCTGTCGTAGCGACCACGGCTCTCCGTCCAACGGTTGGACCAACACCCTTCACAAGGGAGGCAGAACAATGAAACGCGTGCTCACTTTGCTTTTCTTGGCGCTCTTCGTGTGCGCGGCTGTCCCCGCCCTCGCGGCGATCGACGCGCGCCTGACGCGGCAGCCCGCGGTCTCGGCCACCCAGATCGCCTTCGTCTACGCGGGCGATGTCTGGGTCGCTCCGAAGGCCGGCGGGGTCGCGCAGCGGCTCTCCACACCGCCGGGCGAGGAGTCGTTCCCTCGCTTCTCTCCGGACGGCTCGCTGATCGCCTTCACGGGGAACTACGACGGTAACGAGGACATCTACGTGGTTCCGGCAGGCGGCGGACTCCCGAAGCGCCTGACCCACCACCCGATGCCCGACCGGATGCTGTACTGGTACCCGGACGGAAAGGCGATCCTGTACGCCTCGCCGATGGCGAGCGGCAGCCAGAGGTTCAACCAGCTCTACAGACTTTCGGTTGACGGTGGACTGCCGGAGAAGCTGCCGGTGCCGTACGGTGAGTTCGGCGAGATCTCTCCCGACGGGAAGACCCTGGCGTTCGTGCCGAACAGCCAGGACTTTCGCACCTGGAAGCGGTACCGCGGTGGGTGGGTGTCCCGCATCTGGCTGTTCGACCTGACGACCCACGCCTCGAGGCCAGTTGGCGACGACAGCGCCAGCTACAGCCAGCCGATGTGGCACGGATCCACGCTGTACCTCCTCAGCGACCGCGATGCCAACAAGCGCAACAACGTCTGGGCGCTCGACACCAAGACCGGCAAGATGCACCAGGTTACGACGTTCGCGGAGTACGACGTGCACTTCCCCTCCGCGGGCCCGTCGGAGATCGTGTTCGAGAACGGCGGCCGCCTGTACCTGCTCGATCTCGCGACCGAGAAGGCGCGCGAGGTGAAGATCGAGGTCGTGACCGACCGCGCCACGCTGAAGCCCCAGCTGGAGAAGGTCGTTGACCTGATCGCCTCTGCCGACATCTCTCCCTCCGGCAAGCGCGCCGCGTTCGAGGCGCGCGGCGACGTCTTCACGCTCCCCGCTGAGCACGGCCCCATCTACAACATCACCCGTACCTCGGGGTTCGCCGAGCGCTACCCGGCCTGGTCGCCAGACGGCAAGCAGGTCGCCTACTGGAGCGACAGGACCGGCGAGTACGAGCTGGCCGTCCGCAACGCCGACGGCTCGGGGGAGGAGCGCACGGTGACCACGCTCGGTCCCGGCTTCCGCTATCGCCTGTTCTGGTCCCCGGATTCCACCAAGCTGGTTTTTGCCGACCAGGCGATGAACATCAACCTGTGTGACGTAGCCACCGGTACGGTCACCAGGATGGACAAGGGGCTGTACATGCTCGACGGCGACCTTAAAGGCTTTGCCGTGAGCTGGTCCGCAGACTCCCGCTGGGTGACGTTCGGGCGCGCCGTCGAGAGCGGAAACGGCGTCATCTTCCTCTACGACACGCAGGAAAAGAAGGTCAGCCAGGCTACATCCGGGTTCTACGACGACTCCGGGCCGGTCTTCGATCCGGACGGCAAGTACTTGTACTACGTGTCGGGCCGCGCGTTCCAGCCTTCCTACGGGAGCGACCAGACGTGGATCTACGCCAACACGGCCAACCTCGTAGCAGTCCCCCTGAGGGTGGACGTGCCTTCCCCGGTGGCGCCCCGTAACGACGTCGAGGAGGGCAAAAAGGACGAGACCAAGAAGGACGAGAAGAAGGACGAGGGCACGAAAGAGGAGGCGAAGAAACCCGAGGGTGGAAAGGAGGAGGCGGCGAAGACCGAGAAGGGCGAAAAGAAGGCCGAAAAGCCCGCCAAGCCGGAGCCGGTCAAGATCGACCTGGCCAACTTCGAGGAACGGCTCGTGATCCTGCCGCCCAAGGCCGGTCGGTACGCCGACCTCCAGGCCCTGTCGGGCAAGCTGTTCTACCGGCGGCTCCCGCGCACCGGGTCCGGCGAGGAGAACAGCCCGATCGTCTTTTACGACCTCAAGGAGCGCGAGGAGAAGACCGTGCTCGCCGACGCGGACGCCTACCAGATCGCAGCGGGAGGAGAGAAGATCCTGGTTGCCAAGAAGAAGGATTTCGCGATCATCGACCCCAAGCCCGATCAGAAGATGGAGAAAAAGCTCGCCACCTCGGAGCTCGAGATGACGGTGGACCCGGTCGCCGAGTGGCACCAGATCTTCAACGACGCCTGGCGCTTCGAGCGCGACTTCTTCTACGATCCCAACCTGCACGGCGTGGACTGGGGCGAAATGCGCACCCGCTACGGCGCCCTGCTCGATCAGTGCGTCACCCGCTCCGACGTGAACTTCGTGCTCGGTGAGCTGATCGCCGAGCTCAACTCATCCCACACCTACCGTGGCGGGGGCGACCTCGAGAAGGGCGAGAAGCGCGGCGTCGGCCTGCTGGGTGCCGACTTCACCCTCGAGAACGGCGCCTACCGGATCGGGAAGATCTACGACGGCGCGCCGTGGGACGCCGAGGTGCGCTCACCGCTCCTGGAGCCCGGGCTGAAGATCAAGGAGGGCGACTATCTGCTCGCCGTCAACGGCGCCAAGGTGGACACCACTCAGGATCCGTGGGCGGCGTTCGACGGCCTCGCCGGCAAGGACGTGATGCTCACGGTGAACGACAAGCCCACGATGGAAGGCTCCCGGAAGGTGCTGGTGAAGACGCTCGAGAGCGAGGCACGGCTGCGCAACCTGGCGTGGATCAACGCGAACCGCCTAAAGGTCGAGAAGGCGACCGGGGGCCGGATCGGCTACATCTACGTGCCCGACACCAGCACGGAAGGCCAGGACGAGCTGTACCGCCAGTTCATGGGGCAGCTCCGCAAGGAGGGGGCGATCATCGACGAGCGCTTCAACTCCGGCGGTCAGATCCCCGACCGTTTCATCGAGCTCCTCAACCGCCCGGTCACCAATTACTGGGCGGTGCGGGACGGGAAAGACTTGCAGTGGCCCTTTGCGGCGATCCCGGGCCCAAAGGTGATGCTGATCAACGGCTGGAGCGGATCGGGCGGCGACTGCTTCCCGCTCTACTTCAGGATGGCCGGGCTCGGGCCGCTGATCGGACGGCGCACCTGGGGCGGCCTGATCGGCATCTCGGGCGTCCCCGACCTGATCGACGGCGGCAACGTGACCGTGCCCACCTTCGGCATCTACTCCACGGACGGCAAGTGGATTGTGGAGGGGCACGGCGTGGACCCGGACATCGACGTGGTGGACGACCCCGCCAAGATGTGGGATGGCGGCGACCCGCAGCTCGACCGGGCGATCGACGAGGTGATGCGCCTGTACAAGGAGAAGCCGCCGGTGGTGCCCAAGCGGCCGGCGTACGAGAACCGGGCAGGGAAGTAGCGCTCTCGCGGTTTGGCTCTCGAAGCATCGAAGGCGGGCGGCTCCGGCCGCCCGCTTTGCTTCGCTTGGGCGGGGGCGCCCGCTTCGCTCCGCTTGGGCCGGCGAGGGCGCCCGCCCTACTTCTTTTCTTGTGGCGCGGCTGCCCTCAGCCGCGCACCTTGGCCGAACGCGCGCGGCGGAGGTCCCCGACTTGCCCGCACCTCGTGTCGTTGGCGCGGGCGGTGCGACGGTTCAAAGCCCGCTAAGGTATTCTGGACAGACATTCGGGGGCACGAAAACCCGCGGGAGGACGCGAGATGATCAAGTTCATCCAGTGCATCAGGAAGAAGCCCGAGCTCTCCCACGTCGAGTTCCGGCGCCTGTGGGCGGAGTACAGAGAGCGGGCGGCGGCGGTTGCCGAGGTGACCGGCGTCGCGCGCTTCTCGATCAGCACGATGCTCACGGTCGCCCACAACGTGCACGTGCAGCTCGAACGCGGCACCGTGGCCCCGTTCGACGGGGTCGCCGAGTTCTGGTTCCCCCGCGCTGCCGGCCTGGAGGAGGTCTTCGAGCGCCCCGAGGTCGTCAAGCGCGTGACGGCGATGCGGGAGCTGCAGGAGCAGCTCGCCGACCTCAGCCAAAGCGTCTTCTTCTTCGCGTCCGAGGAAGTCGTCTCCGGCTAGGAGGCCCTTGCAACCGACCGGCCGAGGTCTCCCGTCGACCTCCTCTGGCTCGCCAGGCCGCGAGCGCGTGGGGCGCGCGCTACAGGGTTTCCTCGAGCGGTTTCGCTTCACGGTGATCGCCCTGGTCGTGAGCACTTTCCCGGAGAGCGCCAAGCGCAGTGGGTGGCCGTCGGCCTACGCCTCGGCGGCGGCGCACGCCTTCGGCGGCTGGGTCGAGGCGCTCGCGTCAGCGGGCCTCTTCGGCATCGGGTTCCTGCGCTACGTCAGTGGCTTTGTGCAGGGTCCTGGCGGTACCTACCTCATGCAGAAGCCTGGCAGCCTGACCTATGGCGATTTCTTCGGGATGGGTGCACTCGGCTACGTGAGCTATCTCGTGACGCCGGTGGCCTGGGTCACGCTCTACTGCTTCGCCGAGGGGATCCTCCGTGCGCTCGACGCGGCGTACTCGGAACGGATGCTGGGGATGGCGTTCGTCGCGGTTCCGTGGCGCGGCGCACTGGCGCTCAGCAAGGCCATCGGGCGCAGACGGCTCGAGAGCCGGCTGGGCCCCGAGGGTCCGGACGAGGTGGTCCTGGGGAAAGCCGGCGCGTCGGTTGCGTTGACGATCTTCGCCGCGCGCGAGAAGCCGTGGGTCGAGAACCAGGTGCTGGAGTACGGGGGTGAGTTCTACCGCTCCGTCGGCAAGCGCCTCATCGTCCGCGGTGGTCACCACGCCTACCGGTACGAGTTTCGTCACCTCGAGCACGGCGACATCATCCGCGGGACGCTCGTGCGCTACCCGCCCGAGGAAGAGGCCCCGCCGCCAGACACCAGAACTGGACGGGGCAACGAGGGCGCTTCCGGGAAGGCCGGGCGCTGACCTGCCAACTTCGACGGACCGGGTACCCTGGCGAGCCTACGCCTCCAGCTTTGCCGTCATCGTGATCTCGGCCTTGAGCAGGCGTGATATCGGGCAGCCCGTCTTGGCGTCGGCGGCGGCCTTGTCAAACGACGCCTGAGAGGCGCCCGGCACCTTGGCGACGACGTCGAGGTGGACCCTGGTTACGGTGAAGCCGGCGTCGGTCTTCTCGAACGTGACGGTGGCGGTCGTGTGAACGCTCGTTGGCGTCAGCTTGGCCTCCCCCAACTGGCCGGAGAGCGCCATCGAGAAACAGCCGGCGTGGGCCGCGGCGATCAGTTCCTCCGGGTTGGTGCCGATGCCGTTCTCGAAACGGGTCGAGAAGCTGTACTGGGTTCCCTTGAGAACTCCACTGTCGGTCGAGATCGTTCCCTTGCCGCCCTTCAGGTCGCCACTCCAGATCGCGCTGCTCTTGCGTTGCATCGCTGCTCTCCTTTCGTCCGTGGGGTGATGGCTCTTGTCCATGACCGGGCGGCGCGCAATGCAACGCCTCGGCCTTCACCGCTAACAATCCGTTCGCTCTCGCCAATCCCTGCCTGGCAGGGATGAGAATCTCCTTTTCACGCCATCCAGGATAGCGGCAGCGCGACAACCACCGAGGACTCCGCTCTTACCCGAGATGGTTGTGTGATGATACCTGCTGGCGATCGAGCGTCTCGGCAATCAGCAAGAGGGTCCTGCCGGGGACGATCGCGGTGCGTGCGGACAGGAAGCTCCGCGGGGACGCGCCGGGCGAGCCGGCGCGTCCCACGCGGTCACGGCGACGTCAGGGCTTCTTCTCCGGACTCTTCGGCATCCAGAACGCCGGGTCTTTCTGCCGCGTCTCGGCGGGAACGTAGCTCTGCACGGGATCGAGACGGTAGCGGTTCGTTGTGCTGCTGACGACCCCTTCGGTGAAGGCCTTCTGCAGCGTGCTGCGCTCCTCGAACGTAAGGCCCTTCCAGGTGACCTCGCCGTCCGTCATCGCCTTGTCGAATTCGGCGAAGGACGCCACGGTCGAGAACATGAGGTAGGTCCCGTCGGGGGCACCGGCCACCACCTCGTAGGTGCGCCAGCGGTTGCTCGACGCAGAGCGCCCCGCCGCGGCGGCCCACGTCTTCACGGCGGCCGCGAAGTCCTCGCCGTGTCCGGGCTTCACGCGGAAGGTGGTGATCTCCCAGAAGCGCATCATCGCGATGTCGGGGTACTCGCCGCGGCTGAGCTCCGGCCGGCCGACGGCCTGGATCGCGGTCGCGTCGCTTATGAACTCGGCATCGCCCCGGGAGAGCCTTTCAGTCTCCGCGGTCAAGGCCGGGTCGGCCTGTTCCCTGGCCATCGCCTCGCCGAACCCCGCCTGGGAGGCGTACGGCATGACATACAAGGCCTCCGACGGCCCCGTCACGGACACGAGAGCGATGTAGTATCCGGGGTCCTTCGCCTTCTCGAACGCCGCCGGCCATCCGGCTTCCCACTTCGAGTGGTCTGCGTAGCGGCCAACCTTCACCTGCTCGCGGACGATGTGGAGGAACTTCGGCTGCGTCGTCGGTAGGCCCTTAGCGAGGGCCGCGACGGGTGCCGCCGCAGGTGCCGCGACGGGTGGCGCGGCGGGTGGCGCAGCAGGTGCCGCGGCGGCCGGTGGCTGCTGCGGTGCCGGCGTTGCGGCCGGCGGTGGCGCCTGTGCGACAGCCCACCCGGCGACGGCGAACACGGCGAGGACTGCCACTGCAAAAGCGGTGAACGATCTCATCTTACCCCTCCCTTGGATTGAAGCTTTGACGATTCTAGCGGGGTCGTCAAAAGGGAGTCAATTGGCCTTTGGTCCAATACGGGGCTGCCAAAAGGGCCGCGATACAAGCGCGGTGGCATCGGCCGCCCGTAATTTTGCCCCGCCGGGCGCCCAGCGGGGTTGTAGGGGGCGCTTACGGGCGCCGGCCGGCTTGGGGGATACAAGCGGGATACAAACGGGGCTTTCTGAAGGGTACGGGCCGCACGTGGCGGCCCGCAGATTTTCGATTTGAATTGGTGGAGCCGCCCGAACCGTTGGCGATGGTACGACCCGCGAGCGTCCAGGAGCGGATCGTCCCCGCCTGCCCTGCCTCATTTTCCGGAGTGCCTCGGCCGAAATGGCCACTCGGCGGAGGCGCCCGCGCCGCGACTGCACTCTCGAAAGGCCAAGGGCGCGGCCAAGCGGCGGCTGCTTGAACGCGGCCACACGTGGCCTCATAATTAGCGGAAGTAACAAAACCAAGGGGCGGGGGACCTCTTGGACTGGAGCCAACCATGCTATGCAGCGAGAGACCAGTAGCTTGCCTTGCAGTAGGGTTGTGGCTGTCCGTCGTCGCGCTCGCCCTTGCCGGCGATCCGCGAACGGACACCGTACCCGGTGCGACCGACGGCACACCCGGTGTGAGCCCCCCGCAGCGGCTCCTGGCGGCCCCGCACCAGTTGTGGTCGGTCCGCACCACCAAAGAGAGCTACGCCGCCACAGACCGTGCCGTCTTGGTCGGCACATGGCCCACCGGCGCGGCCACGACAGCGATCGTCCCGGAGCTCGCGCCTTCCGAACCGGTCGGCGATCCCGAGGACGCGCCGGCCACCACCGGAGGCGCGCGGGTGGTCCTGGAGCGCTCGGTGGAATCACTGGAAACAACCCAGCCAACGGCGTCGCCCGTGGAGCTTTGGATGGAGAAGTGTGATTTGGCTGGGAGCCGTTTGCCTCGTGGGGTGAGAAGCCCTGGTGTACCCATGGGCGATCCACCCGGAGGCCCATCGCCTGAAGAGGCGCCGGTCACTCTCGCCGGAGCGAACTTCCCCATCTGCAACGTCCCCACCGATGTCAGCAGGACGGAGGCGCTGGACCGCTCGAGCGTCGCGTACAATCCCCAGAGCGGCGAGTATTTTGTCGTGTGGCACGCCACCACGCGCGCCTCCTCCAACAACATCTACGGGAGGTTCGTGTCGGCCGCCGCATCTCCGCTCGGAGCGCCGTTCGCGATTGCCGAGACCGCGGGAATCGAGCTTGCGCCCAGCGTCGCCTACGACGCCACGGCGAACCAGTACTGGGTCGCATGGACCGACCTGGGCTCAGGCAGCACCGGAAACATCCATCTGCGTCGCCTCTCACCTACGGGGGCGCCGCTCGGCAGCGACATCGTCGTGAACGGGGCCGGGCCGATCGCGTTTGCGGCCCGCGTCGCCTGGGGCGCGGGGCGCTGCATGGTCGTCTGGAACTCGGATCCCGGCGACGGCAACGCCCATATTCTGCTCCGCGCCTACGACGCGGCGGGCACCGCCCTCACGCCGGGCATGCTGCTCAGTGACGCCGCGGGAAAGTCGACCGATCCCGACATCTCCTTCAACCCAACGGACCAGAACTTCCTCGTCGTGTGGAGCCAGCAGCGGGCCGGGACCGGCTGGGACGTCAAGAGCCTCGGCATCACGGCAGACGTCTACTCGTTCAGCCCGCAGACGATCTCCTCGGCACCGGGAGACCAGAAGACTCCGCGGATCGGCTTCAGCGTGGGTGCCGGCCGCTACCTGGTCGTCTGGTACGACGGCCGGAGTCAACAGACCTGGGACATCTACGGCCGCCTTGTCGGGCGTGACGGTGTGGGCGTGGGGGGTGACATTTCGATTTATGTGGGTGCTTATACCGATGCATTACCCGTGGTGGCCGGCAGCGGCAGCGCCTCACAGTTCGCGGTCGCCTACCAGAGCGACATCAGCGGGGCGACGCAGTTCCAGATCTTGGCCTCGATCGTTTCCGGAAGCGGGGAGGTCGGTAACGCCTTCGTGATCCGCCAGTGGTACAACGCCCGCACCCAACCTGCGATCGCCCTTCGCACCGGCTTCAACGAGTACCTCGTGACGTTTACCGACGATGGCGCGGGGACCCAGCCGGACATTCAGGGGCAGGTGGCCCGCGGCGATGGCACCCTGGCCGGCTCGCTGATCACCGTTGCCAGGGGGCGGAAGGGGCAGGAGGCTCCGAGGCTGACGTACGACCCGGCGCACGGCGAGTACCTTTCGGTCTGGGCCGACTACCGCACCGGCTCGGACTACGATCTCTACGCCCGGCGCGTCTCGGCCACAGGCGACCTTCTCGGGCAGGAGGTGGTTGCCGGCAGCGAGTCAGCGCTGTACGGCTACCCGGCCGTGGCCTACGACTCCAGGGCGGACGAGTACCTTGCGGTCTGGCAGGAGGTTCACTCCCCACCAACCGGGTACGACATCTACGCCCGCCGAATCGGCTGGGCAGGCGATGTGCGAGGGTCCGCGTTTCTGGTCTCACGTGACACCGCGACGATCAACGAGGGTGCCCCCCGTGTGGTCTACAACCCCACCTCGGACGAGTACCTAGTGACGTGGCACGCCTTCACCAGCGGCAAGTGGCGGATCTACGGTCAACGGGTCTCCCCGGCCGGCCAGCTCGTCGCAGCCAACTTCGTCGTCAGCGCGAGCACCGGGGACACACAGAACCCCCACGTGGCGTGGAACCGCGCGCGCAACGAGTACCTGCTGGCCTGGCAGGATCTGCGCAACGTTCGCGTCGACATCTATGCCCAGCGGCTGTCAGCCGCGGGCGCCCTGCTAGGCGGGAACTTCGCCATCTCGACCGCCTCCGGCAACAAGGACGGCTGCGACGGGGCGTACAGCGACGCTGCCAACGACTACCTCGTTGTGTGGGGCGACGCCCGAAGCGGGGGCAGCGACATTTACGCGCAGCGGGTCGACGCCACGGGCACTCTCGTTGGTGCTGATTTCCAAATCGCCAATTCATCCGTTGCCGAGACCGCACCTGTCGTGGCTTACGACGCGGTGACCCACGGGTACCTCGTGGCCTACTGGCGGTTCGAGTCCGTCTCGGACTGGGACGTCTGGACCCGTTTTGTTCCGGGGACAGGCGCCCCATCCGACCCGAGCGTTGCTGTCGCCACGGCCACCGAGGTGCAGAACTGGGTGGAGCTCACTCAGAACACGACGAGTGGGGAGTTCTTGGCCGTCTGGCAGGATTTCCGCGCCGGCAGCTACAACATCTACGGCCAACGCTTGAACAACCCAGGATCCTCCGGCTGCTCCTTCAGTCTCTCGGCAACGAGTCAGAACTTCACGGCGGCGGGGGGGACCGGAACCGTTGGCGTGACCGCACCCTCCGGCTGCGCGTGGAGCGCAAGCAGCGGCGTTGCTTGGATCACCGTAACCGGCGGAGCGAGCGGGTCCGGCAACGGCACGGTGAGCTACTCGGTGGCCTCGAATCCCGGCGACGCACGGGTCGGAACCCTGACCATTGCAGGTCAAACGTTTAACGTTTCTCAGGACCCACAGTCGTGCGCGTACTCCCTCAGCGTTTCTTCCGCGAACTTCACGAGCGTCGGGGGCAACGGCAGTGTCGCAGTCACCGCACCCGCCGGTTGCGCATGGACGGCCTCCACGAGCGCCAATTGGATCCACATCACCGGCGGCTCGGGGACAGGGAGCGGAACCCTCTACTACAGCGTCGATGCCAACTCAGGCCCGACCCGGTCCGGGACGATCTCCCTTCAGGGGCTGATCTTCACGGTCAACCAGTCGGGGACAGGCGCCTCCTTGCCGTATTCCCACTGGATCGCCGCAGTGAGCCACGTGGACGGGGCCAGCAGTTCGCACTGGCGCAGTGACGTCGCGGTGCTCAACCGCTCCTCCTCGCAGGCGACGGTGGAGTACCGCCTGTACACGCCGAGTGGAGTCAATACACAACAAGTTGTGGTGGCGGGCAACGCGCAAGACTTCCACAGGGACATCACGGCGTGGCTCGGGCTTTGGTCCGGGTCGGGATCCCTCGAGGTCCGGTCGAGCCAGGACATCTTCGTCATGGGCCGGACGTACAACCAGGTGGACTCCACGCACACCTACGGCCAGAACTACGACGGGCAGGACCCCGACTCCAGCCTGCTCTCCACCGGCCAGTCCGCGTGGCTGCCGCTGCTCTCGCAGACCCCCGGCTTTCGGTGCAACATCGCCATCACCAACGCGGGAACCACCACTGCTTCGGTGACGCTCGCGCTCTACGACGGCCAGGGGAACCTGCTGTGGAGCGGCAGCGACGAGTCGAGCGCGATCGCCTCGGGGGGATTCATCCAGTACCTGAAGCCGTTCCAGAAGTACGCGGGCAGGAACGACATCGAGCACGGGTACGCGCGGGTCACGGTGAACTCGGGCTCCAACATCATCGTGTGGGCCTCGGTGATGGACGAGAATACCGGCGACCCGACGACCATCTTCATGAAGCGTTAGACCCGCGCCGAGTCGTTGGGGGAGACGGCTACTCGGCGTAATGCCGGGTAGGGGGGTCACCCTGGAGACGCCGGGCAGCTTCGACCGGCAGTAGGCTGGTATCGCGGGTGTCCTGAGTGTCGTCCTCGCGTGCACCGGGACGGCTGGCGCCGCCGAGAACCGCTCGGTCCAACTCGCGCCGGCGGGCGGCATGGTCTACTTCCTCCAGGTCGCCCCGGACAACCCGGACCACGTCTTTGCCGGGACGTACAAGGGGGGACCTTTCGAGACGACCGTGGGAGGCGCAAAGGGATAGGAAGTTCCTTTCCACGCCATCGAGGGCATGGCCAGCTGGGAGCGTGTCGATGGCCCCCGGAGCGGCCGCGACAGCAGCCTCTAGGGGCATGACCAAGAATGTGAAGACCGTGGAGTCGCGAGAGGGAAGCTGACGTCCATAGGTGCCGGCGTCCGGCGGTCACGGTTCGAACCCTGGCGCGCCGCCAGCGACGGGCTGGGCGAGGTTCTGTTCGAGCCGGAGTCATCGCCAGAGGAGGCGATCTCCGAGCCAAGGGACGCACGACGGACGCAAAACATGGGTCCAAAAGGCTGCGGGCCGCTCGTTGCGGCCCGTTCGTGTTTGATTCGAATTGGTGGAGCCGACGCGGATCGAACGCGCGGCCTCCAGAGTGCGATTCTGGCGCTCTCCCAGCTGAGCTACGGCCCCACCACCGGGCGCGGAGTCTATCACGGGCCCCCGGTCGGGTAAAGCCTCAGGCTTCCCGGGCCCATGGTTCAAAGCATTGGGCCATCAACAGGAGAGCCGGCGCGGAGCGCCGGCCCCACACGTTCTTCGTGTCACCGAGGTCAGAGCAGCTCGATCTTCCCCGAGCCGGTCGTGACGAAGATCTTGGGATCCTTCCCGGAAAGGTCGAGCTTGATGGCGTCGGGGTCGGTCTTCCCCGGGTACAAGGAGCGGATCTCGCCCTTGGTGCTCGAAAGCACGCCTCCCGGTGCCGTCCCGGGTGGGAGCGTGACGCGTACCTTCCCGGAGGTGGTCGTGATTCGGGCCTCGTCGCCGGAGGGAAGCCCGTCGAAGCGGGCCACCACGTCCCCCGAGGTCGTGTTGACGACGACCGGGCCGAGCATCCCCGTGAGCTGGACCGCGCCGCTGGCGTTGTCGCAGTTGGCCGTGCGCGCCCCGCCGGTGAGCTCGATCGAGCCGCTGGCGGAGCGGCCCAGCAGGCTGTCGATCGCCCTGCTGGCCTGCAGTTGGATGCTGCCGGACACGGAGCGAGCCTCCAGTCGCGGGACCCAACCCGCGAACTCGATGTCCCCCGATGCGGAGCGCAGGCGCATGGGCTTCGCCTCGGGGAACTCGCCTTCCGCGCGCAGGGTGCCCGAGGAGGTGGAGAGGTCCGGACGAACGTTGAGGGGCAGCGTCAACTCGACACGCGCCTTGGTCCCCAGCACGCCCTTGAAGAGGCTGACCCCGCCCGGGTCGGGTGCCGTGATGCGGAGCTCGCCCTCCGTGTCGTCGATGGTCGGCCAGTGGGCCTCGATCCACGCTTTCGCCTGCTTCTCCGAAAGGGCGGCGGCAACCAGCTCGACCTTGAGCCTAATGTCAGGGATGTCGGAGGCGCGGACATAGACGTCCAGGGCACCAACGTCCACCAGCACGACCTTGCCCGGCTGGCTTGGGAAGGACTTCTCGAGGACCTCGGTCTTCTCTGCGGCGGCCGCGAAGGAGGCAAGCAACAGGAGCACGGCGCCGATCGCTGGCAGCTTCATCGTTCCCTCCAAGGCACCAGCATCGTAGGGTTTCCGGGCCTGGAAACGCAAGGCCAGCTTGACAGCCGGGGTGGGGGAGGCTAAGTTTCGCGTGCCCGAAAACGGGCGTGAGCGGGCATAACTCAGCTGGTAGAGTGTCAGCTTCCCAAGCTGAAAGTCGCGGGTTCAAATCCCGTTGCCCGCTCCACTCACCTCCTCGAGATCGGAGGCTCCCTTGGCCAAAGGCGGCGGCGACAGGCTCGATGTTCGGCAGGCAGCGACCGGCACGGTGATCGCCCGCGAGACGCGCGTCGAAGGGCACGTCTCGGGCAACCGCGCCGTCAGGGTCGAGGGCTTCCTGAAGGGCACGGTTCGTCTCCAGGCCCCTCTGGAAATCCTTGAAGGCGCCCAGGTTGAAGCCGACGTACACGCGACCGTGGTGCGGGTTGCGGGCACCGTGACGGGCAACGTCACCGGCGGCGAGCTCGTCGAGCTGCTGGCGAGCGCCGTCGTCAAGGGCGACGTCGCCGCTCCCGCGCTTCATGTCGTCGAGGGTGCCAGGCTCGAGGGACGGGTCCAGATGTTGCTGGAAAAGCCGGGGAAGCCGCCCACCGGCTGACCCCCGGGAAGCCCGAAAAACAAAGGTTTTTGCAGGGTCTATGACGGTTTGACCGGGGGTGTATACTCCAAATCAGGAGAGGTGCGCTGACCGTGAGCAGTCACACGACGGTGGAGATCTTCGGGCGCAGGTTCGAGCTGCGCGCCACGGAAACGACCGAGCGGGTGGAAGAGCTCGCCCGCTACGTGGACCGGCGGATGCGCGAGCTGGCCGAGGTCTCGCAGCACGTGGACACGTCCAAGCTCGCGGTGCTGACGGCGCTTAACATAGCGGACGAGCTGTTCAAGGAGCAGGAAACAGAACCTGGGACGCGAACAGAACAGATACGACGACGGGTGGAAGGGTTGATAGCGCGGTTGGATGAGGTTCTGACGCCCTCCTGAAGGAGGGCCGCGGAATGAATGAAAAGGGGGCCCCTGCGCGGTTGGTGATGAGCGAAACTATTCTTGAACCAACACCTATTTGACGGGTTCGGCGTCCCGACTCCTCGAGCCAGCCTCACGGCGAGCGACGGGAGCCGGGCAGAACCCCAACCTGTGGTTAGCAGGTTCAAATAGGGTTGCTCACACGGCCGAGTGCGGGGGCCCTTTTCCCTCCTCCCTCCACCCCCAGGTGCGTACGCGCGCCCAGGTTCGTTGAAAGGGGGGACCCATGAGCGGCGTTGTCATCGTCGCCAGTGCGGTAGTAGCTGCAATTGTTGCACTTACACTCATCCTCGTGTACGGCCGTCGGGCCAAGGCTTTGGCGGCAAAGGCGCGGGCCGAGGCCGAGCAGGAAGGCCGGAGGGTGCTCGCGGCGGCCCAGCAGGAGGCCGAGCAGCGTCTCAGGGACGCCTCCATCGAGGCGAGGGAGAAGCTCCTCGCTGCCCGGACCGAGTTCGAGCGCGAGACCCACGAGCACCGCCAGGAGTTGCTGACGCTGGAGCGGCGCCTCGACCAGCGCGAAGGCGCTTTGGACGAGCGAGCCCGCGGCGTCGAGACTCACGAGAAGGAGCTGGAGCAGAGCAAGAAGCAGCTGGAGGATCGCGAGACCGCCCTCGCCATGCAGGAGGACGCCCTGGCGGTGGCCAGCGCCGAGCAGCGGGCCCAGCTCGAGCGCATCGCGCGCCTCACCTCCGAGCAGGCCAAGGGCGAGTTGATGCGCGCCATGGAGAACGAGGCGCGCATGGACGCCGCCAAGGTCATCCGCCGTCTCGAGGAGGAGGCCAACCAGGAAGCCACCAACCGCGCCCGACGCGTGATCTCCCTCGCCATCCAGAGGATCGCGGCGGACCACGTGGTGGAAAGCACGGTCTCGGTGGTGGACCTCCCCAACGACGAGATGAAGGGGCGGATCATCGGCCGTGAGGGCCGCAACATCCGGGCCCTGGAAACCGCCACCGGCGTCGACCTGATCGTGGACGACACCCCGGGTGCGGTGCTGCTCTCCTGCTTCGACCCGATCCGCCGCGAGGTGGCGCGGCTGTCCCTCGAGCGGCTGATGCTCGACGGCCGCATCCACCCCGGCCGCATCGAGGAGGTCGTCGGGAAGGTTCGGCTGGAGCTGGAGGAGAAGATCTTCCGGGACGGCGAGGCGGCCGCCATCGAGCTCGGCCAGCCGGACTTCCACCCGGACATCCTGAAGCTGCTCGGACGCCTGCAGTACCGCACGTCGTACGGGCAGAACGTGCTGTCCCACTCCAAAGAGGTCGCGTGGCTGGCGGCCCACATGGCCGCCGAGCTGGGGGTCAACGTCCGGGTCGCGAAGCGTGCCGGCCTGGTGCACGACGTCGGCAAGGCGGTCGACCGCGAGATGGAGGGCACGCACCTCTCCATCGGGCGCGACCTGCTGCGCAAGTACGGCGAGTCCGAGGAGGTCATCCACGCCATGGAGTGCCACCACGGCGACGTGGACCCGCGCACCGTGGAGGCGGTGCTTGTCACCGCCGCGGATGCCCTCTCGGCGGCCCGCCCGGGCGCCCGGCGCGAGATCCTCGAGAGCTACCTCAAGCGGCTCGAGAAGCTGGAGAGCATCGCCGGCGACTTCAAGGGCGTCCAGAAGGCCTTCGCCATCCAGGCGGGGCGGGAGCTGCGAGTCATCGTGGAGTCCGAGAGGCTCTCCGACGAGGACGCGGTCTGGCTCTCCCGCGACATCGCCAAGAAGATCGAGGCCGAGCTGACCTACCCCGGGCAGATCAAGGTCACGGTCATCCGCGAGACCCGTGCGGTGGAGTACGCGCGATAGCACGGAGGCTCGAGGGCTCGGGCTCGCGGCGTGAGGGTGTGCAACCTCGCGTCGCGGCTCCCGTGCACGGTTGGACCCCGGCGGCAACGCGCGGGCTCGGGAAGCAGAGGCAATACATCGCGCCGCCAGCGTAGGCCCGCGAAGGAGGGAAGCGTGGAAGGCGACGTCGTCCTGTCGGTCCGGGATGTGACGAAGAGGTTCGGGCCGGTGCGGGCCGTGGACGAGCTCTCGTTCACGGTGCGACGCGGCACGATCACCGGGCTTCTCGGGCGCAACGGTGCGGGAAAGACCACCACGCTGCGGATGATCAACGGGATCTTCCTACCGGACTCCGGAGTCATCGAGCTGTTCGGCACGACGGATGCAGCGGCGGCGCGCGACCGAATCGGGTACCTGCCCGAGGAGCGCGGGCTCTACCGCAAGATGCGGGTGCTCGAGCAGCTCCTCTTCCTCGCGGCGATCAAGGGCCGCCGTCCGGCGGACGCGCGCCCCAGCGCCGAGCGCTGGCTGCAGCGTTTCGATCTCTGGGACAAGCGCGCGGGAAAGCTCGAGGAGCTTTCCAAGGGCAACCAGCAGAAGGTACAGCTCATCGGGGCGCTGCTGCACGACCCCGAGGTGGTGACCCTGGACGAACCGACGTCGGGACTCGACCCGGTCAACGTGGTGCTCGTGCGGAACATCCTGAAGGAGCTGAAGGCCGAGGGGAGGACGATTCTGCTCTCCACCCACATGATGGCCGAGGCCGAAAAGCTGGTGGACGAAATCGTACTGATCCACCAGGGCAGGGCGGTGCTGACCGGGGAGCTGGACGACGTGCGCGCGTCGTTCGGCAAGAACTCCGTGCACCTGACGTTCGAGGGTGACGGCGCCTTCCTGACGGGTCTGCCCGGCGTGGCCCAGGGGCGGGTCGAGACCAACGTGGCCGAGCTTCGCCTGGAAGCCGGGGCCGACCCGCAGGGTGTCCTGGCGGCGGCAGTGGCCCGGCTACGGGTCAGCCGCTTCGAGGTCGCGTCGCCCTCCCTCGAGGAAGTCTTCATCGACCGCGTCGGGGCGGGCGCGGAGAGCGGCGGCCTGGCGTCCGCGGGGGAGGCCGCGTCATGAGCAAGGCTTTCGCGGTCTTCAGGCGCGAGTACCTGGAGGTCGTCCGCAAGAAGTCGTTCATCATCATGACCCTGCTGTTCCCGTTCCTGATGGGCGGTGTGATGGTGATTCCGGCGATGCTGGCGATGCGCGGCATCGAGAGCAAGCGGGTCGTCATCGTGGATGGCACCGGCCGGCTGCGCCAGGCGTTTGCCGAGAAGCAGGGCGGACAACCCACTGACGAGTCTCCGATTGCGGACCTCGGTCAGAACAAGGCAAAGAAACAGCCGACGTCGCAGGTGGCCAGCGCGCTCGAGATCAAGACCGAGTACGTGGCGGCGAGCGGGGACCCGAAGGCCGCCGCGCAGCCCTACCTGGACCGGCTCAAGGGCAACGGCACGAAGGGCGCGCAGCGCGTGGACGGGGTGCTGGTCATCCCCTCCGACGCCTTCGACAACTCCGACGCGAAGCTGGGCTACTACAGCCGGGCGGCCACGGACTTCATCACCCAGGAGAGGCTCGGCGGCATGGTCAACCACGCGGTCTCGCGCGGGCGTCTGGCGAGCCGCGGGATCGAGCCCGCCGAGGCGGACCGCCTGCTCAAGCGCCTGCGTGTCGAAGTGGTGAAGGTCTCCAAGACAGGCGAGGAGAAGAAGGGTGGCGAGCTGTCCTTCCTCGTGGGCTTTGTGTTCGCCGCGCTGCTCCTCGTCCCCAACCTGATCTATGGCCAGGAGGTGATGCGCGGGATCGTGCAGGAGAAGACCGAGCGCGTGGTGGAGATCCTGATCTCCTCGATGTCGTCGCTTCAGCTGCTCTCCGGCAAGGTGCTCGGCCTCGCGGCGGTGGGCCTCACCCAGGTCGCGGTCTGGATGACGATGGGCGGGCTGATGGCCGTCTACACCGGCGGCGCGGCGCTCATGGGGGGAATCAACCTCTTCCAGTACTTCGAGGTGCGGGTGATCCCCTGGTTCTTCGTCTTCTACCTGCTGGGCTACCTGATCTACGTGTGCATCTACGCGATCGGCGGCGCGATCTCGAACTCGGAGAAAGAGGCGCAGCAGTTCCTCGGGCCGCTGATGATGGTGGCGATGATCCCGTGGTTCCTGGCGATGCCGATCATCCAGAACCCGGACTCGACGCTGGCGGTGGTGCTCTCGCTCATCCCCGTGTTCACCCCCATCACCATGTTCATGCGAGTGATCGTGTCCGAGCCGCCGCTCTGGCAGCTCGGGCTCTCGATCGCGCTGGCCGTGGGCACGATCTACGTGTTCTTCTGGATGACCGCCAAGATCTTCCGGGTGGGGATCCTGTCGTACGGCAAGCGCCCCAGCCCGGTCGAGCTCTGGCGCTGGCTCAAGGTGGCGTAGCCCGGCCGTAAGCGTCTCCCTCTCCCGCTTGCGGGAGAGGGCAGGGGTGAGGGCCCGAGTGCGTCGTGATCGAGGTGGACGGGGGCCAGCATGCTGAAAGCGTGCGCGATCAGGGCCGCGACCGCTATCTCGAAGCCCAAGGTTTTCGCGTCTTGCGCTTCTGGAACACCGAGGTGCTGACCAACCTCGAGGGTGTCGTGACCGCGATCCGGAGAGCGGTGGTGGACCCCTCACCCTGACCCTCTCCCCATGGGAGAGGGCACCGGGATGGCTGATCATGCAGGGCAGTGACGTCTAGCCCCTCTCCTGCTTGCGGGAGAGGGCAGGGGTGAGGGTGGAAATGGTGCACAATCCCCTTGTGGTGACCCTTGACAGGACTCAGCGTGCTCGCTTGCTCCGTCAGAGTCCGACTGACGCTGAGCGCCACCTATGGAGCGTGCTCCGGAACCGAGGCGTCGGGCCGAAGTTCCGGCGGCAGGTCCCAATTGGCCCGTTCATTGTTGACTTTGCGGCGATCGATGAGCGCGTCGTGATCGAGGTGGACGGGGGCCAGCATGCTGAAAGCGCGCGCGATCAGGGCCGCGACCGCTATCTCGAAGCCCAAGGTTTTCGCGTCTTGCGCTTCTGGAACACCGAGGTGCTGACCAATCTCGAGGGTGTCGTGACCGCGATCCGGAGAGCGGTGGACCCCTCACCCTGACCCTCTCCCCATGGGAGAGGGCACCGGGATGGCTGATCATGCAGGGCAGTGACGTCTAGCCCCTCTCCTCCTGGGAGAGGGGACTGAGATGACCGATGCTGCGAAGTGGTGTCGGTCAGCCCCTCTCCCGCTTGCGGGAGAGGGCAGGGGTGAGGGTGCCGAGGGTCGCCGTGGTCCGACCGCGTGTTCTGTGTGGCCTTCACGCCCCGCTCGGGCGTATTGGTGTCAGGCGGAAACATGGCCGAGGATCACGGCGGGAACGTGTACGCCAGGTAGACCGTCGTCGGCACCGGCACACCGTTGCACGTGGCCGGCTGGTAGTGCCATTCCTTGACCGCCTCCTTGACCCCCTCGGTCAGAGTCCAGAAGCGGCCCTGGATGAAGGCGAGGTCGTGAACAAGCCCGTCGGTGCCGATCTCGGCGAGGCAGAAAACGGTCCCATATTGCCTGTTGGCCTTGCCGCGGGCGAGCTGTTCCACCTCGGCCTTCTTGATCAGCTTCGGCGGCTCCGGCGTCTCGCAGTACGGCCACTTGTCCGCGCCCGCCGGGGGTGCAAAGCCGGCCGGATCCTGGCCCTCCTCTTTGGCAAGCTCGAGGACGGTCGCCTCGACCGCCAGGTCTTTTCCGTCGTAGCAGCGCAGAACCTTTGGGAAGACCTTGTTGCCCAGCGTGACCTGGCCCTCGTACTCGAAGCGCGGCAGCGCGTTCGAATACGCAGCACTGAGGAGCGCGCCGCTGGCGGGGTCGAAGCACAACGTGACCTGGGTGTCCTTGTTGATCCCCACCTCGCTGATCGCCTTCCTTCCCGCCGTGTCCTTCTGCCAGAGGTCACCGGTGGGGGAGACCTCGATGCAGAAAGCCTTGACGCCGCCAACGTCCTTCTGCGAGAGCTTCTTGACCTCCGCGTTGGCCGACAGCCTCAGGTGACGCGCCGGGCTGAGCATTTGCGCGACCTCGTGAAAACGGAACGGCTTGTCGACCACGTTGCGCTTGCGCCAGGCCTGCCCGTCGTACACGCCGGTAAGCTCGCTGTACCCCGGGAAGCGCACCTGCTCGAACCACTGCGCCTGAGAGGCGGCCAGCAGGACGTACTCACCCTCGCGCGTCCCCTCCACGAGGCCGAAGAGCTTGACGTGGGCGCGCAGACGGAACGGTCCTGTGTCCGGCGCGAGGAGCTTCTGCAGCTGGGTCGCGCGGGCGATCAGCGCCACACCCTTCTGCTGCTGGTCCTCCGCCGCGGCCGCCTGAGGCGCCGTGAGCGTCGTGGCCGCGAGAGCCAGCACGATCCCCAGGCAAGCAAGAGCCGAGAGAGAGCGACACACAGATCCGCGCACGTTACGATTCATGGCTGACCTCCTCGAGGCTGCTGTTGCAGAAAGGATATTCCAGGTGCAGGCAAAAGACAATGTGAGACGCCATCTCAGTGACCCCGCCGGGTGTGCCACGCCGATCCCGAAGCGAGAAGGGCGCGGGAGTGTGCCCGCGGACTACCGGGCCGCTGCGGCCAGCTCCCCGATCGGGCGCACCGCACCTCCCCGCACGACGTAGCGCACCTTCCGGAGGTTTGCCACGTCCGCGGTGGGGTCCGCTCCCACAACCAGGAGGTCGGCGACCTTGCCGGGCTCGACCGTGCCCAGATCCTTGCCGAGCGCACCCAGCGCGAGCCTTCGGCTGTCTCGCGGCAATCGACAACATGGCCGTTGTACGTTATAATGATCGATGGAGGTAGCAATGGCGACGGTCAAGGTCTCGCCGAAGTACCAGGTGGTGATCCCGCGCGAGGTGCGGGAGGAGTTGGGAATCAGGGCGGGGGAGAAGGTCCAGATTTTCCTCTACGACGGGCGGATCGAATTCGTCCCCGTGAAGAGCGTGCGGAAGATGCGGGGCATACTCAAGGGTATGGACACCGCCGTGCCACGCGAGGAGGACCGGCTGTGATCCTCGTGGATTCGTGCGGCTGGCTGGAGTACCTGGCGGACGGCCCGCACGCGGCCGCCTACGCGAAGGCGCTCGAGAAGCTGAACAAGGTGCTCGTTCCGACGATCTGCATCCATGAGGTGTTCAAGAAGGTGCTGCAGGAACGAGGCGAGGGCCCTGCGCTCGAGGTGGCGGCGCTGATGCAGCGGGGGAGCGTCGTCGAGCTCGACGCAACGATCGCGATGAACGCGGCCAAGCTCGGTTCCGAGCTCGGCCTGCCGCTCGCCGACAGCGTGATCCTCGCGACTGCGCGTGCCCACCACGCTCCGGTCTGGACCCAGGACACCCACTTCAAGGGTCTCTCCGGCGTGCGGTTCATCTCCGCCTGACGGGTTCGCTACTCGTACGCGTGGGTGCCTCGACCCACGCACCACGGGACGGACGGCACCGAGCCCCGAATTCCGAGCCCCGAAACCGATCCCTCATACCAATTCACCGTCCGTTGTAGAGGAATGCCTGTCACTGCGAGGCTCCGAAGGGGCCGAAGCAGTCCCGTTGGTTTCGGCGAGATCGCCACGTCGCCGCTGCGCGGCTCCTCGCGACAGCGGTTTCGCACGGCCGCCTCGCGGCGCTCGGGGGCCTCGCGATGACAACGAAAACGCTACGTTTGAACGAAAAGCGGTATCAATCCACTGTGAGCGTCTTCGAGAGGTTGCGCGGGTAATCGGGGTCCATCCCCTTGGCCACCGCGAGGTGGTAGCCGAGGAGCTGGAACGGGACCGCGCCCACGATCGCGTACTCGAGGTCGGAGCCCACCGGCAGCGGGATGAAGCGCGAGGCCTCGGAGCGCAGGCTCTTGTGTTCGGCGGCCAGCACGGTGGCGTGCCCGGCGCGGGCGGTCACCTCGGTGACGTGGTTGGTGAGCATCTCGGCCCCGGAGGGAGGCGCGGTGAAGAACACCGGCGTGTCCTCTTCGACCATGGCGAGCGGACCGTGCTTGAACTCGGAGGAGAACATCCCCTCGCACGGCAGACCGGTCACCTCCTTGCACTTGAGGGCACCCTCCCGCGCCACGCCGTGGCCGAGGCCGTAGCCCAAGATGAAGAGCCGGTCGCAGCCCACGAACTGTTGAGCGAGGGCGGCCATCGGTCCGTCGGTCTTGGCGATGGCGCGCTCGATCCACGCCGGCGCGGCGTCCAGCTCCTCCACGGGTTGCCCGGCCACGGCGGCGGCCAGAGCGATGAGCGCGATCACCTGGTTCGTGTAGGTCTTGGTGGCCGGGACCGAGATCTCCCAGCCGCACGCCAGCGGCAGATACACCTGGACCTTTCGGGTCATCGTGGACCCCAGGACGTTGACGAGGCCCAGCGCCACCACGCCCTTCGGGGTCGCAAAGTTGATAGCGTTGAGCACGTCCTTGGTCTCGCCGCTCTGGGACACGTAGAGCGCGACGTCGCCGGGCCGCAGCGCCTGGCCGTACTGCTCGATGAGCTGGTGCGGCAGCGCCGGGACCGCCAGCTTGCCGGCCAGGCGAGCCCAGAAAGTCGAGCCGATCAGGCAGGCGTGGTACGAGGAGCCGGAGCCCACCAGGAAGAGCCGCTCCGCTCCACGCAGCTTCTCGACCATGCGCGGGAGGTACTCGGAGGCCTCGAGGAGGTGCAGCAGCGCGCGGGCGGTGGCCGGCTGCTCGTGGATTTCCTTGAGCATGAAGTGGTCGTAGCCACCCTTCTCGGCCGCGCCCATCTTGTCGGAGACCTCCTTGGCGAGCCGGATCACCTTGCTGCCGTCCGCGACGTGGAACAGCCGCACGCGCCCGGGCTCCAGGACCACCATCTCGCCGTCCTCGACCGGGATGACCTTGCGGGTGAGCGGCAGGATGGACGGGAGGTCCGAGGAGCAGCAGGTGAAGTCCGGGCCAATCCCCACCACGAGCCCCGAGCCCTTCTTCACCGCCACCAGGCGGTTGTGCTCGCGGTCGGAGATCACGAAGGCGAAGTCGCCTTCGAGGTCGTTGTACGCGGCGCGCACGGCCTCCGGCAGGCCCAGACCGCGCTTGACGTGGCGCTCCACCGCATGCACGCACGACTCGCCGTCGTTGGTCCCGCGCACCTTCATCCCCTCGGCGATGAACTGCCTGCGCAGCTCCGCGTTGTTGACCACGTTGCCGTTGTGCGCGCCGACAAGTGTGCCGTCGGAGTCGAGGTGCGGCTGGGCGTTGGCGACGGACGGCGCACCGAACGTCGCCCAGCGCAGCTGTACGATGCCGCGCAACCCGAAAAGCTCGTCGAAGCGCAGCTCCTCGGCCACCTCCCGCACCTTGCCGACCTCCTTGCGCAGGTCGATGGCCCCGTCGGCGGGGATCGCCGCCGCACCGACCGAATCGTACCCGCGGTAGGCGAGGCGGTTCGCGGCCCCGGTCAGGACCTCGCCCAGGGGGCGCTCGCTTGCATAGACGATGCCGAAGATACCGCACATGACGACCTCCACACCCAGGCCCACTCGAAAACGGCCCTGCGCACGGACGCGGGCTGCGGGCGCGGCATTGTAAACCCCGCTGGCGCCCCTCCCGTCCTGTGGGGCTCGTGCGCCCCACGTGAGACTTCGGTTGCTGGTTTTCTGTGGGGCTCGTGCGCCGCGCGAGCGTCTTCCGGTTCGATCGAGCATCCGATTGCGCGCCCGGCGGTCGCGCCCCACGTGAGACGTCGGTTGCTGGTTTTCTGTGGGGCTCGCGCGCCGCGCGAGCGTCTTTTTCAGTTGCTAGCTTTCGAGTTGCAGAGCCAGCGAGCCGCACCATGGATAGTCCTGCCACCGTGCCACTAGCCCCTGCCGCACTGGGTTTTGGAGGATGTAGCGGGCAATCGTTGTGACGTCCTCGCTCTCACGGACAACGTGCTCGAAGAAGTTCGGCTGCCAGGCCAATTCGCGGCCCACCTCGGTCCTGGCCCGTCGCACGATCCAGCGCTTCAGATCGCCGACCCAGCGCGAGAGCGTCTGGCCGCGCCGTCGCAGCGACAGGAGCAGATGCACGTGGTCGGGCATCACGCAGAATGCCAGGATCTCCGCCGATCGGTCGTGCCGGAATCGAAGCGCTTCCACGACCATCTGGGCAAGCTCCGGCTGGGCGAAGTAAGGGGTTCGGTCCAAGCAGCCGATCCGGCAATGGAAGACCGGGCCGGGCTCGTGATAGGGGAAGCCGTGGAGTCGCTCCGGACGGGCGGGAAGGCGCATCTGTCGCATTCTGCCAATGAACCGGTTCCCCGACAAGGCTGGCGCGCCCGGCGGTCGCGCCCCACGTGAGACGTCGGTTGCTGGTTCTTTGTGGGGCTCGCGCGCCGCGCGAGCGTTTTTCAGCTCGATCGACCATCCGATTGCGCGCCCGGCGGTCGCGCCCCACATGAGACGTCGGTTGCTGGTTCTTTGTGGGGCTCGCGCGCCGTGCGAGCGTCTTTCGGCTCGATCGACCATCCGATTGCGCGCCCGGCGGTCGCGCCCCACGTGAGACTTCGGTTGCTGGTTCTTTGTGGGGCTCGCGCGCCGCGCGAGCGTCTTTCAGCTCGATCGGGCATCCGATTGTGCGCCCGGCGGTCGCGCCCCACGTGAGACGTCGGTTGCTGGTTCTTTGTGGGGCTCGCGCGCCGCGCGAGCGTCTTTCAGCTCGATCGGGCATCCGATTGCGCGCCCGGCGGTCGCGCCCCACGTGAGACGTCGGTTGCTGGTTCTTTGTGGGGCTCGCGCGCCGCGCGAGCGTCTTCCGGCTCGATCGACCATCCGATTGCGCGCCCGGCGGTCGCGCCCCACATGAGACTTCGCGTGCGCGCCCCACATGTGTTGAAACGTCCTACAATCCGCAAGATGACCGCGATCCGGTTCCCGCGCACCGCCGGCGAGGCGTTCCCACCGGAGCTGGAGCTGCGCCTCGCCGGCCTGACCCTGCGCGGAACCTCGGTGGCGGCGCGCGCCACGGCGTTTGCCGTCCCGGAGTTCGGGGTGGCGCTCGACGTGGGGCGGATGAGCCCGGCGATCGCCACGCAGCCGGTCGTGCTGCTCTCCCACGGCCACCTCGATCACCTCTCCGGGGTGCTGGCGTACCTCAACGTGCGTGCCCGCTTCCACACCAGTGAACCGACGCGCCTGGTCGTGCCCGAGAGCGTGGCCGGCCCCCTCACGCAGGCGCTTGCGCTGATGCCCGGGATGGAGTCGGTGCGCAAGCGCCTTCGCCTCGAGGACGTCATCATCGGAATCACGCCGGGGGAGCGGGTAAAGGTACCAGGCGGCACTGCGGTCCCCTTCGCTGTGGACCACGGCATCTCGACGCTGGCGTGGGCGCTCCGCCGCCCGCGGCGACGGCGCCCCGTGCTCGTGTACGCCTCCGACGGCAGCACCGCGCCGTTCGTGGCGGACCCGGGGCTGCTGGACGCCGAGGTGGCGGTCGTCGAGTGCACGTTCCTGGAGCGCAACCGCAAGGTCGCCGCGCGCCTCGCCAAGCACGCCCACCTCTCCGACTGGGTCGCCCTCGCCCCGAAGCTGCGCTGCGACCACCTCGTGCTCGCGCACCTGCCGCCGATGCCGGCGGCCGAGATCACGGCGCTGCTGGCGCCGCTCGCCGAGCGGCTGCCGGGTCGTCTGGTGGCGTGGTCTGCAGCAAAGTGAAACATCACGATCGAGTTGCACGGCAGGTACCGACCCGGGGAGTAGCTTTGCGACGGGTTTGTTCTAAAATGTAAATAGAAGGGGAGGAGCGAACGGCGATGAGCGCAACCCCCGGTCGTGAGAAGAACAAGGCGAAGAGGAGCTACGCCAAGCCGGCGATGAAGCGGGTCCACCTCAAGCCCGAGGAAGCGGTGCTCGGAGGCTGCAAGACTTCTGACACGAGCGGACCCACGCATCCCAGCAAATGCAATGTGCCGATCGCGTGCTCTACCCTCACATCGTGAGGGCGGAGCCCAACCGCCAACGTGTGAAGGCAATCGGCAAGAGTAGGACGGCGCGGGCCGTGCTCCCACGCATGCGTCTTGGCAGTGACCCCGTCTCGGCTTTCCGCCTGCGCGTCGCCGACATCACGATCGCGGTCGCGGCCCGTGAGGCGGACCTGGTTCTGCGGGTCGATGAGGCAACGGAAAAGTTCCTTGTGGCCCACTCCGACCCTGATGCAACCGTCACGGCAGGCTGGGGCGATCCGGGCAAGGGTGACCCCGGCGAGCCCGTGTTCGACTCCGGTGGGGTATGGAAGCTCTACAGGGACGGCACGCGCCACCGGTTTCTTTTCTCGTCCCCGGCACTTAGTCCCCTCCCGTACAAAGAGGCCACCTTCGAGGCCGACTTCTCATCCGGCGAGGTCACGTTGAGGCGCGCCTGTTTCCAGTCCGCGCAGGGTCTCTGGCCCCTCGAGTACCCGCTCGACGAGCTGATCGTCCAGGGGCTGTTGGCGCGCGGCAGGGGTGCCGAGATCCACGCCTGCGGCGTCACAGACGGCTCGGGCCGCGGGCTGCTCTTCGTCGGTCAGTCCGGCGCGGGGAAGACCACCATGGCAAGGCTCTGGGAGGGGGTGCCCGGAATCACGGTTCTGAGCGACGACCGGGTCATCCTGCGCCGGGTCGGCGACAGGTTCACGATGTACGGAACGCCGTGGCACGGTGAGGCGGCGCTCGCGGCACCGGCATCCGCTCCGCTGACGGGTGTCTTTTTCCTCGAGCAAGGCGCTGCCAACACACTCGTACCCCTGCGCGGCGCCACGGCGGCGACCCGGCTGTTCGCCTCCGGCTTCCCGCCGTTCTTCGACCGGGACGGGCTCGATTTCACGCTGAAGTTTCTCGGCGATCTCGTGGCCGAGGTTCCCTGCCACAAGCTATGCTTCGCCCGGGACAATCGCGTGGTTGAGTTCGTCCAGAGCTGGGCGGGGAGCGCATGAGCGGGGACGGGGCGGCTGACAAGGGCCATCTTGACCCCACCGATGCCGCGTTCATTGAGGTCGTGACCGACCTGCTGCGCTGCGGGCACAGCGTGCGCTTCCGCGCCAAGGGCTCGAGCATGCACCCGACCATTCGCGAGGGTGAGGCGATCACGGTCGCCCCGGCGCGGCCGGCCGCGATCCGGCGAGGGGACGTCATCCTGTACCGCTCCGCGCGGGGCGTCATCGCGCACCGGGTGGCGGGCGTCGAGCGAGGGCCGGACGGCGCTCCCGCGTTCGTCCCGCGGGGCGATGCGTCAGTGAGCCGGGACGAGCCCGTGGAGGGGTCCGCGGTGTTGGGCAGGGTCACGGCCGTCGAGCGCGACGGTCGGACGCTGAACCCGGCCTCGACGCGTGCCCGGGCGCTCGCCGCGGTGCGGGCGATTGCGGCTCGCCTCCTGCGCTGGCTGCGCGCCCGGCGGTCGCGCCCCACATGAGACTTCGTGTGCTGGTTTTCTGTGGGGCTCGCGCGCCGCGCGAGCGTCTTCCGGCTCGATCGAGCGTCCGATTGCGCGCCCGGCTCCGCGGCGCGTGAAACGGGCCGGTCCCCCAGCAGCACAAGCAGTTCCGTAGCACGGCACTCTGCCTTAGGTAGGGTGACGGGGAGCGGCGTCGCGAGGCTCTCGTGCGCTGGAAGCTGCAACTTGATACTGCGTCCATTCTTTTTTCGTCAGAATTGGCCGTCATTTCGCGACCTGATGGTAACCTTGTTATTGAGGAGAAAAGGCTTGCGAAACCCCAGTTTGTTCACAGTTTGTTCACGGGCCGCGCGCCAATCGCCCCCCGGTGCCGCCCCCGGTGGGCCGCCGCCTGCGCGCGACCGGGTGGAGAGGCGCTGTCGCCAGAGGCTCAACACGTGGCACGGCCCATGCTTACTCCTCTCACGATGGAGCTGCGGGAGACGTGTAGCCGCACGCGGCGGAGCAGCAAGATCGATGTCCAGGTGGGAGGGGGTATGAGAGCGCCAAACGGTAGGCATAAGACAAAGGCGCCCCGAGCATGGATGCTGCTTCTTTTTTTGGCGTTGGCACTTTGGCCTGAGGGTGCTCGAGCGGCAGACACCGGCTTCAAGACCGCTGGCTTGATCAATACTCAAGTTTCCTGGACCAACTTCACGGTGGCTCAACTGAACACATCCAATAACAACCGCGCGACGACCAATATACTCAACGCTTACGGCGTGTGCTCAACCTACGGTTTCGGCGTTCCCGCCGGGGCAACGATCAATGGCATCGAGGTGAACGTCGAGGGAAGCGTCCAAACTGGCGGTACGATTGGCTACTCAGTTGCGCTGTCCTGGGACGGCGGCGGCAGCTGGACAACCGCCAAATCGGATACCTTCATTTCCACGACCGATGCCACAGACGTTCTGGGGGGGGCAGCGGACACCTGGGGGCGGACTTGGGCCGCCACGGAACTGTCTGATTCCTATTTTCAGTTCAGAATCACCAGAACGTCGGCACCGTCAACCAATCTAAGAATAGATTTCATTCAAATGATCGTGTACTACACAAACACCCTCACCCTGGCAGATCACTCGTTGAGTCAGGTGGGTGACAGATTCACAACCACGACGCCGGTGACCGACGTGCTCTTCCGGTTCAAGCTGACACGCGGGGGGGCCGTGACAGTCACCGATCTGCGGGTGAACTTCACGACCGCCGGTGGCGTGGCCAACGGCGATGTGACCAGCGGCGAGCTCTATCAGGACGTCAACAACGACGGGGCGGTTGACGGTGGTGACACGCTCATCCAGGGGAGTGTCACGCCAGTTGCCGGCGTGCTGACCTTTACGAACGATTTCAGCCCAGGCACCAGCGGGACGAACTACCTGGTGCGCGCCACGGTTGCAAACCTGGTTGGGGGAGATACCACCACCTTCTCCTTGGACGCTGCCGGCATTGACGAGGTGGAGACCGGAGTCACTGAGTCCGGCTCGATCTCCAATGCCACCCACACCCAGGACAGCAGCGGCTTGTTCGTCTACCGACGGTCGATCACCATCAAGGCGTTGATGACGTCCTCGGTAGCGGCGTGCAGCTCGCCGTTGTCCAGCTTCCCGATCCTGATCGACACGACGAACTGGGCCGCCGCGGACAAGGACACCCTGAAGACGGTCGCGAACCTCGGGCACGTCTACAGCTCCAGCGGCTACGACATCATCTTCCGGGCTTCTGACGGCGTTACGCAGCTTGACCACGAGATCGAGCGCTACGACGGCGCGACCGGCACCTTGGTCGCCTGGGTTCGGATCCCGACCTTGACGTACAACGCCGACACCATTATCTACATGTACTACAGCAACCCGGGGGTCTCTGCGGCGACGGCCAATCCGACCGGAGTGTGGGATGCCAATTTCCTCGCCGTCTACCATATGAACCAGGCTCCCCCGAGCACGATCCTCGACTCCACGAGCAACGCGAGAAACCTCACGCCCAACGGCGACGCGGCCCAGGGCACCGGGCAGGTCGGGTACGGGATCACGCTGGACAGCAACGGCGACTACCTGGTTTCTACCGCCACGCTGACCACCACCTCGTTTACGCTCGAGGCGTGGGTGAGCAACAGCAATACCGCCACGCCCACACCGTATTGGGGTACCCCTGCGGGACGGCCCGGCGGTGCTGGCGACGGCTGGGAGTGCATCGTAGACATCGACAGCATGCCCACAACCTCGAGGGACTTCAGCGTATATCCCGATACAACGTACGGTCGGCTCGGCGTTGACCTCGGCGGTGGTGCTCCGGTTCAGATCGCAGACCAACAGAGCGGAACGACGTGGCGTCACGTTGCTGCGAGGTTCAGCAGCAGCGGCAACAGCCTGCGTGGCTTCATCAACGGGACACAGACCAGCTACAACAGCGCTCCGGGCTACGCGGCCATCACCGGAAGGGTCATTGTTGGCTCGTGGTGGAGCAGCGGCAGTAGTTACACAGACTTCTGGTACGGTACCCTTGACGAGGTCCGGATATCCAACAACGCCCGCGACAACTGCTGGATCGGCGTCGAGTCCAACAGCGCCACCTACGCCTCAAACTCCAGCTACCTCGATAAGAGCGCCGAGGGGTTGGCCGGCCCCACTGCGGTGGAGCTGGTTTCGCTGCTGGCGGCGGACCACCCCGGCCAAGGGGCGCTGATCTCCTGGCGCACTGGTTTCGAGGTGGACAATTTGGGGTTCCACGTCTACCGCGACGTGAACGGCGAGCGTGTGCGGGTGACGCCGGGGCTGGTGGCCGGCTCGGCGCTGTTCGTGGGTGCGACGCCGCTGACCGCGGGCCGGTCGTATTCGTGGTGGGACCGCTCACCTGTTCCTGGGGCGTCGTACTGGCTCGAGGAGTGGGAGCTTTCCGGGGAGAAGCGCTGGCACGGTCCGGTGCAGGCGCAGCCGGCGATGGGCGAAGAGTCGGAGGCCGTGGCGATGGCCTCCTCGGCACTGCTTTCCGGGCTGGGGGCGCCGGAGCAGCCCTCGACGAAGGTGGTGCGGTCGCACCTTGCGGTGAGAGTCTCCGAGGTGCAGGGGCCGTCCGAGGGTCCGACGACCATCCCGGGTGCGATCACCCCGGAGATCGAGCAACAGTGGCGGGTGGTGGCGGGTCGTGCGGTAAAGATCGTGGTGCGCGAGGAGGGCTGGTACCGGGTCTCGCAGGAGGAGCTGATGGCGGCCGGGCTCAGCTCGTACGTGGACCCCACCAAGCTCCAGCTCTTCACCGATGGGCAGGAGGTGCCGATCGTGTTGAACTGGGGGCGCAACACCCGCTTCCGGCCCGGGGACTCGATCGAGTTCTACGGGGTGGGTCTGGACACGCTCTCCACGGCCGAGCGGGTGTACTGGCTGGTGGCGGGGACGACCCTGGGCAAGCGCATTGCGGTGGAGAGCGGGGTGGGGGGCTGGTCGGCGGGGCCGGCGAGCTTCCCGTACCAGGTCGAGCGGGCCGACCGCACGCTGTACTTCCCCGCGCTGATCAACGGGGACGAGGACAACTTCTTCGGCGCCGTCATCGAGGCCGCGCCGGTGGACCAGACCGTGCGGGTGACGCACCTCGACCCCGGCGGGCAGGCCGAGCTTGCGGTGCGCCTGCAGGGGGGCTCGCAGGGCCCGCACCAGGTGGGTGTGGAGCTCAACGGGGTGCGGGTGGGGACGGTTGAATGGGACGGGCTGGGCGTCGGCGAGCTGGTCGTGCCGCTGGGCACGGGCATGGTCCTCGAGGGGGACAACGTCGTCACCCTCGCGGCGGAGGGCGGCGAGGGGGATGTCAGCGTGGTGGAGTCCATCCGGATCCGCTACCAGCACACCTGGGAGGCGGAGGGTGACGCCCTGGCGTGCACCCTCGATGGCTTCCAGCAGGTCACCATTGACGGGTTTGCGAGTGAGAAGGTGCGGGTGTTCGACGTCACCAGCCCGCAGGCGGTGGAGCAGGTGACCGGGCTCGTGACCCCGAGCGGGGGCGGGTACGCCATTCAGTTTGGGGCCCCCGAGGCGGGGACGCGGGCGCTGCTGGTGGTGGGCGATGGCGCCGTGCGGCGGGCCGTGTCTGTGACGGCCAACCGGGCGAGCGCGTGGCACGCCGCGAGCGCGGGTGCGGACCTCGTCATCATCGGCCACCGTTCCCTGCTGGCGGGCTTGGAGCCGCTGCGGGC
>Ga0315281_10001674_pt1 | contig 32866 bp, 34 predicted proteins | sample YL17G07_0_MG_FD_204540 | JGI IMG/M metagenome (GOLD analysis project Ga0315281, IMG submission 204540) | Sediment microbial communities from Yellowstone Lake, YNP, Wyoming, USA - YL17G07_0 | ecosystem: Environmental > Aquatic > Freshwater > Lake > Sediment | place: USA: Wyoming | collected...
CAGGCGGTGGGCGTAAGCCTCCCACCCCCGGTGCGGCCCAGGGAAAATGTGGTGCCGAAAGATAATTGCGTCCATACAATTATTTGATATCACTATATTTTAAAAAACTGACTGTAGAACTTGGGTCAAAGGGATATTCTTCTGTAGGGGCGGACCCATGTGTCCGCCCCAGGCGGGCGCACTCGCAGGTGCGCCCCTGCAAGAAATAGTTTTATGGCTGCGAATTGGTATAAGAGACTAAGGGGGGCTCCCAGGACGCTTCCTGCAAGCTGCCTGGGGATTTTGCGGTGGGGAGGGGGGGCCAGCCCCCCTCCCCGAAGCTCTTGGGAGGCTGATCTTCTTTTGTTACAGCGGCCGGCTGGGGGTGAAGCTGCCGGAACCTTCCGCTGATTTGGTGACATCCACCGGCATGCCGTCCTGCTCCTCCACCGTCTGCATCACCCTGCGCATGTCCACCTGGTCCGCCAGGCCGCGCTGCTCCAGCAGGTTCAGGACGTGCAGGATCATGGAGCGGATCTTGTAATAGACGTCCTCGTGCACCGAGAGATAGATGCGGCCCTGGCGGAAGCCGACCTTGGCCGGTTCGTAGATGTACTCCACGGTGGTTCCCACCGGCACCAGGGGGAACAACTTTTTGATGTGCTCCGGGTACATGCGGGTGCAGCCGTGGCTCACCAGGCGCCCCACCCCCAGGGGCATGTGGGTGCCGTGGATGCCGTAATCCCCCCAGGACAGGGTGAGTTTATATGCCCCCATGGGATTGTCTTCGCCCGGAGGCATCACCGCCATGCCGTATTTCGCCTGCAAGGACTTGGGGATGTGCCAGGCCGGGTTGACCTTCTTTTCTATGACCCGGAAATTCCCTTGCGGCGTTTTGAAGTCCAGCACCCCCATGCCGATGGGGAAGGTGTAGACCTGGGTTTCGTTCTTAATGAAGTAATAGAGGCGCATCTCCCCGGTGTTCACGATTATTTGCTTGCCGCGGCTGTCAGGCACGATCCAGAGGGTGGGAATGGTCATCTCCGCGCCCACCGGCGGCAGGAAGGGGTCCCAGTTACGGTACTTCACCCCGATCTCGGAGTAGCCCAGTCCAAAGTGCCGGGCGATTTCCAGGAGGTCGTCCCCTTTTTTGATGCGGTAATGCTGGAGGTGCCCCACCACCGTCACCGCCTGGGGATCCACCCCGATCCTGGAATCCGGCCGGTGGATATGGTAAGGCCCCGCGGCCCAGGCTGAGCCGGCGGAACTTACCAGCAGCAGAACAAACAGGGCTGACGTCAACTTGCGCATGTCTTACCCCCGGGCTTCTCTGAAGGGTTTTAAACTGGAGGAGAAAGGCGGCGCCATCACTCCTTTCTCGGTGATGATCCCGGAAATCAACTCGTTGGGAGTAACGTCGAAGGCCAGGTTCAGGGCCGGGGCCCCGGCCGGGGCCACCGCCTGGCCCCAGAGATGGGTTACCTCTTCTCCGGGCCGCTCTTCCACCGGGATGTGGTCGCCGTCGGGGATGGAAAAATCGAAGGTGGACAAGGGCGCGGCCACATAAAAGGGGATGTCGTGATGGTGCGCCAGGACCGCCAGGCTATAGGTGCCGATCTTGTTGGCGGTGTCGCCGTTGCCGGCGATGCGGTCCGCCCCCAGGATGACCATATCCACCTTTCCCTGGTGCATCAGGGCGGCCGCGGCGCCGTCGGGGATCAGGGTGTAGGGGATTCCCAGTTTGCCCAACTCCCAGGTGGTGAGGCGGGCTCCCTGGAGCAAGGGTCGGGTTTCGTCCACCCACACGGAGAACCGTTTCCCCGCCTCCCAGGCAGCCCGCATGACGCCCAAGGCGGTGCCGTAGGCCCCGGTGGCCAGGGCCCCGGTGTTGCAGTGGGTGAGGAGGCGCTGGCCGTTATGGATCAGAACCTGGCCGTGCTGCGCCAGATGGCGGCAGGTGGTCTCATCTTCCTTGAGGATGGCCTGGGCCTCGGCCACCAGGCGCTCCCGGAGGGCGGCCACCGGTTCGCCGGCGTGCGCCTGGGCCACCTCCTCCATGCGCTTCAGGGCCCAGAAGAGATTCACCGCGGTGGGCCGGGCCTGGGCGATCTCCTGGCAAATCTCCCGGAACCGGGTCTGAAACTCCCGGGGGTCCGAGGTATCCAGGTCCAGGGCTCCCAGGGCCGCGCCCATGGCCGCAGCCACCCCGATGGCCGGCGCCCCCCGGATGGCCAGGGTGCGGATGGCCTCGATGATCTCCCGGTAATCCCGGATCTCCAGATAAATCTCTTCCCGGGGCAACCGCCGCTGGTCCAGCAGCTTGACCTTGTCAATGTCCCAACAGATGCTGCAATAGGGGATCATTCAAACTCCGGTTTTCGGTTTTTAGTTCTTGGTTTTTGGTTTTTGGTTTTTGGTTTATAAACCCCCCTTTTCTAAAGCGGGGCAGGGGGGATTATGAGCTCAATGAAAATCCCCCTGAAACTCTTTTCAAAGGCGGTTAAATAAATTTAATTACCTTTAGCCTTCTCGGTGCTCGACCAACTCCGAGAAGAGTTCCTCCAGCTTGTCCCTAAACTTCTGAAGCTGTTCGGGTCCGGTGCCAAACTTGAATTTGTGGTCGGGGTCGGAGCATGAGATCGTCAGGTTGTGTTTACCAGCTCTGTAAACGCTCAAGGGAATGTACATTGTTTTCCCTCCCCTCTTAGAAACCTCGATTTTGTTCGTCTGCATGGTCGCTCTCCGGTTCGGGCTTTGCTGGATCGATTACATCTAAAGGTGGACTTGGTGGATCAAATATATAAACGTCTTACAAAAGAGGGGCTTAAGGTCACAATACATGGCTTACTCGCCTCTCTCAACCCTCCTTCCCCAATATCTTTTTCTCACCTCTCCGCCAACAACCGTTGAAAAATCTCATTGGCCAGTTGCGGGTTGGCCTGGCCTTTAGTCCTTTTCATCAATTGGCCGACGAAGAATCCCAGGAGCTTGGTCTTGCCGGCCCGGTATTCGGCCACCTCCTTGGGGTGGGCCGCCAGGATCTCCCGGGCCAGGGGTTCCAGGGCCTCCCCGTCGGTTATCTGCACCAGGCCGCGCTCCTGGACGATGGCTCCCGGGTCTTTGCCGGTAGCCAACATTTCTTCGAAAACTTCTTTAGCCAGTTTGCCGCTGATGGCCCCCGTTTTCACCAGTGAGAGCAGACGCCCCAAGCCTTCGGGACTAATGCGGGTGCCGGAAGCTGAAACAAAGATGGGAGGAATGGTGGCCGCAGCCGGACCAATGACTTTGGCTCCCTTCTTCAACTCCCGCATTATTTCCACCATGATCCAATTGCTTACCTGTTTTGGATTGGGAAAGACTTTTACCGTCGCCTCAAAGTAATCAGCCAGGGCTTTGTCGCCGGTGAGCACCTCGGCGTCATACTCCGGCAGCCCGTATTCGGTCTGGAAGCGAGCCAGGCGCGCCGCCGGCAACTCCGGCTGTCTTTTCGTAAGGTCTTCTATCCACTCCCTGGAGACTCGAACCGGCACCAGGTCCGGGTCGGGAAAGTAGCGGTAATCGTGGGCCTCTTCTTTGCCCCGCATGGAGATGGTCTGGTTGGCGGCCGGGTCCCACAGGCGGGTCTCCTGGACGAGCTCCCGGCCGGCGGCCAGCAGGGCCCGCTGTCGCCGGATTTCATACTCCAGGGCCGCCTTCACGAAGCGGAAGGAGTTCATGTTCTTGAGCTCGGTTTTGGTGCCCAAGGCTTTCTCACCCACCGGACGCAGGGAGATGTTGGCGTCGCACCGGAGAGACCCCTCCTCCATGTTGCCGTCGCAGATTTCCAGGTACAGGAGGATGTTGCGCAACCCCTTGAGGTACTCCACCGCCTCCTCGGGGGTGCGGATATCCGGCTCGCTGACGATCTCGATCAAGGGCACCCCGGTGCGGTTGAAGTCCACGAAGCTCACCGGCCGGGACTCGCTGTGGATGAGCTTGCCCGCGTCTTCCTCCAGGTGGATGCGGGTGATGCCGATGCGCCGGGCGGCGCCGTTCACCCGGATGGGCAGAACGCCGTGCTCCGCCAAAGGCAGCTCGTACTGGGAGATCTGGTAGCCTTTGGGAAGGTCGGGGTAGAAGTAATTCTTCCGGGCGAAGACCGACTCGGGATTGATGCGGCAGTCGGTAGCCAGGGCCATTTTCAGGGCGAATTCCACCGCCTTGCGGTTCAGCACCGGTAGGGAGCCGGGCATCCCCAGGCAGACCTCGCAGACCTGGGTGTTGGGCGGGGCCCCAAACAGGGTGGCGCAGCCGCAGAAGATCTTGGACGCAGTCAGGAGCTGGGCGTGGACTTCCAAACCGATGACGGCTTCATATTCCACTTCCGGCCCCCCACCGCCCGGGGCGCAAGCGCTGGTTGAGCAGGTCCGCCGCCTGGTGCCCGGAGAGCAACCGGTCGCCGGGGCTGCTCAGCTGCCGCCCCCCAACCGCCACTTTGCGCCCCATTTGCGCCCGGCGCCGGGCAGCGGTTAATCCGGCTACCCCACCCCCCGCCACGGCCACCTCCGGGTTCAGGTTCTGCCGCAATTCTTTGGTGTACCTCTCCATAACTGGTGGGGTAATGAGAATTTCCTCAAGTGCTAGGGTGCTGGTCCCCTTGATTTTATTAGCGTGAGAATAACCAACCCCCCGAGGTCTGTCAAGAGCGGGGAGTGGCCCAACCCTGAGAGTTTCAGGGGGAAATCGCTGGCCATTCAGTCGGTATCTAAATACCCAATTTTCTCTTTGGTCCAGGGCGGCTTCAGGCAGATGATTTTTCCCCTCCCCCAGTTTAACACCTTCACCTAAAAAAACCTTAAGGGAACGTGATGAATCAGTCCCCTACAATTGCCTTCCTTACGATTCGCCATTCTTTATTCGGGTTATAAGTATTTTTGAGGGGTCTCAACTTATGTTGCTTTTGCCTGGGGAGGGAATAAAATAGGTCGCGAGAAAGGCCGATGCCGTGACCCAGAGCCAAATTATTTACGGACGCCACCCCGTGCTGGCGGCTTTGCGCCGGGCTGAGTCCCCCCTGGAGGAGGTCATGGTGGCCCAGGGGGCCGGCGGTAAGTGGCTGAGCGAAGTGCGCCAGTTGGCCAAGGCTTTAGGAGTGCGCCTGCGGGTCCAGGACCGGGCCGCCCTGGACCGGCTCTGCGGCACCCCCCACCACCAGGGGGTCATGGCCCGGCGGGCTGTCTACGTCTACCGCTCCCAGGACCAGCTCCTGGACTGCGTGGCCGCTCTGCCGGAGCCGGCCCTGCTGGTGGCCGCGGACGGACTCACCGACCCCATGAATATGGGAAACCTCTGCCGCAGCGCTCTGGCCGCCGGGGCCCACGGCCTCATCATCCCCAAGGACCGGGCCGTGGGCGTCACCCCGGCGGTGGCCAAGGCCGCGGCCGGAGCCCTGGAATACCTGGCGGTCTACCGGGTCACCAACCTGGCCGACACCCTGCGGCGCCTCAAGGATACCGGCCTGTTCATCATCGGCACCGACGCCCGGGCCCCTCAGAGCCTCTACGCGGCCGATCTCACCGGAGCCCTGGCCCTGGTGGTGGGCAGCGAAGACAAGGGGATGCGCCCCCGGGTGCGCCAGCAGTGCGACCTGATCCTCAACATTCCCCTGGCAGCCGCGGAAATCGGCTCCCTGAACGCCGCCACCGCCGGCGCCGTGGCCCTCTTCGAGGCGCGGCGGCAGAGATTAATAAAAACGAGTGGGGGAGGGGGCTAAGGGCTTTTTCGTAAGTTGCCCTTACCCCCTCCCCCACGCCTTCTCCCCCAATCCCTTAAGTTTATTTGCCTGGGAAGTCGGAGCCACCGGCTCCGCCTTCCCAGGCCCTTTTGCGGGTTGGGTGGGGGGTGTGGGGGGAGGGCAGGGACTTTGTTGTAAGTGTCCCTGGCCCTCCCCCCACATCATCCTTGCCAGGCTGGCACGGGGAAGGTATGATGGAGCATGGGGCGCATCCGGGTTTGGCGGCAGGAGGAGGCCGGGGGGTTGGTGGCGGAGGTCCGGGCTCTGCTCCTGGCCGGGGGCATCGTGGCGCTGCCCACCGAAACCTTTTATGCCCTGGCGGTCTATCCTTTTGAGGAAGAGGCCCTGGGTCGGCTTTTTACCCTGAAGGCGCGGTCCCCGGAAAAACCGGTGCTGGTGTTGGTGGGCGCCCCCGAGATGCTGTCCCAGGTGGCCGCAACGGTGCCGCCGGCCGGGGCCCGGCTGCTGGCCAGGTTCTGGCCCGGCCCCCTGACCTTAATCTTGCCGGCCCGGCCCGGTTTGCCCAGCGGGCTCACGGGCGGCACCGGAACCATCGGGGTTCGCCAGCCCCGGCAGTCCGTCACCTGCCGCCTGGTGGCTTCCCTGGGCTTCCCGGTGACGGGCACCAGCGCCAACCGCTCCGGCAGACCATCCTTACTGGACGCCCAGGAGGTGGCCCAAGAATTCGGCCCCGGGGTGGACCTGATTCTGGATGCCGGGCCTTGCCCCGGGGGCCTGCCCTCCACCATCGTGGATGTGACCGGCGCGCCGCCCCGCCTGGTGCGGGCCGGAGCGGTGCCATTGGCCCGGCTCACCGAAGTGATTCCGGAAATTGTACACAGCTGATATGAGGCCCATATGGCTAAAGACCCGGTGGTAGTGGTCGTTGATCTGGGGGCCACCAATGTCCGCCTGGCCCTGGTAAACGCCCGGGGTGATCTTATCGCCCGTTGGGAGCGGGCCACGGCCACCATGCCGGATCAGGACAGCCTGGTCAATACCCTGGCGGCAGAGCTGGCTAACAGCGGCCAGGAAGCCCGCTCCCGGCACTGCGAAGTCAAAGCCGTGGGCATCGGGGTTCCCGGCCGGGTCCTGATCCAGGAGGGGCGCGTCGCCCTGTCCCCCAACGTGCCGGCCTTGAATGATTGCCCCCTGGTTCCCCGCCTGCAAGCCACGGTGGCATGGCCCATCTTTCTGGAAAACGACGCCAACCTTTTCGCCCTGGGAGAGCAATGGCTGGGGGCGGGGGCGGGCCACCAGCAGCTGCTGGGCATTACCCTGGGCACCGGCGTGGGCGGCGGCCTGATTTTGAATGGCCGCATCTGGGCGGGTTCCGAGGGCACCGCCGGGGAAGTGGGCCATATCACCATTGAACCCGAGGGCGAACGCTGCCACTGCGGCAACCGGGGCTGCCTGGAGACCATGGCCTCCGCTTCCTGGACCGTGGACTGGGTCAAGAAACAGCTGGCCCAGGGGGCCTCTTCCTGGCTGCGGGAACTGTGGGAAGCGGACCCCGATGCCATCCGGGGAGAAACCCTGGTGGTGGCGGCCCTGCAACGGGACCCATTGGGGTGCCGGGCCTTTGACCGGGTGGGCCGCAGCCTGGGACTGGCCATCGCCTCGGTGGTACACCTCCTGGGGCTCTCCCGGGTAATCATCGGCGGCCGCTTCGCCCGGGCCTGGGAGGTCTTCCAACTGCCTCTGGCCGAGGAACTGCACCGCCGCCTCACTATGGTCCCGCCGGAAGCCGTGAGCGTCTGCCCGGCAGAACTGGGAGACGACGCCGGCCTCATCGGCGCCGCCCGCCTGGCCTGGGAGGGGATGAAGGGAGGATAGAAGTGATGTGGGGGGAGGGCCAGGGACCGGCGGTCCCTGCCCTCCCCCAAAACCCAACAAGGAGACTGTTATGCAGCAAATTCCCGTGGCCCGGCCCACTCTGGGGGAGGAGGAGGCAGCCGCCGCCCGGCGGGCCATCAAGTCGGGCTGGGTGGTGCAGGGGCCCGAGGTGGCGGCCTTTGAGGGGGAGTTCGCCGCCCTGGTGGGCGCGCCCCTGGCGGTGGCCTGCTCCAGCGGCACCGCGGCGCTGCATCTGGCACTGCTGGCCCTGGATCTGGCCCCCGGTGACGAAGTGATTACGGTCTCCCACTCCTTCATCGCCACGGCCAACGCGGTGCGCTACGTGGGGGCCATCCCCGTCTTCGTGGACGTGGAGCCCGACACCGGCAACCTGGACCCCACCCTCGTGGAAGCGGCCATCACGGACCGCACCCGGGCCATCCTGGCGGTGCACCAGTTGGGAATGCCCTGCGATTTGGGCCGCATCTTGCCCCTGGCCCGCCGGCACCATCTCAAGGTGGTGGAAGACGCGGCCTGCGCCATCGGCTCGGAAATCTGTTTTGAGGAAGAAGATATTGGCAGAGGGGGGCAGGGGCCCACGGCCCCTGCCCCTCCCCTCAAATCACACCTTGAATCTCCCGCCTGGGAGCCCATCGGCCGGCCCCGGGGCGACTTGGCCACTTTCTCTTTCCACCCCCGCAAGGTCATCACCACGGGCGACGGCGGCATGGTCACCGGCTCCGACCCGGAGGTCATGGCCCGGATGGCGCGCCTGCGCACCCATGCCATGTCCCTGTCCACCGCGGAGCGCCACGGCGGCGGCAAGGTTATGTTTGAACAATACCTGGAGGTGGGGTACAATTACCGCCTCAGCGATATCCAGGGGGCCGTGGGCCGGGAGCAGCTCAAGCGCCTGCCGGGACTGGTGGCGGCCCGGCGCCGCCTGGCGGCCCGCTACCGGGAAGGGTTGTCCGGCCACCCTTATCTCTCGCTCCCCCAGGAGCCTCCCTATGCCCGGAGCAACTGGCAGTCCTTCTGGGTCCTCCTCTCCCCCGATGCTTCCCTGGGCCAGGTGGCGCTGATGCAGGCCCTGCTGGCCCGGTCCATCCACACCCGCCGGGGGGTGATGTGCGCCCATCGGGAACCGGCCTACCGGGACCTGCCGCGGCGCCATCCCCTGCCGGTGAGCGAACTTTTGCAGGATCGCGGCATCATTCTCCCCTTATACCCGGAAATGACCGAGGCAGAGCAGGACCGGGTGATGGAGGCCCTGGCGGACATCTTGAAGTGACCGGAGGGGAGCGGTCTTTCCTCTCAAATATCTTCTCCGAACCATGGTGGGCCTTGACGGCATCTTCCTGTACCTCGTATTGGGCAAACGAGACGGACCAGAGTTGCCCATATTGCCTTTTTCACAAGAAGTATTTAAAATTATTTATCAAGTCTGAATGGCTTCGCCCCATCGAACCTAAGTGCCAGCGGCTGAGTATGGCATAGGGTGGAATCCATGAAGTGGAGATGGCGTGTCCCCTTGTTTCTGCTAACCCTGGCCTGGTGGAGCCTCTCCCCCGCGGCTGCGGCCAAGATCGAGCATTTCAAAGATCCCCAGGGGACCCTGCATATTACCAACGTGGGGCCGGAAGACCAGGCCAAATCGGGGGCGGCGCCCGCGGCCAAGGTCTCTCCGGCGCCCGGGGTACCGGCGCCCGGGGTACCACTGCATTTGCCGCCGGCGACGCCGCCGCAGATACCGAGGTCGGCGGCCGCTCCCCCGGCGGAAGAGCCGCCCGAAATACCCCAGAAGCCGGAAGTTCAACCTGACAACGAGCAACCCCTGGAAAATGTCGAAAAGCCGGTGTCGCATTTTGGAGGAGATACTGGCAGCCCCCTGGATCGCCTAGCTCTCGGCTTCTTTATGCAACGTCAAGAAAGGGGATCAAGAGATGAATTCCCGGCCCATCAGCCTTAAAGACCTGGGCGCCATCGAATCCTTCCCCGGCCTGTCCGTTCGCTTCCTGAAGGAGAACCGCTGCCTGCCCTTGAAGCACCAGGACGGCCGCATCCTCCTGGCCATGGCCGACCCCGGGGATCAGGAAGCCTCCACAGCCCTGGAAGTGGCCCTGGGAGCCAAGACTTCCCCGGTCCTGGCCCAGGAAGAGGAAATTCTGGAAGTCATCGAGGCGGTGTACCAGCCCGGCAGCCCCATGTCCCGCCTGGTGGGAGATCTGGAGCCCGAGGAAATGGACCTGGCCTCGGAGGAGACCTCGGAGATCGGGCATCTACGGGATATGGCCCGGGAGGCCCCCATTATCCAGCTGGTCAACCTCCTGGTACTGCGGGCCATCCAGATGGGGGCCAGCGACATCCATCTAGAGCCCTACGAAGACGCCTTCCGGGTGCGTTACCGCAAGGACGGCATCCTCTTTGAGGCCGAGTCTCCCCCCAAGGGGTTGCAGGCCGCGGTGCTCTCCCGCCTGAAAATCATGGCCCGCCTGGACATTGCCGAGCGCCGCCTGCCCCAGGACGGCCGCTTCCGCTTGAAGGTCCGGGGCCACGACATCGATTTCCGGGTCTCCACCGTCCCCACGCTCCTGGGCGAAAGCATGGTCATCCGCATCCTGGACCGGGAGAAGGTCATTCTGGATTTGAACCGCCTGGGCTTTCCGCCCCGGGAGTTGAGGCAATTTGATGATCTGATCCACAAGCCCTACGGCATGATCCTGGTCACCGGACCCACCGGCAGCGGCAAGACCACCACCCTGTACGCCGCCCTGGAGGTCATCAACTCTCCGGACAAAAAGATCATCACCATCGAGGACCCGGTGGAGTACCGCCTCATGGGGGTCACCCAGATGCAGGTGAAGCCCGCCATCGGCCTCACTTTCGCCCGGGGTCTACGCCACATCGTGCGCCAGGACCCCGACGTGGTCCTGGTGGGCGAGATCCGGGACCGGGAAACCGCGGAAATCGCGATACATGCGGCCCTGACGGGGCACCTGGTCTTCAGCACCCTGCACACCAACGACGCCGCCGGGGCCGTCACCCGGTTGCTGGAAATGGGCATCGAGGACTTCCTGCTGGCCTCCGCGGTGTTGGGCATCCTGGCCCAGCGCCTGGTGCGCCTCATTTGCCCCGAATGCAAGGCGCCCATGGCAGCCGCGGCCATCCAGGAGGAAATCCGCAGCGACCGCCATGGCCTGCCCGCCTGGCAGCCGGAGCACCTGTTCGAAGGGAAGGGCTGCCCGGCCTGCGCCCACGCCGGCTACCAGGGCCGCACCGGCATCTACGAACTTTTGCTGGTGGATGAGGCCATCCGCCAGTTGATCTTGAGAAGAGCGGAGGCCGCCGCCATCCGCCAGATGGCCGTCAACCAGGGTATGCAAACCATGGCGGAGGACGGCTGGTCCAAGGTAAGCCAGGGCCTCTCCACTACCCAGGAAGTGCTGCGGGTCACCCAGGAGTAAGGCATGCCGATTTTTCATTACCGGGCCGCGGACGCCGGGGGCCACATCGTCCAGGGCACCCTGGAGGCCCGGGAAGAGCGCCTGGTGGTGCTGCACCTGCAACAGGGCGGCCTCATCCCCCTGCGCATCGGCCTGGAGGAAAAGGCCGCGGGTTGGGAAGGCGGCCTGCTCCGGCGCCGGAGCCGCCGGGTGCCGGCCCGGGAGGTGGTGCACTTCACCCAGGAGCTGGCCGCGCTTTTGAAAGCGGGCCTTCCCCTGGACCGCAGCTTGCAGGCCCTGCTGGAGGTCACCACCCGGCCCGCCATGAAGGCCATCCTGACCCAGATCCTCCGCGACCTGCAAGGCGGCAAGACCCTGGCCGACGCCCTGGGCCGGCACCGCATCTTTTCCCATCTTTACGTCAGCCTGATCGAGGCCGGTGAAGCCGGGGGCTTCCTGGAAGAGGCCCTGGCCCGCCTGTCCGATTATTTAAAGCGGGTGAGCGAATTCCGCAGCTACCTCATCACCGCCCTCATCTACCCCATGATCCTGGCTGGAGTGGGCGGCCTCTCCATGATTCTCATGCTCCTTTACGTGGTGCCCCGGTTCGAATCATTTTTCAAGGAGATGGGCCAGACCCTGTATTGGAGCACCAGCTTCCTGTTGGGCCTCAGCCGGGCCTTCCGGTCCTACTGGTGGCTGGGGGGGCTGCTGGTGGCGCTGCTCGTTTTTATTGTGGTGCGCCTGGCCCGCACTCCCCAGGGGCAGCTGACCCTGGACCGCCTCAAGATCAAGGCCCCATTTCTGGGTGATCTGAATCGCCGGGTGGCCGCGGCCTTCTTTGCCAAAACCCTGGGGACCTTGCTGCACAACGGGGTTCCCCTGGTGCCGTCCCTCAAAGTGGTGATCTCCTCGGTGAGCAACCGCTACCTGTCGCAATCCCTGGACGGGGTGCTGGCCAACGTGGAAAAAGGCCAGCACCTGTCGGGTTTGTTGAAAAAGGTGGGCGTCTTCCCCGAGCTTTTCCTGCAAATGGTGGGCATCGGGGAGGAGACCGGCCACCTGGCGGACATGCTGCTTACTTCGGCCGAATCCCTGGAGAACGATGCCCGGGTGGCGGTTCAGAGGCTGATGGCCCTGCTGGAGCCGGTGCTGATCCTGGTGACGGCCCTGGTGGTGGCTTTCATCATCGTGTCCCTGCTTTTGCCCATTCTCAATCTTTATGAGATTCAATTCTGAGACAGGAGGAATTCTGGCTTTGACTGAGAAACCTCACCGGGCCGCCGGTTTCACCCTCATCGAATTGATGATCGTGCTCTTTATCCTGGGGTTGCTGGCCGCGTTGGTGGCCCCCCGCCTCATGGGCCGGGTGGGCAAGGCCAAGCAGAAGACGGCCCAGGCCCAGATGCAGATGCTGTCCACCGCCCTGGACCTCTTTAGCCTGGACGTGGGACGCTATCCCACTGACGAAGAGGGGCTGAAGGTCCTCTACCAGAGGCCGGACAGCCTTCCCGCCTGGGCCGGGCCCTATCTCAACAAAGACGTGCCCAAGGATCCCTGGGGCCACGAATACGCTTACAAATGTCCCGGGGAGCACAGCCCCTATGACCTTTATTCCCTGGGGGCCGACGGGCAGGCAGGCGGCGAAGGCGAGAACGCCGACATCACCAACTGGGAAACCGCACCGCAGTGAGGGGTGAATCGGCTCGGTCATGGGAATTGCCTTGAGAAATCCCCTTGCCTCCCCCTTTACCCAAGGGGGACTTTCTGGCGCTCCCCCCTTTTCTAAAGGGGGGCAGGGGGGGATGGTTCGCCCGGGAGGCGCCGGCCCGCCATCCGGGGGTCGGCCCCCGGGGGCGGACGGTTTCACTTTACTGGAACTCATGGTGGTCCTGGGTCTCATGGTCCTGATCATGACCCTGGTGCTGCCCGGCCTGAACCGCAGCTACCATCGGGAGCGGGACCGGGCCAACTTAAGGAGGCTGGTGATGGCGCTCAGGGCCGCCCGCAGCGAGGCGGCCACCAACCGCCAGCGGGTGCGGCTTTTTCTGGACCTGAGGACCGGGCAATACCGCCTGGAAGGGTCCCCCCAGCAAGGCCAGCTCACCGGGATGCAACTGTCCGACGCCAGCCTGGTGTGGCAGGACCAGCTGAAGCAGCACGGGTACATCGCCTTTTATGGCGACGGCAGCTCCAGCGGGGGCCGGCTGCGGTTGGTGGACCCGGCGGGACAGCGCCATGTGGTGGAAGTGGAAGTCATCACCGGGAGAGTCTCCCTCAAAAGCGGAGAGACCTGATTTCGGGGAGACTATCCAAGGGTTTTCTAAGATTCAGGCAATAAAAGGCGGCAGCCCAAGGCAATTGAAGGGGAGAGGTTTCCTCGCCCGCCAAGGGGCCGGGAGACCGCCCCCGGACGGGAAATTTTTAAGTTGGCTATGAAACATCTCATTGGACCGCAGGCCCGGCGTCGCCGCCGGGAGGTGGACGGTTTCAGCCTGCTGGAAGTGCTGGTGGCCACCACCCTCATGGGGGTGCTGCTGGTGGTGCTGCTGCAGGTGTTGACCACTGCCCTGCGGGCCCAGGAAACCTCCCTGGACCACATTCAGGCCCTGCTGGTGGCCGAAAAGGTGCTGCAGGAGAATTGCGAAGCCCAGGCTCTGGCGGCGGCCACTTACCAGGGCCGGGACGGCAGATTTGACTATCTGGTGCAGGTCACGCCCCAGTATGAAGTGTCGCACCCCCATATCAACCAGCTTGTGAGGTGCTCCCTCATCCAGGTAACGGTGTCGTGGCGGCAGCGGGACCAGGCCAAATCCCTGGCCCTCCAGACCATCAGGACCGCGGTGCAGAAGAAGAGCTAACCGTTAGCGCCATTGGTGCGCCTTTCAACTGAAAATGTCGAACAGCCGCCCTCGGCTGTTCTTGAAAGAAGGTATGGTGGGCCCTGCCCACCCTACATTTAATCACCTGCGCCACTCGTCTTTGCTGATAGCTGAAAGCTGACGGCTGACAGCTACATGTTAAAATTATGGCCCCTAACAACCAAAGTCGCCAGGCCGGCTTCACCCTGCTGGAACTAATGGTGGCCCTGGTGCTCACCAGCCTGTTGACCCTGGTGGCCTACGCCTCCCTTTCTCTGAGCCTGAAAGTGGTGCGGCGGGGTCAAGCCGCCGCGGAAAAATTGCAGGAACTGCGGGTCGGGCAAAGCATCCTGGAGCGCTCCTTGAGCTCCGCGGTGCGGGGCTCCCTGGGCAACCGCCTCTATTTCGTGGGCGACCCCGATCAGATGCGCTTCTTCACCCTGGTGCCCCTGGAAGCCCACAGTTTGGGAGGAGTCTACCACTGGCGGGTCCTCATGGGCCAGGACGAAGCCGGCCAGGGTGTCCTGGCGGTGGAGCAAACCAGAAACGTCAACTGGTACCGCGACCCCGAGGGAGTGGAGGTGCGCCAAATCATCTTGCATAACGTGGCATCAGTCCAATTTACTTATGGTCGGGACCGCGAAGAGTCCCAGACCTGGGAGGCCAAGCGCGACGGGGGCCTGCCCCACTGGGTGAAGGTTAGCCTGACCCAGGGCGGCCACCAGCCCCAGGTGCTCATCATTCCCATTCATGTATCGGAATATAAGAAGCCGGAAAGGCCGCAATAGTAAAGGCGCGGCTCATGCGGACCAGGCAGGGACCGTTCTCCTGCTGGTGATCCTGGTCCTGGCCCTGATCAGCGTCCTGATCCTGAGCTGGGCCCAGGAGTGGCGCACGGAACTGAGGCTGGCCGCCAACTTCCGGGAGGCGCACCAGTGCCGCCGCCTGGCCGAAGCCGGGGTCTACTACGCCCTGGGGAAGCTGGTGTCCACCAAGATAGAAGAAGTCGGCCAGTTACAACAACCGATGGGCACGCCGGCGGCGGAAGACAGGCCCCCCGTCTGGCAAGGAGACCAGAGACCCTATCTCTTGGAACTCCCCGGGGGTTGGGCGGAGATCCGGCTGGCCGACGAAGCGGGCAAGATCAATCTCAACCGGGCTCCGGAGGAGATCTTGTTAAACTTGTTTACGGTTCTGGGGTTCTCTCCCGAAAAAGTGCGGACCATGGTGGATTCCATCCAGGATTGGCGGAGCCGTGGCGATGCACCCCGACCCTATGGGGCCAAAAGCGACTACTACCTCAGCCTGGACCCGCCCTATGTGGCCAAGAACAGTAACTTTGAAGCGGTTACCGAGCTTGCCTGGGTGCGGGGTTTTGAAAACAGCCCCATGATCCCCCGCCTGTGCGAGTGGCTCACGGTACAGGGGGTGTCCCTGGGAGTAAATGTCAATACCGCGCCGTTGCAGGTGCTGCTGGCCATGGGGCTGCCTCCGGAAGTCTGCCAGACCATCATTGCCACGCGCCGAACCATGCCGTTTCGCAATTTCCAGGAAATCTTCCAGTTGAGTCCTGATCCCCGGTTGGGCCAGCAGCAAATGCTGACTTTCCATAGTTCACCTTTTTTTACAATTAAATCTACCGGTATGGTAAATAAGCACAAAGGACGGCATACCATTGAGGCGGTGGTGCGGGTGGAGTTCTCCGCGGCCGAACTCTGGGAAATCATCGCCTGGATGGATAACTTTCCCGGGTAAAACTTGGGCTGCTGGTGGTCCTACCCGGGGGGTACTGACAAGCTATTCCATTGAGGGTTTGACCTAATTAAAAGATAACCGACCTGACTTGCGCCCCAGACCAAAACTTGGGAGAATTAGACGCTTCCCCAAGTTGGAAAAGAACATGAAAGTGAATTGGAAACTAAACGCCTTATGGGACCAGCTGTCCGCCTCCCTCCTGGCCGGAACCCACGGCCTGGGGGTTTATCTGAATGGGACCGGCCTCACCCTGGTCCACCTGCAAAAAAACTTCTCCGGGCTGCAGGCCCAGCACGTGACTCTTCTGCCCCTGGAGGAGGTCGAGATGGCGGATTTGGCTCCCAGGCTGCAAGAGATCGTTGCCGGCTGGGGGCTGGATTCCTGCCCGGTGAGCCTGGCGGTGAGCCCTGAGATGGGTTTCTGCCGTCAAGCCGCCCTCCCCCGGGCCGCCGCCGAGAATCTGACCCAGGTGGTGGCCTACGAAATGGACCGCTTTCTTCCCCTGCCCGCGGACAAGCTCTATTTTGATTTTCAGGTGCTGGGAGAAACGGAAAACGAGATTCACCTGATGTTGATGGCTTTGCCCCGGGGGCCGGTGGAGGCCTGCCTCCACCTCCTGAGCGAGGTGGGCTTGCAGCCCATGTCCCTGGAGTTGGGGTCCACCGCGGTGGCCAATGCCTTCGCGGGGCTGGCAGGGAAACTGCCCAATTCCTGGCTGCTGCTGCATTGTGCGCCCGGCGCCTTCCAGCTGAGCCACATTCAAGGTCAGACCCTGAGGGCCTTCATCCAGAGAAGCAATCTGCCGCCCCGGGAGCTTGCCAACATTCTCAAGGTTGAGCTGGACCGCCTGGGGGGCGTGGCCGGGGAGCCCAAAGCCCTTTGCCTCTATGGCAGCGGGGGGGCGGGATTCGATGCCCCCACCATGGGCCGGCAGCGGGGCTTGGACCTAGTCTACCCCAACCTGTTCCCCATAGAAGGGCTGCCGCCGGAAACCGAGCTGCCCGGGGTTCTGCCGGCCTTGGGCGCCGCCCTGCGCAGTCTGGGGAAAGTGCCCCTGCGGACCAACCTGTTACCCGCGGCGGAGCGGGCCGCCGCCGATTTCGGCAGATTTTCCTTAGCCAAAATGCTCCTCCTGGTCTTTCTGGGACTTTGCCTGCTCTGGGCCGGGAGCGCCCTGATCCACCAGCGCATCGTCCTCTACCAGGTAAACCGCCAGATAGCGGCCCTGGCCCCCGAGGCCAAGCAGGTGGAGAGCCAGTTGGAGGAGAGCCGGGCCCTGGCCAAGCAGATGGAAAGCTTGCGCAAGGTGGGCCAATCCCCCGACAAACTCCGGGTTTTGAAGGACTTGACCACCCTCATTCCGGATAACACCTGGCTGTTTAATCTGCGCCTGAGCAAGCAGACTTTAGATATCAGCGGGATGTCCAGGTCGGCTTCCGACCTCATCCCCCTGCTGGAGAAATCCGGCTGGCTCCAAAAAACCGAATTTGCCTCACCCATTGTCACCGATGCCAACAAACTCGAACATTTTAAAATTAAAGCAGAAATTAAAGGCCTGGAACCAGGTTCTTGAGAAGCTCACCCCCCAGCAGCGGCGCCTGGCCTGGCTGCTGGGCGGAGTGCTGGTGCTGCTCCTGGTGTACCTGGTGGTGGTCAGCCCCCTTTGGGCCCTGGAAGATTCCTGGGGGCAGGAGCTGTCCCGGCAGCGCCTGCTGCTGGCCAAGTACCAGAGCCTGATCCAGAGCAAGGCCCGGGTGCTGGCAGCCAACCAGGCCATGAAAGCCGCCCTGAACCGCACCGAAAGCCAATTTCTCTCCGGCTCCGGGGCGGCGGTGGCCTCGGCCGAACTCCAGGAGATCATGAAGAACCTCACCCGGGAGCACGAGGTGCAGTTGACCAGCACCAAGGTCCTGACTCCCCGGGAGGCCGGCTCCTACCTGGAGGTGCCCGTGCAGGTGCAGCTCTCGGGAAATGTGGGGCAGTTGTTGACTCTCCTCTATCACCTGGAGCATCATAAAAAGTTGCTTTTCATTCCGGACATGGAGATTAACGCCCCCCGCTGGGTAGCGGGGGCCAAGGCCGAAAGCCCCTTGCAGGTCAACCTGGTGGTCTCCGGGGTGATCAAGAAGGGGGTGTCCAGTTGAACTGGCGCCGCGACATCAATTTCTGGCATATTTTGCTGGTAGCGGCCAATTGCCTGTTGCTGGCGGCCATCATCCAGGTGTGGTGGGGAGGCGGGGAAAGCCCGGCCCTGTCCCGGGCCGGCAAGGCGCCGGAGATGCCCAAGACGCCCATTTTGCGGGACACCCAGCCCTTGAGCGCCTTCCGGGTGGTGGCGGCCAAAAATCTTTTCAGCCAGGACCGCACCGGCCCTGATTCGGGGACGCAAACCGCCAAGCAGGATAGCCTGGAAGGGCGCAAGCTCCTGGGCACCATCATCATCGGCAACGAGAGGGCGGCCATGATCGGCGAGCAAACCACCCCCCGGGGCCGCACCGAGCCGCAGGTCGAGGTAGTGCGCCTGGGAGAAGAATGGGGCGGCTTTAAAGTAGTGGAAATTTCCAGTGAGGGTGTGGTATTCCAAGGTAAAGACGGCAAAAAAACCTTGAATTTCCCTGATGAATAGAGGCACGGTGAAGACGATGCAAGGTTACTCCGGGATGGCGGAGGGGGAGCACTTGAAAGCGGGGTGGCTCCCGGGCATTTTGACCTTCTGCTTAATCGCCGGGTTAATGGGCTGCGCTCCCGCCCAGGTGGCGCCGCCCTCCCCGCCCCTAATCCGGCAAGTACCAGTGCGGGTCTCCACTGCGCCGGTGAAACCGGAATCAAAGTACGCCCCCAAAGAGAAGAAGCCTCCCACGGGAGAGACCTTTGGCGACGAGCGGGGGATGGAGCGCTACGCCGCCCGCCTGAAGGAGATCCCCGCCAGCCGCCGCGTCCCCAAGAAAGGGGAGAAGGTCTATCCCATCGACCTCAACCTGAAAAATGCCGACCTGGTGGAGGCGGTTCGGGTCCTGGCCGACACCATGGGGATAAACTACTCCATCGATCCCAAGGTCAAAGGCACGGTCAACGTGCGGGCCACCGGCAACCTGACCCAGAGCGACCTCATGTCCATCATGGAGACCCTGCTGGCCATCAACGGGGCCGTTCTGATCAAGGGGCCCGAGCTGTACAAAATCGTGCCCCTGGAAAAGGCCGCCACCCGGGCCTTGCCCGTTCACATCACCGGCCCGGTCCCCCCGGGCATGAGGGCCCAGGTGGTCTTTCTGGAGCAGACCGCAGCCAAGGAGATGGCGCCGGTGCTGAAGCCGCTGCTCTCAGCGGGAGGCAACCTCGGGGAGGCGGCCCACAACGCCCTCATCCTGGTGGACACTCCCGACAACCTGGATAAATTGCTGCAACTGATCCACCTGGTGGACACCCGGGCCCTGGCCCAGACCCTGGTGCGCATCATCAAGGTGCACAACACCGACCCCACGGAAATCATCACCGAAATGGAGACGATTTTCTCGGCTTACGGCACCCTGGCCCAGAAGGAAAAAGGGAAATTCGGGGTGAGCTTCCTGCCGGTGAGTCGCATCAATTCGGTGATGATCCTGGCAAGTTCCCCGGCGCTCATGGAGCGCGCCCTCTACTGGACGAAACAGCTGGACATGAAAACCGATCTGCTGGCCAACATCCACGTCTATAACGTAGTGAATTACAGGGCCAAAAACCTGGCCAGCATCCTGACCCAGGTGTACGGCGGGACCCCATCGGCACCCACCGTCAAGGAGACCAAACCCGAAGCGGCCCCGGCCTTTGGGGCTTCAGCCTTCGGCGGGGCCGGGGCCATGGGCGGCGGCCAGCGGACCACCACCGGCATGGGCGGCCTGGGCACCACCACGGGAATGGGCGGCGCGGGCGCAGCCGGCCTGCAGCAGCAAGCTGCCCCGGGCGCTGAGGCCGCAGGGGCGCCGCCCCTGAGGGAGCGGGCCGTGGCCGGGGCCGGAGCCCCGGGAGCGGCTCCCAAGGAAGGGGTCAGGATCATCCCCGACGAGGAAAACAACCTCCTGGTGGTGGTGGCCCCGCCCCATGAATGGAACATCATTTCCAGGATCCTCAAAGAGCTGGACATCATGCCCCGGCAAGTGCTGAACGAGGTGCTGGTGGCCGAGGTCCGCCTCACCGATGAACTGAAATACGGCATCGAGTTTCTCCTGGGGGCGGCCCCAGCCGCCGTGGCCACCTCCACCGGCACCACCACGGGGGGCACAACCCCCGGCGGGGTCTTAGTGGTAAGTCAACCACAAACTGCCTCGGCCACGCCAGCGCCGGCCACCATTCCGGGGGTGGAGGTGGTGTCCGGGGCCTCGGCGGCGTTTTCCGCCGCGGGCGGCTTAACCTTCATCGCCACGGATACCCTGAACAAGCTGAAAGGCCTCATCAACCTGCTGGCCTCCCAGGGCAAGGTGAATATCCTGGCCTCCCCCCACATCATGGCGGCCAACAACCAGGAGGCCCGCATCATGATCGGCGAGGAGGTCCCCATCCTCACCTCCACATCGGTGCCCCTCATCAGCCAGGTCACCTCGTTTCAGACCTCCACGGTGCAGTACCGCAACACCGGCATCATTTTATCGGTGAAACCCCAGATCAACGCCAAGGGGCTGGTGACCCTGGAGATCGCCCAGGAAGTGAGCGACGCCAAAGGCACCACCACCGGGGTGGGGGGCACCCCCACCTTCACGGTGCGCCAGGCCAAGACCCAGCTCATTACCGGGGACAATCAGACCGTGGTCCTGGGCGGGCTGATCCGGGAGGACCGCACCCTCACCTCGGCCGGCATTCCCGGGCTGCGGAAGTTGCCGCTTTTGGGCTCCTTGTTCGGCTCGGAGGGGGTGAGCAAGCAAAAGACCGAACTCCTGGTCTTGATTACTCCACATATTATCACTAACTTGGAGGAAGGGGCCCGGATCACCCATGACATGAAGGAGAGGGTCGGCCTGGAAGAGCCTTCGCCCCAGCACCGGGAGATCCAGAGACCGCAGGAAGCGGCCCCCAGCCCCTATTAAACTTTATTTAAGAAGCAGAGTATGGTATCAGCCAAAAAGGCAAGTAATTTAAACCCATCCGTGAGCGCCAAAGGAGGGACCACCATGTCGCGCCGACTGCTGGTGGTAATCTTGACCATAATTCTGGTGGGAACCTGGGGGAGCCTTAGCGTCGCCGGGGAGATGCGCTACAGCCTGGAAAAGGCGGAACGGGGTTTTTATGTGCCCTCCACCGGCCCGCCCAGCTCCACGGCCGTGGGGGTCGACGCGCTCATCGGGCGTCCCCTGGGGCTGGCCACCACCTTTCTCGGCGCCGGGCTGTTTATCGCCACCCTGCCCTTCAGCGTCCCCTCCCGCAGTGTCGACACCGCGGCCCGGGGCCTGGTGGTCGACCCGGGGGGCTGGACCTTCTGCCGGCCCATGGGCAAAAGCGACCCCAGATACGATCGGCCGGGCATCTTTAAATAAGAATAATTTGAGGGGCCGGTGCACCACCCGCCCCAGTCTTTTTCTCTTCCCCTGCTAACGAAGCCAGACTCCAGACGGTTAATTCCCCCCCCACAGTAACCGGGAAAGTTCCCGGTGCCCCAAGAGATATACCAACGCGGCCACGGCCAGAAAAGGACCGTAGGGGATCGCGGCCGCCCGCCAGCCGCCCTCCCGCCAGTTGCCGGTGGCGAGGACCACGCCGATGCCCGCCAGGGTGCCCAGCGCGGCGCTGATGAAGATCACGAAGGGCAGAGACTGGAGCCCCAGGAAGGCGCCGATGAAGGCCAGCAGCTTGGCGTCGCCTCCCCCCATGCCCTTCCGGCCGGTGAGCCTTTGATAAACCCAGCCAATGCCGAAAAACAGGGCGCCCCCCGCCGCGGTCCCGGCGGCGGCCTCCAGAAAGGTGAGATGCGGCAAGACCAGGGCCAGGGCCAACCCCAGGGCGATGCCCGGCAGGGTGACGGCGTCGGGGAGCAGGCGGTGCTCCAGGTCGATGGCGCTGAGAGCCAACAGGGCCCCACAGAAGGGCCCATAAGCCAGGAGCACCGGGCTGGCGGGGAACCGCCACCACAGAGCCGTAGCCAGGATCCCACCTGCCAGTTCCACCAGCGGGTAGCGCCTGGAGATGGGGGCCCCGCAGAAACGGCAGCGGCCGCCCAGCCAAAGGTAGCTGATGAGCGGCAGATTGTCACGCCAGGGCAGGGTGGTGCGGCAGTGGGGGCAGCGGGACCGGCCGGCCATGACCTGCTCCCCCCGGGGAAGACGGGTGATCACCACGTTGAGAAAGCTCCCCAGGGCCAGTCCCACCAGAAACGCCAGCGCGTATGCCATGGACCAAAAGTCACATCAGAGTGGTGGGAATGGGGAACGATAAAGGCGACCCGGGGGCCATCACTCCTCTCCCATGACCAGGCTCCGCACCTCCTTGAGGGACAAGTTCCAGTAACCCACGTCGGTGGTGCCTTCGATGAGCTGGCCCACGAAAAGCTCGCCCCGGAACCTTTCTCCGGAGGTGAGAACCACTTCGGCCTGCCGATAGTTGTCCAGCTCCGGCCCCGAGAGCCGGACGTCCTGAACAATGGAGAGGGGCAGCCAGAATAGGGCTCCTCCTTCCCGCATCTTGAAATCCTGGCTGGTGCCGGGAAATTTCAGGCCATAGACCAGGAACCTCATACCTCCCTCGGAAATGACCTTGCTGGGAATTTTGGTGGTGGGTGTCGGCGGCGGCACCTTGGGGGCGCAGGCGGCGACCACCAGGAACACCGCCACCAACAACCCCCCCAGAAGCGTGGTCAAGTTCGGCAAGAGCTGGCGATCTCTCGGGTTCCCCACGGGCATGGCTTCACTCCTCGTTTTGGTCTGAAACCCCTGAAAGGCCGGGGAGCGCTCTGCCTTCCAGGGGGCTGCGGAGACCAGACCTGGCGCTGGCCCTGAGCCAGCGCTGACAGGTGAAAGTTAGCCATACTAATACCACAAAGAAAGGGGGCGGGGAATTAAATTTGGGTCCCGGTTGATATTCCCCGGGCATATCCCCCAGGTTTCCCCCAGGAGCCAGGGGTCCCCTTTCCCGCACCAGGCAGTTTCCGGTGGACCGCTCACCTGTTAGCAATTTTGCAACCTGGCAAGGTGGCGTCGTTTAACAGAAATGAAGAATGGCCTTCCCTTTTAACCGAGATATGTTTACGTAAAAGTATAATTTTGTTTTTCATTTATACAATATTGTATGGTTTAATATTATTTGAATTACAGTAACTTAATGATTTTACTATATTTTTAGTTGGCCTCCCATTTGCATCTCCTAAAAGCAAATCTTTGCTGGAGGAGAAATGGTTTTATGAATGCCGCTGATACCGCCTTTGTTTTAGTATCCGCCGCCCTGGTGATGCTCATGACCCCGGGGCTGGCCCTGTTTTATGGGGGCATGGTGCGCAGTAAAAATGTCCTGGCCACCATCATGCAAAACTTTATTCTACTGGGGGTAGTGGGGATCATCTGGGCCTTATGGGGTTACAGCCTGGCCTTTGGGCCCGATGTGGGCCACTTCATCGGCAACCTGGATTGGGTGGGCCTGGCCGGCGTCGGCCCCGAGCCTTTCAAGGCTTATTCCGAGACCATTCCCCACCAGACCTTCATGATCTACCAGGCCATGTTCGCCATCATCACTCCGGCCCTCATCACCGGAGCCTTTGCCGAGAGGTTGAAATTCAGCGCTTTCCTGGTGTTCATGGTGATCTGGTCCACCCTGGTTTACAACCCCGTGGCCCACTGGGTCTGGGGTGACGGCGGCTGGTTGAAAAACCTGGGGGCCCTGGATTTCGCCGGCGGCACCGTGGTGCACATCAACGCCGGCATCGCCGCCCTGGCTGCGGCCCTGGTCATCGGCCCCCGCAAAGGCTACGGCACCGAGGCCATGATTCCCCACAACCTGGGTCTCACCGTCCTGGGGGCCGGGCTCCTGTGGTTCGGCTGGTTCGGCTTCAATGCCGGCAGCGCCCTGGCTGCCGCCGCCCTGGCCAGCTCCGCCTTCACCGCCACCCATCTGGCCACCTGCGCCGCCACCTTATCGTGGGTGGGCACCGAATGGCTGGTGCGGGGCAAGCCCACCACCCTGGGCGCCGCCTCCGGGGCCGTGGCCGGCCTGGTGGCCATCACCCCGGCCGCCGGCTTTGTGGGTCCCATGTCCGCCATCCTCATCGGCCTCGGCGCCGGCACTATCTGCTACCTGGCCGTCCTGGTCAAACCCAAGCTGGGCTATGACGACTCCCTGGACGTGGTGGGGGTGCACTGCATCGGGGGCATTTGGGGCGCTTTGGCCACCGGCCTCTTCGCTTCCAAATTGGTGAACGCCGCGGGCGGCGACGGCCTGTTCTTCGGCAACCCCGGGCAAATGCTGACCCAGCTTATCGCGGTGGTGGCCACCCTGGCCTACTCCTTTATCATCAGCTACATTCTCTTTAAAATCCTGGACGCCACCATGGGGCTCAGGGTAGCAACCGAAGACGAAGTGGCCGGCTTGGACCTCACCGAACACCAAGAAACCGGCTACAGTCTGTAAAATATCAGGAGGCACGACATGAAAAAGATAGAGGCCATTATCCAGCCCTTCAAGCTGGAAACGGTAAAAGAAGCCCTCCACGCCATCAGCGTCCAGGGGATGACGGTCACTGAAGTCAAGGGTTTCGGTCGGCAAAAGGGGCTCCGGGAAGTCTACCGGGGCATGGAGTATCAAGTGGATTTTCTCCCCAAGGTGAAAATCGAGATCATTGCCCCGGATGAAAAGGTGAAGGCCATCGTCGAGACCATCGTGGAGAAGGCCCGCACCGGCCGCATCGGCGACGGCAAGATCTTCGTCTATCCGGTGGCGGAAGTCATCCGCATCCGCACCGGCGAGACCGGGAATGAAGCCGTTTAAACCGGAGGGGCGGAGGAGCGGGGTTCTCCGCCTTTCTAATTCGCAAACTTGAAAGCCAAACGCGCCGCATTGCGGCAGCCGTTAAGGAAAAAGGGGGATCTGGTATGAAACTGCCTCTGCTTAGGGTTGGAAAGCCTTATCTGCTGGCCCTGATTCTGATATTGGTGGGGGGATGGTTGGTTCCCTTGAGGCCGGCCCGGGCTCAAGGGCCCGGCCAACTCTTGTTGGAAAAACCGCCGGCCGCACCACCGGCGGGAGAAAAAAAGGAGGGCGCTCCCAGCACCTGCGGCCCCATGATCAGCGACACCTGCCTGCCCATTGAGACCGGCAAGGTCGCCATGCAGGTCTGGTGGGGCCTGTCCTTTTACCCGGGGGTGTTCACCCAAAACTGGCGGCCGGTAAGCGCCCGCGGGGATTTTTACACCCTTTTTATGCCGGTCAAATTTGTCTATGGCCCCACCAAAGACCTGGAGACGTATGTCGTGATGCCGTTCATCCATAACTGGAACCACAACCTGGAAGTGCGTGGTCCCAATGGCGAAACCGCCGCCAGTTTCAGCGGCGTCGGGGATATCACTGCGGTGGCCAAATATACCCTGCTACCGGAAACCGATTACCGGCCTGCCATAAGCGCCGTGGGCGGGGTGGGTTTTCCCACCGGCCACGCCTCCCGGCTCAACCCGGCGAGCCTGGGCACGGATGCCATCGGCACCGGGTCTTTCAACTTCATCACCGGCGTCAATCTGTTCAAATATCTGAAACCGTTTCTGGTGCACAGCCAGATCTGGTTTAACACCCCGGTGAATCTCTACAAAATAACCAGTGACCCTACCCGTAACGTCCGTTCCCGGGAATACTTGACTATCAACCTGGCCACGGAACTTCCCATTTCCAAGCGCTGGGTTCTATTGTTCGAAGTTTACAGCAACTGGACCTGGCAAAACCTCAATACCATCCAGGGCTACCAAACCCCACAGACCGTCTTGGGAATCCTGCCGGGGATCGAATTCCTGGCTACGGATAAATTAGCCTTGGCCGCGGGCGTGTCCTTGGACCTGGCGGGGAAAAATGGGGTACAAAAATTTACGCCCATGGTTACCGCGTTTTATACCTTTTAGGCGGCAGGGTGAATCAGAGGGAGAAGGTATGAAAGCTTGCGGTATGGTCTAGCTGACAGCGGTGCCGGAGATGAAAAAGCTGCCCCCCTGGCGGTCCCCAAGCAGGCCCATTGAAGCTTGAGGGCGCCGGTAACATGCTGGCAGCACCCAAACGGCATGGATGTCCCCCATAACGGGCCATGGGCTCAGGCCCATGGCCCATTTCTGCCTTAGCCGGTCCGCCCCCTGATCTCGCTTTCCAGGCACCTTACCATTTGGCCTTGACGCCTTTTTTCCCAGGTCCTATATTGAATTATATTCAAAGCCCGATCCAGAACTGCACCCCGCTCACGAATTTTTTGCTAACCGCCGATGATTGGAGAGTATGGGACCTATGACCTCGCCCTCCCTGGCAATTGGCGCCAGCGTGGTTTTGGAGGCCAGGGATTTGCAACAGCTGCTGGACGCCCTGGCCGCTAACGGCTACCGGCTGGTGGGGCCCACCCTGCGCCGCGGTGAACTCATTTATGGCGATCTCGCGGCGGTGGCCGATCTCCCGGTGGGCTGGAGCGACGAGCAGGAGGGCGGCGCCTTCCGCCTGAAGCCGCGGCCAGACCAGGCCCTCTTCGGCTACGGGGTGGGCCAGCAGTCCTGGAAACAGTTCCTCTTCCCGCCGCGCCAGCAACTCTTCCAGGCCCACCGTCAGGGAAACGACTGGCAAATCATTCCGGCGGCCGAGGAAGCTCCCCGGTTTGCCTTCATCGGAGTCCATTCCTGCGACCTCCATGCCATGGAGGTGCAGGACCGGGTTTTCCTCAAGGGCAAACACGTGGACCCCACTTACAAGGCCCGCCGGGAAAACGCCTTCATCGTGGCGGTGAACTGTGGCGGCGCTTCCTGCGGCACCGGTTTTTGCGTCTCCCTGGGCACCGGACCCAAGGCCACCTCGGGTTTTGACCTGGCCCTGACGGAAGTGCTGGAAACTGGGGCCCATTACCTGGTGACGGAAATCGGCAGCCCCCGGGGAGCCGAGGTCCTGCGGCAAGTCTCCCACCGCCTGGCCGGTAAGGAGGAGATGGAGGCCGCGGCCCGGGTGGTGGCGGAGACCGCCCGCCACATGGGCCGGGTGCTGGACGCCACGGAGATCAAGGAACTGCTTTACCGCAACTACGAACATCCCCGCTGGGATGAGGTTACGGCCCGCTGTCTCACCTGCGGCAACTGCACCGCGGTGTGCCCCACCTGTTTTTGCCACACCACGGAAGACGCCACAGACGTGGCCGGGAGCCGGGCGGAACGGCGGCGGCGCCTGGACGTCTGCTTCACCGTGGATTTCTCCTACTTGCATGGCGGCAGCATCCGCGCCACCCCCAGGTCCCGCTACCGCCAGTGGCTGACCCACAAGCTGGCCACCTGGATGGACCAGTTCGGCTGCCTGGGGTGCATCGGCTGCGGCCGGTGCATCACCTGGTGTCCCGTGGCCATCGACCTCACTGAAGAAGTCCGGGCCATCCGGGAAACCGAAGCAGCCCTCAAGGAGAAGCACCATGGAAACGATTGAGCCCCTGCTGGCGGCGCACCCCTTTTTCCAGGGCCTGGAGCCGCGCCATCTCCAGGATGTCGCCCCCTGCGCCTCCCGGCTCAGTTTCGGTGCCGGCCAGTTTCTCTGCCGGGCCGAAGAGGAAGCCAAACAGTTTTACCTGATTCATCACGGCAGGGTGGCGGTGGAGATCTTCCGCGCCCGGCGCGGCCCCGTTACCATCCAGACCTTGAACGAAGGGGACGTGCTGGGCTGGCTCTGGTTCATCAAGCCCTACCACTGGCACTTTGACGCCCGGGCCCTGGAAATCACCCGGGTCATCAGCCTGGAGGTCAAGTGCCTCCGGGACCGGTGCGAAACTAACCATAACCTGGGCTATGAATTGATGAAGCGCTATGCCCATTCCCTGGCGGTGCAGTTCCGGGTGACCAAGCTGCAGCTCATGGATATGTACGGGACTTGAAGAGCCCGGTGGGGGCGGGACGCCAACCGCCCCGACAAATTGGTGAGAACCAGTTTCATCTCCCTTAAATTAGCTGAACCGGTCACTGGTTGAAATATATGGTAGATACCCCCGGGAACGCCAATGACTGCTAACCTGCCAGATCCCATGATCCCGGTCCCGTTTCTGGTGCACCTGGTGAGGCGGGAAACCGCGGACACCTATACCCTGAACCTGACCCGCCCCGGGGGCGCGGCCGACTTCGCCTTTGCCCCGGGGCAGTTCAACATGCTTTACGCCTTCGGAGTGGGGGAAGTGCCCATCTCCATCAGCGGCGATCCGGCCCACCCGGAAATCCTGATCCACACCGTGCGCGACGTGGGCAGCGTCACCCATGCCATCTGCCGCCTGAAAAAGGGTGCGGCGCTGGGAGTGCGGGGCCCCTTCGGCGCGGCCTGGCCCCTGGACGAGGCCGCGGGGAACGACGTCATCATCCTGGCCGGCGGCCTGGGATTGGCTCCCTTGCGGCCGGCCATTTACAACCTGCTCAACCAGCGCCCGGCCTATGGCAGGATCGAGTTGATTTACGGGGCCCGCACCCCCCAGGACCTGCTCTACCGCCGGGAACTGGAGCGCTGGCGGGGCCGCTTCGACCTCAGGGTGCACGTCACGGTGGACTCCGCCACCGCCGACTGGCGCGGCAACGTAGGGGTGGTGACCAACATCATCGGCCGGGCCCGCTTCGATGCGCCCAACACCGTGGCCCTGATCTGCGGCCCCGGCATCATGATGCGCTTCACGGTGCTGGAACTCCTGAGCCACGGCCTGACGCCCCAGCAGATCTTCGTTTCCATGGAGCGCAACATGAAGTGCGGCATCGGGTGGTGCGGCCACTGCCAGTGGGGGCCCTTTTTCATCTGCAAGGACGGCCCGGTGTTCCGCTATGACCGCATCAAAGACTGGTTTGACCGGCGGGAGGTGTGATTCTAATTGTGGCCTTGGGGGGGCGCACCAGCGGGTGCGCCTTACCAGGATTTCCCCATTTAACGAAAACCATCGGTTCGCAAAGATATTCCTGAAATGCCATACATAAGTCCCCCTTTCTTAAAGGGGGATTTAGGGGGATTATCAAGGAGTTATAATCCCCCCTTGCCCCCCTTTAAAAAAGGGGGGTAAAAATCACGATTCGTAATGCCATATTAATTGCGGGACATCACAAGCAACTGGGGGTAAGAATGGTTCCCCAAAAACGCCTGCCGAAACTCTCGGTGTGGAAATTCGCCTCCTGCGACGGCTGCCAGCTCTCCTTGCTGGACTGCGAAGACGAACTGCTGGCCGTCACCGGCGAGCTGGAGCTGGCCTACTTCGTGGAGGCTTCCCGGGCCATGGTGCGGGGGCCCTACGATCTGACCCTGGTGGACGGCTCCATCACCACCCCCCACGACGCGGAGCTGATAAAACGGGTGCGCCGGGCCTCCAGATACCTTGTGGCCATGGGCACCTGCGCGGTCTCGGGGGGAATCCAGGCCCTGCGTAATTTTGCCGACGTCAACGACTTCATCCGGGCGGTTTACGCCAAGCCGCAGTACATCAAGACCCTGGAGCAGTCCACCCCCATCGCGGCCCATGTCAAGGTGGACTTTGAGTTGAACGGCTGCCCCATCAACAAGTTCCAGCTCCTGGAGGTCATCAGCGCCTTTCTTAGCGGGCGCCAGCCGGTGGTGGGGGCGCACAGCGTCTGCTTGGAGTGCAAGCTCCGGGGCAACATCTGCGTCATGGCGCTGGGCACCCCCTGTCTGGGGCCGGTGACCCACGCGGGCTGCGGGGCCCTGTGCCCCACCTATCACCGGGGCTGCTACGGCTGCTACGGCCCCAAGGAGACGCCCAACCCCGCCTCCCTGAGCTCCTGGTTCAGCCGCCGCCTGGGCGTCACCGAGGACAACCTGGTGCGCGTCTTCCGCACCTTTTACAACAGCGCCCCGGAGTTTCGCCGGGAGAGCGAAGCCCATGAAGGATAAGACCATCAAGGTGAACTACCTGGCCCGGGTGGAAGGGGAAGGGGCCCTTTACCTCCGGGTCAAGGATGGCGCGGTGGCCGACGTCAAGCTGAAGATCTTTGAGCCGCCCCGGTTTTTTGAGGCTTTCCTCAAGGGCCGCAATTATTCCGAGGCCCCGGACTTCACCTCCCGCATCTGCGGCATCTGCCCCGTGGCCTACCAGATGAGCGCGGTGCACGCCATGGAAAACGCCCTGGGAGTAAAGGTGTCCGGGCCGCTCCGGGCTTTGCGGCGCCTCATCTACTGCGGCGAGTGGATCGAGTCCCACGGCCTCCACGTCTTCATGCTGCACGCCCCGGACTTCCTGGGTTATGCCGACGCCATCCGCATGGCCCAGGACCACCCGGAGATGGTGAAGCTGGGGCTGCAACTGAAGAAGGTGGGCAACGACCTGGTCAGCTTCCTGGGAGGCCGGGAGATCCACCCCATCAACATCCGGGTGGGAGGGTTTTATCAGGTACCCACCCGGGTCGAACTGGCGGGCCTCACCGAAAAGCTCAAGTGGGCCCGGGACGCGGCCCTGAAAACGGTGCAGTGGGTGGCGGGCTTTCCTTTCCCGGAATTTGAGCCGGACTACGAATTTGTCTCCCTGCGCCACGGCGGCGAATATCCCCTCAATGAGGGGCGGCTGGTCTCCAACCGGGGGCTGGATCTTGCGGTCAGCGACTATGACCAACATTTCGCCGAAGAGCAGGCGCCCCATTCCCACGCCCTGCAATCCACCATGAAGGATCGGGGGCCCTATCTGGTGGGCCCCCTGGCCCGCTATAACCTGAACTTCCACCTCCTCACCCCGGGGGCCCGGGCGGCGGCCAAAGAGGCGGGCCTGGGCCCGGCGTGCCGCAACCCCTTTAAAAGCATCATCGTGCGAGCCGTCGAGATCCTCTATGCCGTGGAGGAAGCCCTGGCCATCATCGAGGCTTACGAGATGCCGGAGCAGCCGGCGGTGCCGGTCTCACCCCGCCAGGCCGTGGGCTACGCGGTGACCGAGGCGCCCCGGGGGCTGCTGTACCATCGCTACCGCCTCGATGAGCATGGGGTCATCCAGGACGCCAAGATCGTGCCGCCCACTTCCCAGAACCAGAAGATGATTGAGCGCGATCTGTTCCAGTATGTGGCCCCGCGCCTGGACCTGCCCCAGGACCAACTCACCTGGCAGTGCGAGCAGCTGATCCGGAACTACGACCCGTGCATCTCCTGCGCCACGCATTTCTTGCGGCTGGAGATCGAGCGTTGATTTGCGGGGAGGACCGGGGGACGCGAGTCCCTCGCCCTCCCCACAAACTCCCCTCCCAGCCCCCTGAATAGGCAAGATATGTCGAAACCTGCGGCCTCAACCATCCTGAGGTGAGCATCGGCAAGACTGTGGCAACGGACCAGATAAATATATGAATTATTGATGGGAGGGTAGAGGAGCTCCTCTTTATCCCCTCTCCCCCATGGGGGAGAGGGGTAGGGTGAGGGGGAAGGTAAACTCTTTTTTGCTTCATCAGTAACTCCAGGTGGCCCAGGCATTTTGCCTGGGCTGCAGTTAATCATGGTAAAATTGGACCAGACCATTGTCATCGGCATCGGCAACATTTTCCGGGGCGACGACGCCGTGGGGTTGGTGGCGGCGCGCCGGCTCCGGGAGATGCAGCTGCCGGGGGTGCAGGTCCTGGAACTGGACGGCGATATCACCACCCTGGCCGAAAGCTGGCAAGGGGCCTCAAAGGTGATCGTGGTGGATGCCGCCGCTTCCCAAGGGGTGGCGGGCACGATCTTCCGGTTTGCGGCCCATGCGGAGCCCCTGCCCCGAAAGTTGTTTGCCACCTGCTGCTCCTGCCATGCTTTCGGGCTGGCCCACCAAATAGAACTTGCCCGGACGCTCAAGCAACTGCCGCCCTGCCTCATCGTCTACGGCATCGAAGGGAAAGACTTCACACTGGGCTCAAAGCTCTCTCCGCAGGTGGCGGAGGCCGTTCCGGAGGTTATCCGCCGGGTGCTTGAGGAGATAACGCCGGTGTAGGGGCGGACCTGCGTGTCCGCCCGAATTAGGCGTGCCCAGGTGCGCATAAAGAAATGTAGGGCGGGCGCCGCCCACCATGAAGAGGGATAAATGATTCAATTAAAAAAGCTGTTCACCCCCGTCAGCTCCATGGACGCCGATGCGGCCAAAGCCTACATGGCCGGGCACCGGGAAGGAGAATATACTATCCTGGACGTGCGCCAACCCGGGGAATACGAGGCGGCCCACCTACCCGGAGCCAGGCTCATCCCCCTGCCCCAATTGCCTGATGCCTACCAGGAATTGGACCCCGAGCAACCCATTATCGTCCACTGCGCGGTGGGGGGCCGCAGCCGGGTGGCGGCCCAGATGCTGTCTGGCCTGGGCTTTAAGGAAGTCTACAACCTGGCCGGCGGCATCAAGGCCTTCCAGGGCGCCAAAGCCACCGGCCCCCAGGAACTCAACTTGGAATTGGTGCGGGGCGATGAGACGCCGGCGGAGATCATCGCCCTGGCCTATGGCATGGAAAACGGGCTGCAGTTGTTCTATGAAACCCTGCTGGACCAAACCCGGGACCAGGACCTGCAAAATCTCTTCTCAATGCTGGCCCGGGTGGAGGAGCGGCACAAGCAGCGCCTGCTGGAACGGTACCGCCGGATGGAGCCTGCCGGCAACCGCCCAACCCCCCCGGACCGCTCCCCGGCCTCGGAAATCCTGGAAGGCGGATTTAACCTTAAGGAGTTTATGGAGAAAAACGAGTCCTACCTGCAAACGGTGCCCCAGGTTCTCGATCTGGCCATGATGCTGGAGACCCAGGCCCTGGACCTTTACCTGCGTTTGGCGGGCCGCTGCTCCCAGGCTGCCGCCCGGGAGGTGCTGCTCAGCATTGCCGAGGAGGAAAAAGCGCACCTGGCCAGCCTGGGACGCCTTCTGGAAGCCAAATTGAGGGAAGGGAGCTGAGCCGCCATGGCGGTTACGATCCTGGAAGTCTTGAAACACCTGCCTCGCACCAACTGCGGCGATTGCGGCCAAAACACCTGATGGACCGCCTGATGGATTAAGTTTGGGGGGAGGGCCAGGGGCTTTTTCGTAAGTGGCCCCTGCCCTCCCCCCAAGCCCCCCTCCCAACCCCCATAAGGGGGCCGGGGAAGGCGGGCCG
>Ga0315281_10001676_pt1 | contig 32860 bp, 24 predicted proteins | sample YL17G07_0_MG_FD_204540 | JGI IMG/M metagenome (GOLD analysis project Ga0315281, IMG submission 204540) | Sediment microbial communities from Yellowstone Lake, YNP, Wyoming, USA - YL17G07_0 | ecosystem: Environmental > Aquatic > Freshwater > Lake > Sediment | place: USA: Wyoming | collected...
CGCGTACAAAAAACTCCCCCGGCCCTCCCCTCAAAACCCAAGCATAACTAATATGCCCAAATACTTCGACTTTTACGACCCCCTGGAGCGGCGTTACGTCTTCAACAGTTTCCTGGTGGTGGCGGCCCTGGTGGAGATCCTCATCCTGGTCTTCACCCTGATCTGGCAGATCGATTTCCGGGGGATCTTCACCGACCGGCCGGGTTCCACGCCTTTCCCCTGGCGCCAGTACCTGTTGGCCAGTTTCGCCGCCCCCATTGTCCTGCTGTTCCTCTTTGGGCTGATCGTCAAGGGCTTCGAATTCCTGTACCAGGAGGCCTCCCCGCCTCCCCCGGGGGCGCCGCCGGAAAAATTGCGGTTGCGGCGCTGGGCGTTCCCCCTGGGGGTGCTCGCCCTGTTGTTCCTGCTGATTCTTTGCTTCTGGGGCGGGATCGTGCTTCCCCTGCTGGCCGACGGGGTCAAGGCCCTGGGGTTGGGGGGCGTCTATATCCTTATCGCGCTTCTGGCCCTGGGGATGATCTATCTCCCCTTAAGGCTCCTGCTGCGCTACCGCCTGCAAAAAAAATCCATGGAATATCAATATCTTCTCTGCCTGGGGGAACGCTACGGCCTGATGGTGGTGGACCCGAAATTACAGCCGGAACTGGCCCGCCTCATCGCCGAGAAAAAAATTTCCTCCCTCCCGAACCCCGAAGAATCACAAGAAGATTAAATCCCCAGACCAAAAACTTGTGAAATTTTTCCTTTACCTCGGTGGCAAATTAGGGTATGAATTGACATTCAGCCAATTTGCTGTCCGCAGCCAGACATTTGCGCAGGGGAGGTGAGACGGAGCAATTCCCGGGGCTTTTTGAATCTTATAAAGAACTTGCCGAAGTTCGGTAATTCATTACTCACAGGAGGGTACGGATGGATATTATGAGTTTCGCCTTAATTTGCGGCGCGGTGGGAGTCGCCTATGGCCTGTTCACCACCACCTGGGTGTTGAAACAGGATCCCGGCAGCGCCCGGATGCAGGAAATTTCCGCGGCGGTGCGGGAAGGGGCCAACGCCTTCCTGAACCGGCAGTATAAGACGGTGGCCATGGTTGGTGCGGTCATTTTCGTGCTCCTCTTCGGGCTGGGCAAATTCACCGCCATCGGCTTCGTCATCGGCGCCGTGGGCTCGGCCCTGTGCGGCTACATCGGCATGTACGTGGCCGTGCGCAGCAACGTGCGCACCGCCCAGGGAGCCTATACCAGCATGGCCCATGCCCTGAAAATTGCTTTTCGGGGCGGCTCGGTCACCGGGTTACTGGTGGTGGGCTTGGCCCTCTTGAGCGTGGCCGGTTACTACAAGTTCCTGATGGCGGTGGACCCTCATGCGGCCATGCACGCCCTGATCGGTCTGGGCTTCGGCTGCTCCCTGGTGTCGGTCTTTGCCCGGTTGGGCGGCGGCATCTACACCAAGGCCGCGGACGTCGGCGCCGACCTGGTGGGTAAGGTGGAAGCCGGCATCCCCGAAGACGACCCCCGCAACCCCGCGGTCATCGCCGACAACGTCGGTGACAACGTGGGGGATTGCGCCGGTATGGCCGCGGACCTCTATGAGACCTACGTCGTGACCGTGGTGGCCGCCATGCTTCTGGCCTATACCATCTACGGCCCCGGCTCCCCGGCCATCCTTTTCCCCATGGTCATCGGCGGCGTCTCCATCATCGCCTCGGTGATCGGCACTTATTTCGTCAGGTTGGGGAAATCCCAGTACATCATGGGCGCCCTGTATAAAGGCTTGGCTTGTTCCGGTATTTTGGCAACCATCGCTTTTTATCCCCTGGCCAACAAGTTCATGGCCGGCGTGGCGGCCAAAGCGGTGGGCAATACGCCCGGCTATGTCATTCCGCCCTTTAATGTCTTTCTGCTGGCGGTCATCGGGCTGGTCCTCACCGGCCTCATCGTCATGATTACCGAATACTTCACCTCCAAGAGCTTTGCCCCGGTGAAGTCCATCGCCCTGGCCTCCACCACCGGCCACGGCACCAACATCATCCAGGGGCTGGCCATCTCCATGAAGTCCACTGCTCTGCCGGTGCTGGTGATCGTCGCGGCCATCCTGGCCGCCTTCCAACTGGGTGGCGGCGCGGCTCATGCAGGCAACGGCCTCTATGCCATATCCCTGACCGCGGTGGCCCTGCTCTCCATGACCGGCATGGTGGTGGCCATCGACAACTACGGGCCCATCACCGACAACGCCGGCGGCATCGCCGAGATGGCCGAACTGCCGGAAGAGATTCGGAACATCACCGATCCCCTGGATGCGGTGGGCAACACCACCAAGGCCGTCACCAAGGGGTACGCCATCGGCTCCGCCGCAGTCGCGGCCTTAGTGCTTTTTGCCGAATACTCCCGGTCCTTCCCCGGAGTCATGAGTTTTGAGTTGTCCGATCCCCGGGTGCTGGCCGGCCTGTTCATCGGCGGCCTGCTGCCTTACATCTTCGCCGCCCTGTGCATGCAGGCCGTGGGGAAGGCCGCGGGTAGCGTGGTCGAGGAAGTGCGGCGCCAGTTCCGGACCATCCCCGGCATCATGGAAGGCACCGGCAAACCCGAATACGGCACCTGCGTGGACATCGTCACCAAGGGCGCCCTTCGTGAGATGATGGTCCCGGCCCTGATCCCGGTGCTCGCCCCGGTAGTCGTGGGCTTCATGCCGGGTCTGGGCCCCGTGGCCCTGGGCGGCATGCTCATCGGCTCCATCGTCACCGGCCTGTTCGTGGCCATTTCCATGACCTCCGGCGGCGGCGCCTGGGATAACGCCAAGAAGGCCATCGAAGACGGCCTCTACGGCGGTAAGGGCTCCGACGCCCACAAAGCGGCAGTCACCGGCGACACCGTGGGCGACCCCTACAAAGACACCGCCGGCCCCGCCATCAACCCCATGATCAAGGTGGTGAACATCGTCGCCCTCTTGATCGTGCCGCTGCTGATCAAGTACGCGGCCAAGTAACAGCCTCTCGCCAAGGCGCAGGGATAAAGAAAAAGAAAGAGTCTCACGCAAAGGCGCAAAGGCGCTAAGAAAAGAAGTAAAGAAAATAAAAGGCCGGGCCCTTGGGGCCCGGCCTTTTATTTCTTTTTACCTTTGCGCCTTTGCGCCTTTGCGTGAGAATATTTTTATATCTTTGCGCCTTTGCGCCTTTGCGTGAGAATATTTTTATATCTTTGCGCCTTTGCGCCTTTGCGTGAGAAATATTTTCTTTCTTTTCGCAAGCGCCTTTGCGTGAAGCTATAGGCGATTGACGACTCGGGTGATGCCGTTTTTGATAAGCGCCTCCCCGAAGTTGATGAGCAGCCCCAGCCGCTTGTCGGCCAGGCGCAGGTAGGTTAGAAGTTGCTTTTGGTGCACCGGGGCTATTTTCTCCACGGACTTCAATTCCACGATCACCTTGTCGTTAACCAGCAGGTCCGCCCGAAAGCCTTCATCAAAGCTCATCTGCTCATACACCACCGGAATGGCCTGCTGGCGTGTCACCGTCAACCCGCGGTTTGCCAATTCGTATGCGAGCACCGCCTCATAAACCGACTCAAGGAGACCGGGGCCTAAAGTGGTGTGGACCTGATAAGCAGCATCTACGATCAACCGGGCAATTTCGTTTTCGTGCATTTTTTTCTCACGCCAAGACGCCAAGGCGCAAAGTTTAAAAGATTAAGGAAATTGTGTTATCTTACTCTTTGTGCTAAATCACTAGCAAGACCAATATGCGCCGATCTTTTCTCTTAACTGGTTCCCAAGCTCAGCTTGGGAATCAGTTCATATAAAACTTTGCGCCTTGGCGTCTTTGCGTGAGAATAATCATTTGCATCTTTGCGAGAGGAAAAAATGGACGCCTGGAAGAACCAGCTTTTCTTCGGGGACAACCTGGATATTCTGAGGGGCGGGCACATCCCGGTGGGGAGCGTGGACCTGGTCTATCTCGATCCCCCCTTCAACTCCAACGCCACCTACAACGTGCTCTTCGCGGAAAAGACCGGGGAGAAGAGCGCCGCCCAGATCACCGCGTTCGAGGACACCTGGCACTGGGGGGACGAGGCCGCCGCGGCTTACGACGACGCCATGCACCTGGGCGCGCCCAGGCTCGCGGACCTGCTCCGGGCGCTCAGGGCCTTCCTGGGCCAGAACGACATGATGGCCTACCTCACCATGATGGCGGTGCGCCTGGTGGAACTGCACCGGGTCCTGAAGCCAACGGGGAGCCTCTATCTGCATTGTGATCCCACCGCGGGTCATTATTTGAAAATGATATTGGATGCCATTTTTGGCCCAATAAATTTTCGCAATGAAATTATTTGGAAAAGGACCAGTGCACACAGTAGCGCGAAGCGCTATGGTCCGGTTCATGATGTAATCCTGTTTTATACGAAATCGGCAAATTTCTTATGGAACCCTGAATATTTAATTTATGATGAGAAATATATTAAATCGCATTATTCTCAAATTGACCCGGATGGACGCCGGTGGACTGCAAGTGATCTTACAGCTAAAGAAGTTAGAACTGGCTCATCAGGAAAATCTTGGAGAGGTTTTGATGTAACAGCCAAAGGAAACCATTGGAAATTCACTATTGAAAAATTAGAGCAACTTGATGCAGAGGGAAGAATTTATTGGCCTCCGGGCGGAGGATGGCCGCGATATAAACGTTATTTGGATGAAATGAAAGGTATTCCTGCCCAGGATATTTGGTCAGATATACCACCTATAAATGCTCAAGCCAAAGAACGCCTGGGCTACCCCACCCAGAAGCCCGAGGCCCTGTTGGAGCGCATCATCCGGGCCTCCAGCAACGAGGGCGACGTGGTCCTGGACCCCTTCTGCGGCTGCGGCACCACCGTCACCGTGGCCGAGCGCCTGAAACGCCGCTGGCTGGGGATCGACATCACCCACCTGGCCATCACCCTCATCAAAAAGCGCCTCACCGACACCTTCGCGAAGGAACTGGCCCCTTACGAGGTGGTGGGGGAGCCCGCCGACCCGGCCTCCGCCGCGGCCCTGGCCGAGGTGAACCGCCACCAGTTCGAGTGGTGGGCCCTGGGGCTGGTGGACGCGGCGCCCGCCCAGGACAAGAAAAAGGGGGCGGATAAGGGCGTGGACGGGGTCATCTATTTCCAGGAGCGGGACGACGGCCCCTATCACAAGATCGTGGTCCAGGTGAAGAGCGGCCACGTCAACGCGGCGATGGTGCAGCAGTTGAAGGGGGCGATGGAGCGAGAAAAGGCGGCCATGGGGGCGTTTATCACCCTGAAGCCCGCCACCCGGCCCATGCGGGAAGAGGCCGCGGCCGCGGATTTCTACGCGCCGGAGCGCTTCCCCGAGCGGCGCTTCCCCCGGCTGCAAATCCTCACCATCACCGACCTTTTCGCCGGCAAAAAATTGGAGTATCCCCGCTGGGTGCCCCCCAGGACCTTCAAGCAGGCGGCCCGCCGCGCCAAAGGGCCCGCCCCCGCCGAGCGGCAAGGCGAACTCCTGTAAAATATTCTCCCGCCAAGGCGCAGGGATTAAAGAAAAAGAAAGAGTCTCTCGCCAAGGCGCCAAGACAGAAATTAAAGAAAAAAAGAAATTCTCACGCCAAGACGCAAAGGCGCAAAGAAAAGAAGTAAAGAAAATAAAAGGCCGGCCCCCCATGGGGGGCCGGCCTTTTATTTTTCTTAATCTTTTACCTCTTTCCTTTGCGCCTTTGCGTCTTTGCGTGAGAAATATTTTCATTCTTCTCCCTTGCGCCTTGGCGTGAGGCTTTCAGATTACATTTGCCCGGCGCCGTGATACAATATTGACGGAAAAGCCTCAGATTCCCTCTCCCAGCAGGTCCTTTTGAGCCTGAAGACTACAAATAACCTATCCGCCGCCGGCCAATTCGCCAGGGAATGGCCGTTACTGGCGGGTCTGGCCCTCATGGGCCTGGTACTGTTTTTTTACCGCCTGGGGGCGCCGGGGCTCATGGACCCGGATGAGGGGCGCTATGCGGAGATCGGCCGGGAGATCTGGGTCTTAAAGGACTGGCTCATCCCGCACCTCAATTTTCTCCCCTATCTGGAAAAGCCGCCCCTGGTGTACTGGCTCACCGGCCTCAGTTTCGGCGGGCTGGGCTACCGCGAATTCGCCGCCCGCCTCCCTTCGGCCCTGAGCGCCCTGGGAGGCGTCTTCCTGGCCTACGGGCTGGGCCGGGCCCTGTGGGGGCCCGGGCCGGGGCTTTTTGGGGCCATGGTCCTGGCCACCTGCGGGGGCTATCTCGCCCTGGGACGCTTACTCACCCTGGATATGCCCCTGGCCTTCTTCCTGAACCTGGCAGTGGGCCTGGGGTACCTGGCCCTGAGCCGGGACCGGCGCGGGTTGCTCCCCTGGGTTTATCTGGCCCTGGCCCTGGGGGTCCTCACCAAGGGACCGGTGGCGGTGGTGTTGCCCGGGCTGATCTGGGTGGCCTGGGCCCTGGTGGAACGGCGCACCCGGACCCTGCGGGTCTTGCTCTCCCCCAAAGGCCTCTGCTTGCTGGCCGGCCTGGCGCTCCCCTGGTTTGTCCTGGTATTCTGGCGCTATCCCGCCTTTTTCCGGTTTTTTATCATTGACCAGCACCTGGGGCGCTTTCTGTCGAATAACATGGTTTATCATGGCCGGCCGTTTTACTATTATCTGCCGGTGCTGCTGGGCTTTATGCTGCCCTGGAGCTGGCTGCTCCCCTGGGCCCTGGGCCGCAAGCGCTCCATGCCGGCGTCAGACCGCCGTTTTCTCCTCCTCTGGGCCGGGGTCATTTTAGTATTTTTCTCCCTGTCCAAAGGAAAACTCGCCCTGTACATCTTGCCCGCCCTGCTGCCCCTGTCCCTGCTCCTGGGAGAAAATTTATTTGCACTGGGGAAAGGCGGGCCTGGGTTTTTCAAGGAAACCGGCCTGCTCGCCACCCTGGTGGCCTGGTGCCTGGCGGGTTGGGCGGCGGTGGGGCTTTATCTCCGGCCGCCGCCCGGCCTCGCGGCCTTATTGGCCCCGGCCCAGTCTCTCTGGCCGATCCTGCCGGCGGGATTGGTCCTCCTGGCCCTGATCCCCACCCTGGTCCTGGTGCTGCGGCAGCCCCAGATTTTTTTCCTGGGGGCGCTCCTCGTCAGCCTCCTGATCCCCCTGGGGGTGGAGAAAATCAGCGCCCAGCGCTCGCCCCGGGACCTGGCCCGGGTCCTTCAATCGCTATGGCAGCCGGGGTCAGCCCTGATCGGCTATCAATACTATTCCCAGGCCATGTCTTTTTATAGCGGCCAGGTTTTTCACCTGGGCAATACCCGCACCGAACTGGAATTTGGCCGCCGGCTGGCTCCGGAAAACGGCCTCTTCTTTTCCTCGTCCGCAGCCATGATGGACTTTGCCGCTTCCAGGCCCCAGGCCTTCTTTCTGGTGCGGGAGCAAGACTACCCTAAACTGGAAAAGAGCGCGCCGGGAAAATTTCACTGTCTGACCCGGCACAAAGATTGTCTTTTGCTGGTCTATAAGGGAAAATAGCGGTCAGTAGCCAGTAGAAAATGTAGGGTGGGCACCGCCCACCAATACCACCACATAAGAGCCGCCATCGAGCCATGCCGCGCATCATTTACCGTTACCTGAGCCTGGAGATCCTGCCTCCCTTCGCGGTGAGCCTGCTGGCCTTCACCTCCATTGTCTTTCTGGGGCGCATGATGCGGGTGACCCAGATGATCGTGGTCAAGGGGGTGGGGCTGGCCGAGGTGCTGAAGTCCTGCGTTTACCTCCTCCCCTACCTGCTGGTCTTCACCCTCCCCATGGCGGCCACGGTGGGGATTCTGCTGGCCCTGATGCGTCTGACGGTGGATCAGGAAATAATCGCCCTGAAGACCGCGGGGCTGAGTTATGCCCAGTTGGTGCCGCCGGTTCTGGCGTTTGCCATAGCCGCGGCCTGCCTCACTGCGGGTCTGACCCTCTCCGCCAGTTCCTGGGGGCAGCGGGCCACCAAAGAATTGCTCATGGAGGTGGTCAAAAAACGGGCCGACCTGGGGATCAAGGAACAGACCTTCAATACCGATTTCTCGGGCCTGATGCTGTTTGTCAACCATATCCCCCCCAAGTCCGGGCGGCTGGAGGGGATCTTCGTCTATGACTCCCGGGAAGAGGCCAACGCCAACACCATTTATGCTCAGAAAGGGGAGATGAGCTTCGATAAGGAGCAGGAGGCTCTGGTCCTGCATCTCTCCGACGGCTGGGTGTTTCACTGGGGGGAGGGGCTGAACCGTTGGCAGACCGTGGAGTTCAAGTCCTATGAATTGCCGATGCGTCTCTTTACTGAGGCCTTGAAAGGCGGCAAGTCAGAAGGGGAGATGTCGTTGGAGGAGTTGTGGCAGGGCCTGCAGGCAAATCCGGACCCGGAGCGCTACAACCGGCTCATGGTGGAATTGAGCCAGCGCTTTGCCATGCCTTTCGGGGCTTTCCTGCTTTGCCTGATGGCCATGCCCCTGGGAATGAGCCCCCGCCACCACGGCCGTACCTGGGGCCTGATCCTGGGACTGATGATCTTTCTGATCTATTATGTAGTGTTTACGGCCTCCTGGCGGTTGGCGGTGAATGCCCGGGTGAACCCGGCCCTGGCCCCCTGGACCGCCAACCTCCTGTTCGTCGTATTGGCCCTCTACCTCTGGTTCCGCACCGTCCGGGAACTGCCCCTGATCCCTCTGTCCCGGCCGGCCTGGTGGCGGCGGCCGGCCTGGCCTTTCCGGCGAGGCGCTCACAGTCTGGCTGATCTTATAAAAAAACGCAAAGACCCTGCCTAGAGGGTGTCTTCGTTCTCCTGCCTGAGAGACCGCGTCATCAGCAACACATCACGGGTCACCCCATCTTTGCCCAGGAAAAAGTCCTCCAGGGTGGCCTTGACCTCGAACCCCCGGGAGCGCAAGGACTGGATAACCTGCTTCTGTTCCGTGACCACCTCGGCCCTGAGCCAGTAAAGGTTCTCTTGGGTGCCCAGGCTGATCAATTCATCCAACATCACTGAGCCCAGCCCCAGACTGCGAAAAGGTGCGGAGACGAAGATGCGGATTTCCCCGATATGTCTGGCCGCGTGCTCGCCCCGCTGCAGGGCGGCTCCCGCCACGAAGCGATTATCCCCGAGATCCACGGCCATCAGGGGGAGGACTTTGTGGTAATCCAGGCCGGTCAGCCATCGGTCCACCACCCCGGGGTTCTTCACGTCATGTTTCAGGAACCTGACATCTTCTTCGGAGGATTCCTTAAAAAGTCCGATTAAGTTCTCTCGATCCCGTTGGGTCAGCAGGCGCAGCATCACCCGGGCGCCGTTGCGCAACGGCACGAATTTGCGGTAGCAAACATGGTTTTGCATGGGGCATGCCTCACTTCGGTCGAGATGGCCTAAGGCCCATTTTAGCACAGTCTGTTAAATACTGGTGCTCCTAAATTTGGGCGGCAGGCGGCGACCGTTTAAGCAGCAAACTCCCTGGCAATCGTACTTACAGGCCCGAACCCCTGGACCAGGGTCAAAAACCTGTTTCAAGAATGGCGCAGACACCGGTCCACCACCCGGGCCATTTTTTCCTTGACGAACTGCAGCGCCAGCGCCTCGTCTTCATCCAGATCGATGGCCAGGATCTGGTAAGCTTCGGCCAGGCTCAGACGGATGAGAATTTCTCCCATGTTCGTGGTTCCAGTCATGGCAATCCTCCTTTGGCTAGGCCGCTACTTCTTACGGTGGATGTCCTTGCTTCTGGCGGATTTTCAGACTGAAGGGGATGCTGAACTTCCACTTCCCATGAGAGACCGGCAGCATACAACCTGGCCGCGGTTCTGATTATGCCCGCGGCCTGACAAGCAAGGCCTGGTGACCCAGAGTGAGATGGCTTTCCTCCCGGCAGATGAACTTGACCATGGAACCCGCCCCTTTCCCGCAGTTGGGCTCGTGCTTAACTTTAATCATGGGGTGGTTACAAAGAGGTTACAGAAGGGGCCGGGGCCGCTCAGCTAAGTCCAAAATATTCTGAAGAAATTAGATCGGGGCGGATGTATGAAAATAATTGCGGAAATTTGCCGGCGTGGACTTCTGGCTTCGTTCCCAAGCTCCTGTTCCGAAAGGTTCTTATAGGGCTGCCCGTGGCCGCCATGATTGGCTTAAGTGAACAACATTGGGTGTAGGGTGCTTCTTACGCACCAAAAATGGCGCGTGAGACGCGCCCTACATTTCTGGTTGCTCAGAGTTAATGTCGAGTGCGCACTGCGCACCATTGCCAGCCGCGCACGGAGGCCCGCCTTACGGGTGGATAAAGCAAATGGAGACTCTGCAAGAGCTTCTTTGGTGATGCAAAAATGTAGAACACCCGCCCCCGGGTGTTCTGCGCCGGGGAGGGCGCTACATCCCTTTTGCCGGTTTGGGCCTTTTTGCTGAGGCCACCAGTTTGGATACCGCAAAACTTTACCGGAAGGTTGACTTTCCGGGGCGCACGGGCGATCTTAATGGAAGCAAGGGAGGCGCAGGCGTATGAAGGTGGTCCTGGCCCGCACGGCCGGGTTTTGCATGGGGGTTAAAAGGGCCATGGAGATAGTCCTCCATGCCATCGACCGCAACGAGGACAGAAGGATCTATACTTACGGCCCCCTGATTCACAACCCCCAGGTATTGGCCCTCCTGGAGGAGCGGGGGATCAGGGTGCTGCACCCCGGGGAACCCATCCCGGATAGGGGCCTGGTGGTGATCCGGGCCCACGGCATCCCTCCCCAGGAGCGGGGGGAAATGGAAGCCTCCCCGGCCCGCATCATTGACGCCACCTGCCCCAAGGTGGCCCGGGTGCAGGCCATTATCCGGCGCTGGGCCCAACAGGGCGCCGCCACCTTGATCGTCGGGGATGCCGATCACCCCGAAGTGCGGGGCTTGCTGGGGCATACCCAGGGGCAGGGTTATGTGCTGTCCAGGGCCGAGGACGTGGCGGGTCTGCCGGAACTCGAGAATTTGATCGTCGTGGCCCAGACCACCCAGAGCGTCTCCCAGTTCAATACCCTGGTGGCCGAGATCCGGGCCCGCTTTCCCCAGGCCCGCATCTACAATACCATCTGTGATGCCACCGCCAACCGCCAGGAGGAGGTCCAGGAACTGGCCCGCCAGGTGGATGCCCTGGTGGTGGTAGGGGGACGCAACAGCGGCAATACTCAACGTTTGGTGGCAGTTTCCCGGGCCACCGGCATCCCCACTTACCATGTGGAGACTGAGCAGGAGCTGAACCTGGAAGAGATGAGCCATTACAGCCGGGTGGGCGTGACCGCCGGGGCCTCCACCCCTCACTGGCTGATCAGCAACGTGGTGGGCACCCTGAAGCACGCCTGGGCCTTCCACCCCGGCTCCTGGATCAATTATTTCTTCCGCATCTGGCGCTTCTGGCTGAAGTCCAATTTTTTTGTAGCCACCGGGGCCGGCTGTCTCAGTTACACCTCTTCCCTGCTGCAGCAGGTGGAGCCGCAGTTCAGCTATTTTTTCGTGGCCTTTTTTTACGTCTATGCCATGCATCTGCTGAACCATTTCACCGACACCGCCTCCAAGCTCAATGACCCGGTGCAGTCCATGTTTTACGGGCGCCATCGGCGCTTTCTGCTGAGCAGCGGAGCCATCTCGGCCCTGCTCGCCATCGGCCTGGGAGTTTACCTGGGGTTTTTGCCGTTTGTCTTCATTTTGGTCATGAGCGGCATCGGCCTGGTGTATAATTTCAAAATCATGCCGGAGGGGCTGGCGCGGTGGACCCGGATTGCCAGGCTCAAGGAAATCCGAGGCTCAAAGACCATATTCACTGCGGTGGCCTGGGGCGTCCTGGCGGCCCTCATCCCGGTGGTCTGTTCGGATCACGAGATTTCCGGCTCCACCATCATCGCTTTCTTCTTCGTAGCCGGACTCATCTCCATCCGTTCCGGCCTATTCGAGATCCTGGCCATCGAAGGCGACCGGGTGGTGGGTAAAGAGACCATGGCCATCGCCCTGGGTAGGGAGCGCACCCTGAATCTCCTTTCCATCGCCTGCCTGATTTTCATGGCCATGCTCCTGGGAGCGGCCGCGGGCGGCCTGATCCCTTCCCTGGGTTACGCCTTGAGCCTGTGCGGCCTCTATGCCCTGGGCTACCTCACCCTGTACCGGCAAGGGCTGATGGAATCCGGCCTGATGTTGGAGAGCCTGGTGGAAGCCAACATGATCCTGGCCGGGGTGCTGGCCTTTCTTTGGGACCCGTTTTACGGACCCTTCTGAGTGTCACCTTCCAGAAATCCTTAACCACCTCCAAGTAATTGCAGCTGTGCCCCTCAACGCCTGCCCATCAGGGGGAGGGGAAAATACTGCGCGGACTTGGTCTTTGTGTTCGCGCCGCCTGGGGATAATCCCGCCTAATACCAAGATGCGCTCCCTGTAAGGGCGGACCCATGGAACCTGTCTCAAAACGGTTTTTTTGTCATCCTGAACGAAGTGAAGGATCTAGAACTCATTGATATGACTAGATTCTTTGCTTCGCTCAGAATGACATGGCCTCGTTATGCCAGGTTTTGAGACAGGTTCCATGTGTCCGCCCTGAATTCCGGGCGCACACGCGGGTGCGCCCTTACAGAACAGAGGCTTACCTTACTTCTATGAGCGCATCTTTGGTATAAGTAAATTTATTCAATGGGGCGGTGCTTCGGCCCGGTCATGGGCGGGGAATGGGACGGGGCGGGGAGGAAAAACGTAAAAAGCCGCCCGGCCCGGCAGCAGAAGCTGGCCGAACCGGGCGGCCTCCAGATGCTGGCAGCCGCCCGAAGGCTTTATCAGTGCTGCACTGTATCGTAGAAAAGCCAGTAGTAGACCAATTCTGCCGTTTTTTCGGATGATCCCGTTGTAGTTTGGTAGAAGTTCAACTTGACATTGGGGTAACTGTAGGAGGCGCCGTCCAGGGTAAAGCTGGTGCCCTTGTCCCAATCGACCACCACATGCCCGTCGTTCCAGTAACCCAGGACATTGCCATAGTGATAGCCGGTGCCAAAAGAGGTGGACGCCAGTTGCACGATTATGGGCTCATCGTGCACGGCTGATTTAAAAGCGCTCCAGATATCGGACCGGGAGCCCGAGGTGAGATTGTGATAATCGTAAGTAGCGGTAGAATACCCCTGGCCCTGGATATACGTCAGGAGTCCTGGGCCGACGGAGGAGCGAGGGGTGCCGCTGCCGCTTACCCAACCCATGTCGGTGCACAGGGTGCCGATGAAGCTGACGTAGGAAGTGGGGCTGTCCTTGGTGTTATTGGGCCAGAGGGTCTGCCAGTCGGTGGTAATCATATTGGCATAATAGGTGGAATTACTACTGTTATCCGCAGCGGCCGCCAGGGTGGCCGCGGCCACCTCGGCGCCGCTGGTGGGATAGTCGGAGGGTGGTTTCCAGTAATAACCGCTCACGCTGTTGTAAGAGGCCAGGAAATTGGCGGAGTTGGTGCTGGTGTTGAAACTGTAGCAGACATCCGGGCTGCCGAAATAGGCGTCGCTGCTGGGGACGGAGGGATCGTAAGCATAGCCGCTTTCCGCGCTGTAGCGACGGTCGTTCACCTGGATGTAGCTGCTGGTTAAGCCGGTCTGACCGGTGCTGGTGGCGATGATGCTACTCATTTTGTAACCGGTATCGTAGTCATAATAGCCGGTGATGTACTCTTGGGCGTCCATGCTGGCATCATAGCCCGACTGCAAGGCGTAGATATAGTAAGAGCCCCCTAAAGCAGCGCCCCCCATGGGCGCAGGCTGGTTGGAAATCGTTGATCCCACCTGGAGCCAGCCGTCCGGGGCGTAAAAGGAGCCCTGGTATGCATCATTGCTGCCGTCCGAGTACCAGAAGTTGAAAGAATATAAGGTCTCGGCGCCCGCCGGGACCACGCCCGACGCCATTACCGCCACCCAAACCGCAAGCACCGCCATTGCCCACCGCTTCCATCGCCGGCTAAGCATTTTCCCCATTTCCTCCTGTTTCAGGATCGAAATAATAAACCGGAGGCATCCTATAACACCTCTTACGAAATTTCAAATTTAATTCGTATTGGAGTACGTTTGGTAAATCGACATACGAACGAGTCCCCGGCCCGGAGAAAAGCAAAGGCTGGCAGACCCTCTTTCAGCCGGTAGCACCCCCCGCTCGTCCCTTCCCGCCAAAGGTTGAGGAGGAAGAGTTAAGGTTTCGGGTCATGCGCTGGGGGCGCCGCAGCAACCCCCCGGGCTCTCCTGCGCCCTGGAGGAGGCTTTCCGGGGCCGCCAATCCTTTCGAGGTCTTCCGGGATAGTCCTTGGTCTGATGCCGGGGAAAGTTGCCCTCTGGCCTTGATTTCCTTTCCCGGGAAATATATTTTTTTTGCAAATTTTTTATTGACAAATAATTAGGGCCATTCTAATATGGCGCTGAGAAAAACCGAAGGGAGAAAGGAGGTGGGAAAAGACCAAAGATAACCATCAGTTACGCCTAAGCAAAAGGAGAAATGGGATCAACTTTTTTAATCAAAGGGGGGAACAATGAAAAAAAAGACGATTCTGCTCTTAGTCGCCCTGTCCCTGGTGGCCATGCCGCTGGCGGCCTCGGCCGCTGAGTTCACCCTGGGTGGCTACATCAAGATGGAGACCATCTGGGACTCCACCCAGATTCAAAAGAACCTGCTGTCGTTTATTCCTCGGAACAACAACGCCAACATGCAGCACGGCCGCCTGATCATGACGGCGGAAAACAGCCGCATGTGGTTCCTGATCAAGGGGCCCAAGGTGTGGGGCGCTGAGACCACCGGTTATGTCGAGTGGGACTTTGACGAGCACGCCAACGTCAACACCGCGGCGGGCGGTCTGTCCTATTCGCCTAACAAGGCCCGGCTCGGCCTGCGGCATGCCTTCTTCCGCTTGAACTGGCCGGACACCGAACTGCTGATGGGGCAGTACTGGTCCCTGCTCACCGAGGAAATTCCTGAGACCGTCAGTTTCGGCGCCGACACCGTTTCGGGCCAGCCCTTTTTGCGGACCCCGCAGATCCGGCTGACCCAGGTCTTCGGCATCGGCCCCGGCAAGCTGACCTCATCCATCGCCCTGTGCGAACCGGGAGACGGCCTCTGGGGCCTCTCTCTGGATCCCACCCAGACCGCGGTTGCCAACAACTTTACCGGCGAATCTGCGGAAACCCCCAAGGTGGAAGCCCGGGTCAAGTACGAGGCCGACCTGTGGGGCAAGGGCGCCTTTTGGGGCGCGCCCCGGCCCTTCAGCATCCGCTTTGCCGGCGCCTGGTGGCGTGAGCGTTTTCGTGATACCTTTGCCACTGCCGCTGCCCCTCAAAATGGCATAGGGTTTGGCCAGAACAGCTATACGAATATTTTTTACTTCCAAAGGGATCAGCAGTATCTGAACAAGTGGATCGTGGAAGGCAGTTTGTTCATCCCCATCATTCCCACGTACACCACCAACTTTGCGGGGACCATGAACCTGCTGACCCAGTGGTACGTGGGCTCGGGCGTGGACGGCTACTTTGAAGACTTCCCGAGCACCGCGACCTTTATGAACCCCGTAAGTGGGCTTGGGACCGCGGCCAACCCATTTGCAGCCGACCGCTACACCATGAACCGCTTCGGCGGCTTCGTGCAGTTGCAGTACTGGTTCACCAACCAGTGGTACATGAACGCCCTGTATGGCCTCACCCGGGCCTTTGCCGTGCCCAGCGACTGGATCGGCATCAATAATGTCGTCGGGACCGGCGCTGGCACCGACCCGGTGAAAACCAACCAGGCCTTCTATCTGGCCCTGTGGTATCGGCCCATCCAGGCTCTGAAGTTCGGGCTGGAATACACCTATACCCGCACCGACTACTTCCAGAGCGGCGGGGCTAATGTCGCGACAATTGGTGCGGCCCCAACCGGCACCATTACCAACCTCGGCGAGAACCACCGGGTCATGTTCGGCGGTTACTTCTTCTTCTAGCCGCAAAAGCGGTTGACTTCCCAAAACCCACAGGGTAATATCCCTGTGGGTTTTTTTATGTCTAACTGAGTCAGGGAGTGGATTACATGTTTAGCAGAATCTGGCCGGGATTGCGCCTGGGGCTGATCGCCCTCCTGGCGGTGGCGCTGGCAGGGGGGCTGAGCGTGGGCTGCAGCAGCAGCCCGGTAACCTCGGTGAAAAAGTGGGTGGGCTGGGATAAAGGCGAAGAAGATGAGGAAGCCGCCCCCCCGGAGGCCAAGGAAGAAACGGTCATGGTGGACGGCAAACCGTATGTGCGCAGCAAGAACCCTTACTGGCTGACCTACCCCGAACAGCCCGAATACATTTATGTGGAGAAGGGCAAGGAGTTCGTGGGCATGCAGCAACACCTGATCAACGCCCTGGCCAAGGCGGTGGGTAAGGAGAAGGCCAAGCAGGCCGGCAAAGGCATCCCGCCGGACAAACTTCAGGAACTGGTGCGGGCGGAAGTGGACCGCATCCTCCGGGAGCAGGGTCTGTCAGGCTTTGTCTCCCGGAGCCCCGGGGAGCGCTCTCCTTATAGCGGCCGGGCGGTGGCGGTGATCCCGGACCTGGACACGCCCTCGAGCTATGACGGCCTCAACCGCACCCTGGCGGTGGCCCTGGGCGACCAGATGAACCGCCAGAAAGACCTCAAGGTCAGCAGTCCGGAACAGGTGCGAGAGGCCCTGGGGAAGGCCGGGGTCACCGGCAAGCTGAGCCTGAGCCCCAATATCCAGGCGCTGGGCAACTACTTGGGAGTGCAGGGCATCGTCCTCACCGGCGTCGTCCCTCCGGGCGGGGGCTCGGAAGGCTTCCTGGCCCTGGAGATCTACGACACCTTTCTGGGGGCCAAGAGCCAGTCCATTGTGGAACCGGCCGCGGGCGGCTTAAAACCTGAGACCGCAAATAAATTCGCCCAGGGCAATGCCCTGCGGGTGGCCGCCGATCTGCAGAACATCACTTGGTTCGGGCGGGTGGAATTCGTCAAAGAGGGGAAAACCTATCTCAGCCTGGGGCAGAACGCCGGGCTCAAGGTGGGTGATCGCCTGAAGGTGGTCACTCCGGGCAAAGAGGTGGTCAACCCCGCCACCCGCGCCTCTCTGGGGTTCACCGCCGATATTCCCCAGGGTGAGTTGAAGGTGACGGAACTTTTGGGGAACACCGGCGCCGTGGCCCTGGTGGTCAGCGGCGGCCCCTTTAAGCCCAATGACCGGGTGAAGGGGGTTAAATAACGGTTTTCGGTTTTCTGTTTTCTGTTTTCTGTAAAAAAAAGAAAGAAAAGAAACGCCGGACATCCAGGTCTTTTCGAGATCCGGATGTCTGGACTTAAAGATGTTTTTCGGTTTTCGGTTTTCGGTTTTCTGTTTTCTGTAAAAAAAAGAAAGAAAAAAAACGCCGGACATCCAGGTCTTTTCGAGATCTGGATGTCTGGACTTAAAGATGTTTTTCTGTTTTCGGGTTTTCTGTTTTCTGTAAAGAAATAAGGAAATTATGGAAAGCAAACGCCAGACGTCCAGATCATTCCGCGATCTGGATGTCTGGAAGATATCGATTGATTTTGTGAAGGAAGTGTATAGGTTAACCAGCAAATTTCCACGAACAGAAGTTTATGGACTGACAAATCAGATCAGGAAAGCGGCAGTATCTATTCCATCGAATATAGCCGAGGGACAGGGGCGAAATTCCTCCAAAGAATTTAAGCATTTTCTCGCCGTTTCCCTGGGTTCTGCTGCCGAAATTGAAACCCAGCTAATAATTGCCAAAGAGATTAATTACTTGACCGCAGACGAATTAAATCCGCTCCTCAATACCCGATACCATCAGGAAGATGGCCAAAGCCCTCTCAAAAAGCCTCAGGTAGCCGTTTCTTTTTTCTTTTTACAGAAAACAGAAAACTATCTCTTAATACTCAAGCAGCCTCAGATGAGGTTTTTTTTCACAGAAAACAGAAAACAGAAAACAGAAAACAGAAAACTATCTCTTAATACTCAGAGCCCTTTCAAACAGCCTCAAATGAGGTTTCTCTTCTTTTCACAGAAAACAGAAAACAGAAAACAGAAAACAGAAAACAGAAAACTATCTTCTAATTACCGCCATTCCCCCCATGTAAGGCCGCAACTGCTCGGGGATCACCACACTGCCGTCGGCCTGCTGGCAGTTTTCCAGCAAGGCCACCAGGGTCCGGCCCACGGCCAGGCCCGAGCCGTTCAAGGTGTGGACCAGTTCGGTGCCGGAGGCGCCGGCGCGCCGGAAACGAATCTGGGCCCGGCGGGCCTGGTAGTCCTCGAAATTGCTGCAGGAAGAGATCTCCCGGTACAGGTTTTGGCCCGGCAGCCAGACCTCGATGTCATACGTCTTGGCCGCCGCAAAGCCCATATCCCCGGTGCACAATACCACCACCCGGTAAGGCAGGCCCAGGATCTGCAGCACCTCTTCGGCGTCGGCGAGCAGGCGCTCCAGGTGATCGTAGGAAGTCTCCGGCGTGGTGAATTTTACCAGCTCCACTTTGTCAAACTGGTGCTGGCGGATCAGGCCCCGGACGTCTTTGCCGTAGGAGCCGGCTTCAGAGCGGAAGCAGGGCGTGTAAGCGGTATACAGAATGGGCAGATCTTCTTCCCGGAGGATTTCCTCCCGGTGGATGTTGGTGACCGGCACTTCCGCGGTGGGCACCAGGAAATAGTCCCAGCCCTCCAGCTTGAAGAGGTCTTCCCGGAACTTGGGGAGCTGGCCGGTGCCCGTCATGGACGCCCGGTTGGTCATGAAGGGGGGCAGGACCTCCAGGTAGCCGTGTTGGCGGGTGTGCAGGTCCAGCATGAAATTGATGAGGGCCCGCTCGAGCAACGCGCCGGGGCCTTTCAGCAGGGCAAAGCGGGCGCCGGTGATCTTGGCGGCCCGCTCGAAGTCCAGGATGCCGAGGCTCTCGCCGATCTCCCAATGAGGCCGGGGCTCAAAAGAAAACCGGGGCGGCTCCCCCCAGGTCCGCACCACCGGGTTGTCATCGCTGCTGGCCCCCACGGGCACGGAGGCATGGGGCAGGTTGGGGAGGTTCAGAAGGAAGTCCCGGACCCAAAGATCCTCGGCCGCGGCCTGGTCCTCCAGGCTTTTGATGCGCTCATTGACGGCGGTCACCCGGTCCTTGAGGGGTTGGGCCGCATCCGGCTGGCCGGACTTCATCTTCAGGCCCACCTCCTTGGACAGGGTGTTGCGTTCGTGGCGCAATTCCTCTACCTCGGCCAACAGGCGACGGCGCTGCGCATCGCGCCCGGTAAATTCCTCCAGGGAAACCTCTGCCCCCCGGTTTCTCAGGGCCTGCTCCACCACCCCGAGATGCTCCCGGACCAATTTCAGATCCAACATGCCGCGCTCCCTTCACCGATTCGGGGTTGACCTGGCCCTTGGCGCGAAAGATAAGCTCACGCAAAGGCGCCAAGGCGCAAAGGTTATTTTCTGCAACGAATCTGCTCCCCCTCACCCCAGCCCTCTCCCCCCAGCGGGGGGAGAGGGAGTATTACAGGGGCTCCTTCTTTGTCCCCTCTCCCCCAATGGGGGAGAGGTTAGGGTGAGGGGGAATTGGATCAGCTTTGCGCTGCCGTTAACAAATATGTTGCCTAATTTATGAACCATTGAACTAAGGTGGCGGGCGAGGACGCCAATGGCTTTTCATAAATGGTTAATATGAATCTGCTCCCACCTGTTGAGGTGACCAAGCAGAACTTGGGCCACGGCAAAGGCGCGAAGAGTAAACAGTCTAAGGTCAATCCGCTGCCTTGCTATCACTATCTTCCGAAATTAATCCTTCTTTAACGCTGTCGATGAGGCGCACCAGGCCGTCGGCATTCTGATGCTGAATGAAGTAAAGGATGTCGGCCACCGCGTCTTCCAGGGCCCGCAGGGCTACCCGGTTGGCGGGATTCTGCAGTTGGATGCAGGCGTAGAGGGCGGCATCCTGACTGAAAAGACGCCGGGCCAGATTATGCAGGGTGGAAAAGGTGGGAGTGGCGAAATCTTCCAGGTCCTTGGGGGCCACTCCCAACTGCCGGATGGCCATGCCCAGGGCGATGAGGGTAAAATGGGCCAGGCCCTGGACTATGGCCATGAGGCGGTCGTGCTCCACGGCGGTGGTGACTTTCACCCGGGCCCCGGCGTTTTCCAGGAGGTTCTTGAGCCAGTTGAACCAGCGTTCGCCCCGCCCGGGACAGAGAGCCACGGTGCGGCCCTTAATGCTCTCTTCGCCCGGACCGAAAAGAGGGTGAGTCCCCACCACTTCGCCGGCGAACTGAGTCATCATGGCGTTCATGGGGCTCTGCTTCACCGAAGTGACATCCATCAGGGCGGCTTCGGGGCGCAGATGGGGGGCGATGGTCCGGACCACCTCCTTCACCTTGGGAATCGGCACGGAGATCACCACCACGTCGGCCAGGCGGGCCACCTCCGAAGGAGTCTGGGGCGTGTCCAGGTCCGCAATGAGGACCGCCACCCCCTGGGCCTCGAAGAAGCGCTGGAGCCAGCGGCCCATGACCCCCTGGCCGCCGATGATGGCCACCGTGACGGGAGTTGCCGAGGCAGGATTGAGGGAAGGGCCGGGGGAGGTGGAGCAGGCGCCCTCGCCTGCAAAATTACAGCCGGGGGCGGCTGTTCCACATAACTCCCCTCCCAACCCCCTGTAAGGGGTTGGGGAAGGGGGCTTGGGGGAGGATTGTAAGTGGGTCTGTGACCCCTGGCCCCCTCCCCCAATAGCATCTTCTTTTCTCTTACTCATGAAATAGCCTTCTGTCTGAGTAAAAAATCCGCCAGGGTAAGGCGCACCATGGCGATAAGCACCGGGACGATGCGGGGGATGGCGCTGATGTCGTGCCGGCCCCTGATGCTGATGGTGCGGGGTTGGCCGGTCAGGTCCACGGTCTGTTGGCTCCGGGTGATGGAAGGGATGGGTTTGACCGCAGCCCGGAGGACAATTTCATCGCCGTTGGAGATCCCGGCCAGGATCCCCCCCGCATGGTTGGAGGCAAAACCCCCGCCGGGGAGCAAGGGGTCGTTGTTTTCGGACCCCAGCAGGCGGACCGCGGCAAATCCCGCGCCGATCTCCACCCCTTTGACCGCTCCCACGGACATCACCGCCTGGGCCAGGGCCGCGTCCAGCTTGTCAAAGACCGGTTCCCCCAGGCCGGCGGGGCAACCCCGCACCCGCACCTCCACCACCCCGCCCAGGGAATCGCCCTGGGCCCTGACCGCCTCCACCCGGGCCGCCATGGCCGCCACCGCTTCAGGGTCAGGGCAGAAAAAAGGATTGTCCCAGATCTGGCTTTCATCCACCAAACCGGCCTGCACCCCGCCCAGTTCCAGGGTGTAGGCCAGCACCCGGATCTTTTCCCGGTCCAGGACCTTTTGAGCCACCGCGCCCGCCGCCACCCGGGCCGCAGTCTCCCGGGCCGCGGCCCGGCCGCCGCCCCGGTGGTCCCGGATGCCGTACTTGGCTTGAAAGGTAAAGTCTCCATGGCCGGGGCGGAACACGTCTCTCAGGGATTCGTAGTCCTGACTCCGCACATCCCGATTGTAGATGAGCAGACTGATGGGAGTGCCGGTAGTCAACCCCTCAAACACTCCGGAGAGAATGTCCACCTGGTCTGGCTCCCGGCGGGCCGTGGCATGGGCCTGGACTCCCGGGCGGCGCCGGGCCAACTCTGCCTCGATGTCCTGAGGCGTGAGCTGCAGCCGGGGCGGACAGCCGTCAATCACCGCGCCCAGGGCCGGGCCATGAGACTCGCCCCAGGTCATCACCCGAAAAACCTGCCCGAAAACATTCCCTGCCATGGGCGTTCCTTTGTTTGGTTAATTTGAGGGGAGGGCCCGGGGACCAGTGGGTCCCCCGCCCTCCCCTCAAACTCCCCTCCCCACCCCCTGTAAGGGGTTGGGGGATAGGGTTTGGGGAAGGGGGGCAGGGGCCCGCTGGCCCCTGGCCCCCTTCCCCAAGATTTACAAATCAGCCACCGCGGCCAGGATTTCTTCGGCTACCTGGGCGATGGTCCGGCCGGTGGTATCGACGACGATCTGGGCCGCAGCCCGGTAAAGGAGTTCCCGCTCCTGCAGGACTTTCTCCACTTCTCCCAGGGTATCGCCGCCGGTAAGGCTGGGGCGGCTCGAGTCCCGGGGGAGGTCCTTTAACAGCCGGGTCCGGAGCGTGGCCGGGTCGGCCGTGAGCCAGATGATTATGCCGTTTTCCTGGAGAACGCGAACATTTTCCGGGTCGAGGACCGCGCCGCCGCCGGTGGCCAGGATCTGCCCGCGGCCGGCCCCGTAGCGGGCCACCAGCTCTTTTTCCAGGCGGCGAAACTCAGGCCAGCCCTGCCTCGCCACGATTTCCGCGATGGCGCGCCCGGCCTCCTGCACCAGGACCTGGTCCAGGTCCACCAGGGGGCGACCCAGGATTTGGGCGAGCCTTTCCCCCACGGCGGTCTTGCCGGCGCCCCGGTAACCGATGAGCACCAGGTTACGTGGCCGGTTCAAGGGAGACGGCTGCCCGGATGGATTTGCCACTTGGCGTTGGTCCAAAAAGCTCAGTAGTGTCGCCCGGTTGTCTAAGTTTACTAAAATCGTTCCCGGAAAGGAAGGGGAAGATGGGGTTTTAGCGAAGGTCGGATTCGCCGGGGAAAAGATCTGACGCCCAGACGCCGGGAGCGCAGAGGTTGCCTGGAAAGCGCCCAGTTAGCCCGGGGCGACCATTCGCCAACCTTGAACTCCATAAATGAGGCCCACGGCAAAGAAAATGGCGGCGGCGCCGAAGCGGATGGCCCGGTCCGGCAGGCGCTGGCCCAGCACTTTTCCCAGCCAGATGGCCAGGCCGTCGGCGACTACCATTCCCAGGGTGGAGCCGATCCAGACTTGGAAAGGTGGGTAGGTGGCCGCCAGGGTGACGGTGCCGAGCATGGTCTTATCGCCCAGTTCCGCCAGAAAGAAGGTGACGGCCACAATGACAAACGGCGAAGCCAGGCGGTTAATTCTCCCGCCATTTTCTTCCAGGCGCTCGCCTCGCAGGGTCCAAAGGCCAAAGCCGACGAAGGCCACCCCTGACAGCAGTTGGACCCACCCCAGGGGCAGCATTTTCCCGGCCAGTCCCCCCAGGAGCACGGAGAAGGCGTGCACCGCCAGGGTGGCCACCAAAACCCCGGCCAAAACTACCGAGGCCTGAAACCGGGTGGCCAGGGTCAGGGCCACCAGTTGGGTCTTGTCCCCCATTTCCGCCACCAAGATCAAAACCAGGGAAAGCCAGAATCCGTACATTATCTAAGCAAATTAAACTGAATCATAAGGGGTTGGGGGAGAGGGTTTGGGAGAGGGGGCAGGGGCCAGTGGCACAGGCGTCCTCGCCTGTGGAAGCTCCTGGCCCCCTCTCCCAAAGACTGGGAAATGCCCGGCTACGGTGCCGGCAACCGGTAGCAAGCCCCTTCCCGGGCGCCGTCGATTAAGGGAGGGTGATTCCGGGAGGCTGCCAGTTTCCGGGCTCTTTCAATGATTTCCCGCACTTGGGCGTCACTGCGGGAGGGATCGTGGTGGGTCAGAAGAAGGCTTTTGACATCGGCGGCCAGGGCCAACTCCACCACCTCCGCGTAAGTGGAATGGCCCCATTCCCGGTGTTCCAGCAATTCCTCCGGCAGATACTGGGCGTCATGGATCAGCAGGTCGCAGCCCCGGGCGAAATTGACAAAATCCTGGAAACGGCTGCCGCCTTCCTTCCCCAGTTCGTTGTCCGTGATGAACACCATGGTAGCCTGGCCGTCCCGGAAGCGGAAACCCAGGCCTCCCTGGGGATGGTTCAGAGGAATGCTGTCGATGCTGACGCCTTCCAGGTGCAGGGGTCCCCGGGCCACCCGGTTGATGAAAGTGATCCGGGCCTGGAGTTCATCAAAGGCCACAGGGAAAAAGCCGTTCCCCATATTGTCGTCGAAGATGCGGGTCAGGGCCTGAAACGCCTGGGGCCAGCCGTCCACCAGAATTTCCGTATCGTTCCAATAAATGGGGGCAAAGAAGGGGAGTCCGAGAAGATGGTCCCAATGGTTGTGCGTGAGGAGCAGGTGCAGGCTCACCGGACGGCCGGAGTGTTTGATTTCCTCCCCCAGCAGGCGGATGCCGGTGCCGCCGTCGATCACCACCCGGTGCCCCGAGGCCAGCTTCACTTCCACGCAACAGGTATTGCCGCCGTACTCCAGGGTCAGCGGTCCGGGAGCGGGAATGGAACCTCGGGTTCCCCACAAGCGGATTTCCATGCTGCCATCTCCCAAGGTTTTGGTTTCTGGGAAGGTGAGCCCGGGTCGGCCAGGGCGAGGCGCCCTGGCCCCACGATCGTCTAGTGAATCACAAAAGCTCGTTCAACTTCAAGGGAATTTTTTCGATTTCGAAAAAAGCTGCGGCCAGGCCGAAGCAACCGGTGAGCATCATATCCCCCAGAGGGGCGGCGAAGGCGCCGGGCCAGCCCCGGGCCAGGCGGCGCCTGGGTCCGGTGATGACGGTGAAGGAAAAAGGCTCTTCCGGCGGATAGCCGGGGCGGTAAGCGCAGCCGTGCCCCTGGTCGGCGAAGACCTCGTCATTGGTGAGTCGGCCGGCCTGGAACCGGGCCAGATGGTCGAAGAGCTTGGCGGGCGTCAGGAGCCCGGTATGGTGTTCGTAAATCCCCCAGAGGCGATCGTCCTGGACCAGGGCGGCGAAGGTGTGGGCATTGCCCAGGTTGACCACCATGAGACCCCGGGCCAGGCGCTCTTGGGCTTGGGGGTCGAGCAGCGCGCCCCGGGCGCCGGCCGCGCAGGTATCCATCAACAGAACGCCGGGCAGGGTCTCTACGATGGCCCGCATGCGGGTGCAATAAGCCGGCGGCTCCCGGTAAGCCAGGTCGGCGAGCCTACCCCCCTGGGCCAGGAAATTTTCCCAATGCTGGAACCGGAAGCGGCGGTTGCTGCCCTGGGGGTAAAAGCCGTGATCCTGGACGGCCACCGCAAAATGGCGGGGGAAGGGAATCTCAAAAGCGGCCAGGAGGCTTCGCCATTCATCCGGCTGGAAATCCCCCAGGCGCACCGCCACCGCCTCGGCCGGGGGGCGATCGGTTAGAATCACGCCCCACTCCTGGACCACCTCCAGGCGATCGCTCAGGGTCAGGGCCGCCTGGGTGGAGGCGTAGACCGGCAGACCCCGAGTCAGATGACGCCTGACCGCCTGGGTGATGGCGCCGCCCCCCATGAGGCGCCCGGTCAGGAAGACGGCGGCGCCTGCGGCCGTCAGGCGCGCCAGGCGTTGCGCCAGAATCCTGGTAGGGGCCGGCAGCACCAGTTTCACGGCATTTTCCACGGTTTGGCGGGGTTCCCAGATAAACACATCCTGGGTGCCCCCGCCCACGTCCAGGGTCATGAGGGGGCCTTCAAACATCTCCGTCCTTCCAGGCCGCGGCCGCGTCCAGAACCAGACGGGCGGCCAGTTCCCGGGTCCGGTGAAAGTGGGGGGCCCGGTAGCCGTGGCGCCACTTCAAGGTGAAGAGCTCATCCGAGACCACCAGCAGACCGGCCACCGGCACCTGGCGGAATTGCCCCACCGCAAACAGGGCTGCCATCTCCATTTCTACCGCCAGTATGCCTCGCTCCTGGCAGTGCCTTACAAACTCTGCCGTTTCCCGGTAGACGGCGTCCGTGGTCCAGATTGATCCCGCCTGCCAGGGGACCGGCGTTTCTTTCAGGCGGGCCTCCAGCCCAGCGTATAGAACCGGATGGGGCTCAAGATAGGTCTGTCCCTCGGGGCAATAGTGGCGGGAGGTGCCGTCCCCGGGCACGGCGCGCTTCGGCAACACCAGGGCGCCGATCCGGACATCGGCCTGCAAAGAACCGCACCACCCGAAGGCCAGGACCATGCGGGCCCCCAGGGCGATGAGGTTTTCCAGCACCATCACCGCATAGGGAGCCCCCATGGCCGGGGCTACCACGGTCACCGCCCGGCCGCCCCAGGAACCCTGGCTGAAGGGGCAATTAAACAGAGAGCGGGGGGGTAAGCCGACGCCGGACAAATCACCGAGCAATTCGTAATCGGCCTGGGCGAAGGTGAGGATCACCCGAGGTGAAACCGGGGGTTCGTTCTTACCCCTCCTGGGATTGATGATGGCTTCAGGGGAAGCGGCGGAGGGACGCCAGGACGAACCGCCACCGCCCGCCTCCATAAAACCTGGTTTATTCATGGCAACGGGCACTTTCCATGGGACTAATGTATCCGGTATCCGGTCGGCCCCCCTCACCCCAGCCCTCTCCCCCCCAGCGGGGGGAAAGGGAGTATTACCGGAGTTCCTTCTTTGTCCCCTCTCCCCCAATGGGGGAGAGGGTTAGGGTGGGGGGGGAATTAATAAATACGTTACCGAAATTATGAAGCATTGGATTGAGGCCAAGACCCGGGAATACTTTAATGGCGGGCGCATGGGCCCTAAATGTCTTAAAAGTTTTCCACGATCCTGGTCTGTCCGGTCTTTGTCAATTCCAGGGGGATTTCCTGGAAAGTCATGTTCAGGGGGCCGGGGTCAATGCTGACTCGCAGGGCCAACCCCCGGCAGGCGTCTTTGTCATTATATTGATCGAAAACGAAATTTCCCAAGGAATAGTAAATCATTTTTCCCCGGTAGGTTTCCTTCTCCTGAACCACATGGGGATGGGAGCCGACCACCAGATCCGCCCCTTGGTCGATAAAACGCCGGGCGAGGTTCTGAATTCGGGAGCCGGGGCTCCGGTGATATTCGGCCCCCCAGTGGGCGTAAAGGACGACCAGATCCGCCAGGGGCCTGAGCCCGGCGATCTCAGCCAGGGTATTTTCCACGCTGCCCGGGCTGAATTGGTTAAAGTTGACGAACCCCATTTTCACGCCGCCCAGCTCCTTGATCAACGATCGGGAGCCGGCGCCGTCGGGGGCGCCGAAATGGTCCACCCCGGCCCGGTTTAAATAATGCAGGGTTTCTTTCAGGCCGGCCTCGCCCTGGTCCAAAACGTGGTTGTTGCCCAGGTTGACCAGCGTAATATGGTTTTTCTTCATGGTCCCGGCCAGGGTCCGGTCAAAGGTGAAAACATAATGATTTTTCTTTTGCGGACCGGCGCTCAGGCTGACAGACGGCCGGTCGGTGATAGGTCCTTCAAGATTGGCAATAACCAGGTCGTTCTGCGAAAAAAGCTCCTTCACTCCTGCGAAGACGTAATCGTTGCCGCGCCATTGGGCCGCCCGGCGGATGGCCCGATCGAACATCAGGTCGCCCACAAAGAGCAGGCTGGGGCCGGGAACCGCCTCGGCGCGGTAGTAAGCGGCGATATAACTGGTTAAATCACGGCCCCCCCGGCTGCCGAAATCGAGAGAGGTTCGGTGCCCCACCAGGGAGAAGTGTTTCCTGCCGGCCCCCAGGAAGCCTGACAGCGTGGCCAGGCCCCGACGGCAGTCGCAGGTGATTTGTCCAATGGTTTCCCGATGAAGATTTTTCAGGTTCTGAATGCTTTTCCGGTCCAGCACCCTGGCCTGGGCCGCGGTGACCCCGTGGGCAAAGTCGCTGCTGACAATCATGACGGTCCCGGGGGGGGTGTTTCGCCTCAGAAATTTCCCCAGTTGCTGGAACTCATCGCCATCGGGGCCTGGCCGCAGCACCAGGGGCACAATCTCGGCCAGGGGGAAGGTCTTCTTGATAAAGGGAACCAACACGTAGATGGAATGCTCCTGCATGAAGACCGCGTCATCGACGGCGCAGGCCCTGGCCGCCACCAGTTTTCGAATAACTTCATCATCCGCCACCACCGGCCCGAAAGGGGTTCTCCAGGGCAGCAGACTGGTGAAACAATGGGACATCCCGGGATGATAGCGGGTCCGATAATGATCCGGGCCCACCAGGATCAGGCGCTTGGCGGCCTGCCCATCGATGCCGGCAAAGAATGCGGCGATCAAATCTCTGGCCAGGAAATGATGGGGGACAATTCCCCCCTGGATTGTCTGCCGGCTGACCTTTCCGGCCCGGGCAAAAGCCTCCTCATAAAGGACCGGGTTTTTGAAAAAACTCTCCAGGAATATTTCCGACTGCGGGGTCCGAGGCGAATGCGAGTTTGGGAAAACGGGGCGTAAAACCAGGAAGAGCAGACCGGCGCCAAGAAAGAGGCCTGCCAGGAAAAGGAGCGGTTTAATTCTGGAACTGAAAGAGTAACCACAAAGGCACAAGGGACACCAAGAGGCGCGAAGAAACAACCAGGCTGTTGAAAAACTGCCGAATTCTTCCATTTGTCATTCTGAGCGAAGCGAAGAATCTAATCATATCAACGAGGTTTAGATCCTTCACTTCGTTCAGGATGACCAAAAATCGTTTTTCAACAGCGTGCTGGATTCTTTGGCAGCGCCCGGCCGCTTATTTCATTAATGATTTGCTCCAGGCCGGCATGGCCGGGATTTTGCTCTTGTCCGCCCGATAATTCCATTGCCGCCACTGCTCATCGGTCAATCGGGCCGACAGGGGACCATTGAATTCATAGTAAGAATAGACCAGACCCTGGGTGAGCCTGGCGCCGTTTCGGTCTTTTAGGGCGACAAAGAGATAGTTGGGGATACCCACGGCCTCATAGAGGATTTTCCCATGGGCAAAGTCGGTATGCACATCAGCGATCAAGGCGGCCCGGGCGTAATTTTCCGTCCCCTCCTCCCCCGGCAGGGGGCTCAAGACCCATTGCAATTTCCCGGGCTCCAGGCGCAGCCTTTCAAAATCTTCGGGAGAGATTTCCTCATTCTGGATTTCCGCCAGGGCGATTTTGCGGAAAAACTCCAGGGACTCCAGGAAGCTCTGGTTTCTTTGGAGAAACTCATTGTCCAACAGTTTTCTCTGGCGCAAGCCATCCTCCGTCATCTTCTGCAAGGCGATGAGCCGGTCCAGGAAAGCCAGGTGGGGCTCCACGTAACCCCTGGGCACGGGGGGAACTGCCTTTTCTTCCTCCCCATTGCCCATTTCCGCGTAGGTCTGCTTGGCATAGAGCAGGGTGTCGTGCTTGAGTTCCGTCCAGGAGCCCAGGGAGCATTGCAGGTTTTTCAAGCTCCAGTCCGGGGTCTTCATGAACATGGGATAGCCGCTTTGATTGGGGGGGTCTTCCAGGAGGGACCGAAGCGTGTAGAGCCAGCCCCAATAGATATTTTGCGTCCAGTCCGTCTGGGTTAGATTATGGAAGTATTTCTTCAAGCCGGCCATGCGGGTTTGCAGCACCGCCTTGGAATCCGAGGCGTTTTGGTCAATCCATTGGGCCAACCAGGGGTCGGCGGTTTGGCTGCCCAGCAGCGACATCACCATCAAAGCCGTGGGCTGGCCGGGCAGTTTCTCCCCGGTCTGGGGGTCCGGTTTCTCATCCCCCTGGGTCAGGGTGGTGAATACAAAGGCATCCGCGGTAAACCTTTGCCCCATGAAATGAAACCCCTTGGTTTTGTTCCGGAGTTCCTCCTGGGAGAGGTTAAAGACCTTGTCCCCATAGGCCGCGCTGGACATAATCCGGGGGTTGCGGTAATCCTGCAAGGCGCTTTGCAGCCCCTTGATCATTGCGGCATCGGGTTCGGCGGCGGCGGCATTTTTGCGGAGCTTTTGGATAGCCAGGCCGTATTCGTAAATGCCCAGGTCATCGCTTTCCCCTACGAAAAAAGTGGTGGGAATATAAATGTCTTCCCATTTCGGGCGCAGACCCGCCCGGGCGAACAGCAAAGTAATGTTTACCGCGTCCCGGGTGAGTTCCGGACTGGCCAGCAGAAAATTCATGCGGCCATACCACATCATGGCCCGGAAGTAAGTGCGGGAAACGGGATTGCGGTTGTAATGGCCTCTGGGGGCGTACTGGGTGTAATCCTCCGGGAGGCTCAGGCCCAATTCCTCCTGGTATTTTCCCAGCAGGGGGGAGGAGACGATTTGATCAGCCGCCAGGACGAGGGCCAGTTCTCGGTCAGCGGTGTCATAGGCGCCGGGAGGAAGCTGATCCTTGAGCTTCTCCAGGTTGGCTTTGATGGCTTGAGGGGAATCGGCCCGATTATCCTGCAGCAGCTCCTGCTGATAAAACTCCTGGGCCGAACCCAGGATCGCCGCCGGGACCGCAAAATAAGCGATCAGGCGCCGGAAACTCTCTTTTTGCTCTTTTTGGCTCGCCCCGTTATACGCGGTGATGGACCGATCAAGCATGGTTTCACTGATCTTTTTTAACCTGTGATAGAAGTTCCTTTGTTCCAGATAGTCGAATTCCTTTTCCAACAGGCGGTGGAAGACATGGAGCAGAAAATCCGAGGTCACGAAGACCGCGTTCTCGGGCCGCCGCGCCGCCGGCGCCTCTTCGCCCCCGATGCGGCCGTAGAGAAAAGTCCAATCATCGTAACGCCGATCTACTTCGTCAGGGTTGTCCGCATAGAACTTCGCCAGGTTCGGGGCGATAAAGAAATTATTCTCCGTCAACGCCTTCTTTTGGGCAGAGGTGAATTTCCCTCGGGCTTTTTCAAAATCCTTCAGGTTACCGACTTCTCCGAGGGAAAGGCGATATTCGGGCACCTGGGGGGAATAGCGGGTTGGCTGGAGGTCATACCTGGCAAAAATCTGCTCCGGGGCCAGGTCCGCCACACTTGGCCGGGCAGGAGGTTGCTGGATCATCCGCCACAAATTTGTCAAAGTCGCAACTGTGGCCAGCACGACCGCCAGGGCCAAGGAAATCCAGAGAATCGACCTGAGTTTCATCGCCTCACTTCCGGGGAAATCTCTGATGCAGGGTGGGAACGCCCGCCCTAATAATCGCTCTTCCTCAATGGCGGGCGGGGCCCACCCTACCGTCCGGGCGGTTCAGCCCAAGTCCCGGGAATTTCTCACCTTCCAGGAACTCTTCACCTTCCAGAAGAAATATGCGGCCGCCAGCCCCAGGCACACCAGGACCAACACATCCAGGACGTGGGTGTAGCGCTGGATCAGGTACCAGTGCTCCTTCAGGCGCACTCCCAGGTAGGTGAGGAAGCCGTTCCAGAGGGTGGCCCCGGCCAGGGTAAAGATGACGAAAGGCCCCAGAGACATCCGGGCCAGGCCGGCGGGGATGGAGATGAGATGGCGGACCACCGGGATGAACCGGGAGATAAAAATAGTCTTGCCCCCATGCCGGGCAAAGAAATCATCGGTCCATTTCAGGTGGTGGGGGTTGAGGAGCAGGTAGCGGCCGTACCTGAGCACCACCGGTTCTCCCAACCTCCCCAGGTAATAAGAGACCAGGGAGCCGCAAATGGACCCGAGGGAACTGGCCACCATCACCGGCAGGGGATGAAAATGACCCGTGAAAATCAGGAAACCCGCAAAGGGCATCACCAGTTCGCTGGGCACCGGGGCGATCATGCTTTCCAGGGCCATGAGGATAAAGACCCCGAAGTAGCCCAGGTGGTGGATGAGGAAGGTGTTATATTCCAGGATGGTTTCGGTAATTCCCATATCCGCTTAACTCTCTCCCAATTCGCGTTGCTGGATCTGCTGCTGCACCCGGGATTGTAAGTCTTGCAGCCCGGAACTCAAGGTCACCGGATAAAGGGCCGGCTGCGTCAGCGCCTTGTAAGGCTCAGGCAAAAGGGCAAACTGGGAGAAAAAATACTCCCGGCTTTCCTGGAGGCTGGGAAGCGGCTGGCTGATCCGGCCGGCCTGCATGACGGTCTTAAGCAAAGGCGCGCCTCCCGGCAAGGTCTCGTCCCGGAGGGCAATGGTGTCCCGGGCCATGCGCCCCTGGTGGTCAAACCAGCGCCAGACCTGCTTTTTGTCCACCAGGGTGACTTTGCCGGAGGACAGTTTCATGACCGGCCGGCCTCCGTATCTCACCAATTTATAGGCGATGTCGAAGTAGGGTGAGTCCGCCGACACCCCCATCTTGGTGCCCACCGCGAAGCTGTCCACTTCCCCGCCTTCGGCCAGAATTTTTGCCATCTTGAACTCGTCGAAGCCGCCGCTGGCCAGGATCTTCACATAATCCAGGCCTTCCTGCCGGAGGATTTGCCGCACCGCTTTGCTGATGGCGGCAATGTCGCCGCTGTCCAGGCGCACGTATCTGAGGCGCTCGCCCCGGGCCTCCATCTCCCTGGCCACGCTCACCGCCTTCTGAGCCCCGGTGAGGTTGTCGTAGGTGTCGATGAGCAGGGTGGTAATTTTGGGAAAAACCTGGGCAAATACGCGGAATGCCTCGATTTCCTTGGTAAAGCTGGTGATGTAGGAATGGGCCATGGTGCCGAAAATGGGGATGCCGTAAAGTTTTCCGGCCAGGACGTTGCTGGTGCCCAAGAAACCCGCGAGGAAACTGGCCCGAGCCGCCTTGAGGCCGGCATCCGTCCCCTGGGTGCGCCGGAGGGAAAAATCGATGAGGGGCCGGCCCTGGGCCACATGTACGGACCGGGACGCCTTGGTGGCGATCAAGGTCTGGAGGCTGACGGCGTTGATGAGGAAGGTCTCCACCAGTTGGGCTTCGATGATGGGGGCGCTCACCTCCAGGATGGGCTCGTTTTTAAAAAAAAAGGTCCCCTCCGGCAGGGCGTGCACCTCGCCGGTGAACCGCACCCCTTTGAGAAAATCCAGAAATTTGGCCTGAAACAGCCCGGTGGACTCGAGATAGGCCAGGTCATCATCGCCGAACCGCAAAGTCTCCAGGTACTGCAGGGCTTCAGCCAGACCGGCGGCCACGAAATAACCCCGATTGGGTGGGTACTTGCGGATAAAGAGGCTGAACGTCGCCTCCTCGTGCATTCCCTGGTCGAAATAGCAGGCCGCCATGGTCAACTGATAAAGATCAGTCAACAAGGCCAGGCGCTCTCCCAGGGACTGCTCGGTCATGGCCGCCTCGGTTCTAGAGGGGGAGATGTGGGGGAGGGGGCAGGGGCCT
>Ga0315281_10001677_pt1 | contig 32857 bp, 16 predicted proteins | sample YL17G07_0_MG_FD_204540 | JGI IMG/M metagenome (GOLD analysis project Ga0315281, IMG submission 204540) | Sediment microbial communities from Yellowstone Lake, YNP, Wyoming, USA - YL17G07_0 | ecosystem: Environmental > Aquatic > Freshwater > Lake > Sediment | place: USA: Wyoming | collected...
GTCGTCCAGTCCGACACCTTCCTTGTTCCCAAGGTTTAACGTAACGCCGAAAAACGTTGCTTCAGTAATCTCCCCAACCAGCATGAATGCTTCCATCTTCTTTGTCTCGAGCTGGATATTGAAGCAACTGACGTCGACTGCGGCCTTGAACGCATTATAATCTTCCGTTCCATCGTCGTCAATCTTGTTTCCGTCCAATGATTCGTCTTCGTGAGTCTCGCTTCGCACGATCGGCTCACCCTTCCATCCCTGAGCGGCCCCGACAAACACGACGCTCGCTTTGTTGTTCCGGTCAACGTTCAACTTATACCAGAGCAGTCCGAGTTGCAGGGAATGCGTGTACTGAGCCAACGGAATTCTTCGAATGACTTTGCCTTTATCATTCTTTACTTCGCGGAACCCGTGTTCAATGCTCCGACGGTACGAATCAGCGTACGGGATGTAGAAGAATCCAGAATTCAAGATCGCCTCTAGCTGGGAAGCGGAGAGCCCGGCGGCTTGAGCTTTCGTTGCGAGAAAAGTGTTCCGTTCCGCTTCGCTCAAGTTTTGTTTGCTCAGCAGCTCTTTGTTGACGTCAAGAATCTGCATCAACTGAGGCGCAAGCGTTCTATCCATTATTGGTCTGATACTCTCCGGAGTGGGACGGGAAACATTCCCCACTTCATGGCTGAATGTCGCTGTTACAGTGTCCGGCAGCGGCGCATAATTGAAACGCGCAAAGTCGATGTTGCGCGCAACAGCCTTCTTTACGTAGTCTGTTTGGCTTGGCGTCAGGGTGACGTTAGCCGGCACGACAACCTTGTCCACGAACGAAACGGTTTTTTTCTTGTACGGCTTTCCCGATTGCGCGTGGACTGCGGTCGCAATAGCGCAAACCAATAAAAGACAAATGACATGCTTAAGAAAATTGTACATAGATAGGATGCACTTTCATTGTAGTATGAAGTTCGAACATCAAAAGATTGAAGGAACGGAAAGAATGTGTGGATCCCGTAATACGAGGTGTGTTCGAATGGTGAACAATGTTCATGTTCGACCCCTGCAAAAGCTCTGACAGAAATTGAAACCGACGTTGTGGACGCTGTCCCGCTGAAAGCGGGACGACCGATCGCTCGATCAAATTAGTAATCTGTGGACGCTGTAGGGCTCGAATGGCGGCTACGCCGCCACTTCGCAAAAAACGCTCAGCCTACTCCGTTTCTCTGGTGGACACTGACCCGCTGAGCGGGACGACCTTCTATTTGTGGACGCTGTAGGGCTCGAACCTACGACCTATGCCTTGTAAGGGCATCGCTCTGGACCAACTGAGCTAAGCGTCCAATTTCGACTCATGGAGACTACGGACCAAGGACTATGAACCTAACTTCAAAGAGCGGGAGACGGGACTCGAACCCGCGACGTCCAGCTTGGGAAGCTGACATTCTACCACTGAATTACTCCCGCGACCATACTGCTTTATTTTACAAGAAGTTACACAGTATTCCAATCCATCGTGCAACACATATGCATCAAATATTGCATTTCAAAACATGGGAAGAATTGGGTCACCCGTCCTGAAAGAAAATCCTTCCTCGATTTCATCATTGTTCGCTCAACGACGATCGTTCTAATTAATGTAGACAATTTGTTTTCTTCTTTCAATAGAAATTCGTACGAACGCTGTTTTTTTCGCTTTTCTCTTGATAGACATATTCGCTGCCATCATGGCCGCATCCTCATCAATTGGCGTTGTCGCCGTGCAATGTCAACTAACAAACGTGGAAGGCACAACTACCTCTCAACGACGTATTGAAGCTTTCGGAATGGATTGTTATATTGATATTGTAAAAATCTTTTTGGAATTGAATTGTTACCACATTGTTAAGAGCTCCTTCAAGAATTGCCCTACGCATTGGCGATGGAAGCGGAAATTCGATAGCCCCCCTTCTTGGCTTTCCATGAATTCAAGAAACAACTTCCGTATAGAACACACCTTGCACATAACCGTTTTGGAGATGAATTATGCGCCAACGACACCGAACTCGCATGACCTTGCTTATGCTTTGGACGCTCATCGCTTTGAATTTCGATTTCTCTGCAGAGAAACCGAAAAGCGACACTCATCACGATAATAGTTCCGCAACTGGTAAATGGAACACTGCTGATGTCTATATCACTGCTGAAGCAACAAATGAGAGGATCGCGAAGAAAGAACCGTTGAATTTTGAGATCCTCGAACAACCAGACGAACACTTACCTACCATCATCCTCGACAAAGACAAGCCGTTTCAATCCATAGTTGGTATTGGAGGCGCTTTGACGGATGCGTCGGCCGAGACTTTTTATAAGTTGCCGGTTGCGAAACAACGAGAGATTCTGACTGCTTTCTTTGACAAGGAGAAGGGCAACGGTTTCTCTCTTTGTCGGACAAGCATTCACAGCAGTGATTTTTCAAGAGGAAGCTATACATACGCGGAGACACCGGGCGACACCGCTTTGAAGCATTTTTCTATTGCACGGGACATGAAATTCAGAGTGCCGTTCATCAAAGCTGCGTTCGAAAAAGCCGAAAACGATCTCAAACTTTTTGCTTCTCCATGGAGTCCCCCCGCATGGATGAAGACAAATAACGACATGCTTCACGGCGGGAAATTGCGTCCTGAATTCGACCAAACTTGGGCTGACTATATTGTGCGGTTCGTGCAGGAATATGAGAGGGCGGGGATACCCATGTGGGGATTGACCGTCCAAAACGAACCGATGGCAGTCCAACGATGGGAGTCGTGCATCTTCACTGCCGAAGAGGAAAGGGATTTTGTAAAATTCCATCTTGGCCCGACGCTCGAACGCTCCGGATTGTCGCGACTTAAGCTGATGATCTGGGACCATAATAGAGGAATCATGTATCAAAGAGCGAAAGTTGTGTACGACGATCCGGCCGCTTCAAAATACGTGTGGGGATCGGGCTTTCACTGGTACGTGGGAGATCATTTCGACAACGTCAGATTGGTACACGATGCTTACCCCGACAAGGAACTGTTATTCACTGAAGCCACCGACTCGGATTTCGATGCCAATATCATAAAAGATTGGAAATGGGGGGAGATCTGTGCCAAGTCGATGATCATGGATTTAAACAACGGAGCTTGCGGCTGGGTCGGATGGAATATCATTCTCGATGAACGGGGAGGTCCAAACCACGTCGGAAATTATTGCACGGCACCGATCATTTGCGATACCAAAACCGGTGCGTTGACATATATGAATACGTTTTACTACATCGGACACTTTTCGAAATTTATCCGTCCGGGGGCAAAGCGAATTGTCTGTTCTTCCAATTCGGATGATCTCTTAGCAACAGCCTTTCTTAATGCTGACGGAAAGATCGCCGTGGTTGTTATGAATCAAACTGAGAACGAGATAGTATTCCATACGTGGATAGAGAACAGAGCTGTTAAAACACACAGTCCGGCGCATTCGATAATAACGCTCGTACTATAATAAAGTGGCACCTTAAGTTTACCTCGTTCTCAAGCAGCTGTCTCTTTTTGTGCAAAAAGAAATAGGGGTGCAATGCAGGCCAGAATAAAAGAGGTGAATAGAGTTTTCATAAGTATTCCAGATTGAGATGTGAGCCGATATTCGACCCCCTCTTCTTCTCCCCCGATGAGGGAGGGAAAGACCGGGACGGAGTCATTTTAGTTTTGTGTATCAAGTTCGTTCCAGATTAGCGCGCTTGCGCCAAGCACCGCGGCATTACCGGCGGCTAGCCCTGAAGGAAGGAGCTGTACCTTCCCTTTGAAAATGTTCAGCATGTACTCCTCCATGTACCTCTGAGTAGGCTTCAGGAGAAGCTCACCTGCGGCGGAAAGTCCGCCAAAGAGAATGATCGCCTCGGGGCTTGTATGCGCCACCGCATCAGCAAGCTTAAGACCGAGCATCTTTCCCGTTAGATCAAAAGCTTCCAGCGCTATCGTGTCGCCGTGCAACGCCGCGTCGGAGATCATCTTGGAAGTGAGTTGATTGAAGCTGACATTGCGAAGATCGCTTTCTTCCTTTCGTTCAGCGAGAAGTTCAAAGACCGTGCGGCAGATACCACCGGCGGAAACATACGTTTCCAAACAGCCGCGCCGTCCGCAGCCGCAGAATCTTCCGTTCACATGAACGATCGTGTGTCCCACTTCCCCTGCGAATCCATCGTGTCCGTAGACCATTTTTCCATCCACAACAATTCCGCTGCCAAGCCCCGTGCCGAGTGTGATGACGATGAAATGTTTCATTCCTTTCGCAGCACCAAATTTCATTTCACCGATGGCCGCGGCATTCGCATCATTCGTTATTGCAACGGGCACCTGATAATGGTGTCGAATCATTTCAGCGAGGTTCGTCACGCCTTCCCATTTCAAGTTAGGGGGATATTCAACCGTACCTTTGTAGTAATTTGCGTTAGGAGCACCTACTCCGATACCTTTGAGTTCGTACGTTTCCTCTATTTTCTCCAGCATTCCATTGATTTTGGCTTGAAGATGTGCGACGTATGCTACCGCCGGTTCGAGCGCTTGGGTCAGCATCTTCGATTCTGCGACCAATGTTCCTGCCCGCGTAACGAATCCAAGAGAAGTGTTCGTTCCGCCGATGTCGATGCCGAGGGTTATTTCTATTTTTGCCATGGTTGTCGATTGAGGTATTAGAATAAACCGCCTGCGAAATTACTTACACAACCTGCTTGTACGAAGGAACCTGCCCCTTCCATCCATAGAATACAATGTATGCGAAACATAGCACCGGTAAAATGAATGCGTGCTGAATTCCGATCGAATCAGCAAGGAATCCTTGAACAGCAGGACCAACTGCTCCTCCGACGATTGCCATACACAAAATTCCGGAGGTTTGTCCCGTGTGTCGACCGAGTCCGTCGATCGCGAGCGTGAAGATCGTCCGAAACATGCTAGAATTAAAGAGTCCAACCGCAAACCGCAAGTATTGCCCAAATCTAAACGTCCGCGTGGTAAGCATCGCAGTTAAGACAAGCGCCATCACTGTGGCGGCATGAACAGTGAGGACTTTCCCGGGATTAATGTACCGCGTGATCACCGATCCTGCAAAACGCCCAACTGACCAGCCCCCGCTTTGTGCGCCAATGATAAGTTAGTATTTTTCATATTCAAGTATTGGCTACCTGATGAGGAAAATGCGTTTCTGGTGCCGGTGGTTTGTCGCGCATTCGCGGAAGTCAATATATGGTTTTCCAGATTTATAGCGTTGTGCCCTTTAATAAAGCGTTTGCGAGCTAAAGCTCGAGTTACGCGAATCCACCTTATTTCATCAAAACTAATTTCCTCGCTGCTGTATACTTTCCCGCCTCCAATTTGTAGATATACACACCCGTCGGCAAGTTACCGCCATCAAATCTGACCTGATACGAACCAGGTACTTTTTTCTCGTTTACCAGTATCAACACTGCACGTCCAAGGAGATCGAAGACTGTCAGCCTCACGTCACTTGTAACCGATATATCATACTTAATCGTGGTAGCTGGATTAAAGGGATTGGGAAAATTAATACCAAGCGAAGACTTCTGGGGTAATGATGTCAGTGCTGTTTTTACATCACTGGATTGCAGAGCGTGAACAACAATTTCATAGAGCGAGTACCCATATGGGGTTCCTCGCTGCAAACCAAGAATTTTTATGTACCGGCTTTTCTCTGTGGTTGTAATTTTATCGATGCCGCCATCGCCGTTGTTCTCTGTAAAAATCGTTTTATAATTTATCCCGTCATCCGACAGTTGAACAAGATACGACTTGCCATATGCTGCCTCCCAGTACAATAGTATTTCGCTGAGATTTTGAACGCTTCCAAGATCGACAATGATATATTGCGGATCGGTGAATGCTGATGCCCACCGGGTCGAAAAATTACCATCGACCGCATTGGGACCCTCGAGGCCGGTTTTTTCAATGGAAGAAACAACGACTGTTTTATTCAATGCAATATTTTGTGCCGGTTGTGGAAAAACGGTGAGGGCAGCAACTTGAGAATTGTTCGTTTCATCACATTCATTGATCGTATTCTCCAGATCGACAGTCGCGCTGACGGTAAATATGGCAAGCGAATCGGCATTCCACAGATTCGTTCCGCTCGGTCCCTCATCGGCCTGAATGAATGCCATTCCCCCCGCGGGAATCGGCTGCGTATAGTTAGCCGACCAGGCGGCTACTTTACCGTTTACTTTGAACGACGTTTTGACCGGAATCCCTGCAGTCGTTGGACCTGTTCCCTGATTTTTCACCATTGCAGCGAAGGTTACTTTTTGTCCCTTGAGCGGATAAGGCGGTACCATCTTAATATTTGTGATGCGCAGATCGGGCTTTTTATCACCATCAAGGACGGCAAATGTCCCGGTCAACAGCAAATGATCAGACGCCGTACCAATTTGGATTGTTTTTGTACCGGCTTCCACTTCATAGGAATTTGATGCCTCGCTAAAATTATAGAGTTCATCGTTCGTAATAGTGAACGTGACTGTTTTTGATTCACCTGCAGCGAGGACGGCGCGTTTAAATCCTTTGAGTTCTTTCACTGCTCTTGGTATAGAAGAATTCGTGTGAGTAATATACAATTGTACAACTTCTTCCCCATCCCATGTTCCGGTGTTTTTTACATCGACACTCACTGTAACCGGAACACCATAGGAAGCGGATTGCGGAGTAATTACCAGATTGCTGTAATTAAATGTCGAGTAACTCAGACCCTGTCCAAAAGCAAATTCAACGCCATATCCCTGGACGTCAAACCAGCGATATCCTCCCCCTAATCCATCGTCCAGCCTGTCATTCCAAGGCGGCAGAAATCCGCTTAATCTCGGCATCGTGACGGGAAGTTTACCGCTGGGATTGATATCTCCAAAAAGGATATCTGCGAGAGCATTCCCGGCTTCCTGACCGGGATAGAACGCATAGAGCAATGCTTTCGTGTTGGCAATCGAATTATAGACTCCGCAAATACCGCCGCTGTAAATAACGACAATGACGTTTTTATTCGATTGAGCCAACACATTGATCAATTCTTGTTGTGTCGGCGGAAGATTAATTAATCCTCCGGCACGGTCCATGCCTTCACCTTCCTGACTCGGATCGAGTCCACCGACAAAAACGACTACATCTGCTGAAGATGCTGCTGCACGCGCAGCCGGAAATCCAGTCGTATCGAAGCTGTTAATATCGCATCCTTTGGTATAGACAATTTTTGCAGAACCTATTTTCGTTTCAATGCCCTGCTTTGGACTGACAGCATAGTATGGGGTAACATAGGCGCTACCGCCTCCGTCGAGCTGGGCAATTGCGGCGCTTGGCCCGATCAATGCAATTTTGGAAACAGAACTTTTTGAAAGCGGAAGTATGTTGTCTTGATTTTTGAGGAGTACGATCGATTTGCGTGCCGCTTCCAGACAAAGCTGCTGATGTGCTGCACTATTCACATCGGCAGGATCACCCTCGGGTTGGTAGTCGAGCATTCCTGACAAAAGCTTTGTTCTCAAAACGCGGCGTACAGCCTGGTCGAGCACTGCTTGTGTTACAGTACCGCTTGCGACGAGTGTTGGCAGATTTACTTCGTAGAGATTTGATCCCATTTCGAGATCACATCCGGCGGTAATCGCTTTTCCGGGATCCCAAATCGAACCCCAATCGGACACGACATAGAATGGAAATCCCCAATAATTGCGAAGGATCGAAGTCAGTATTGTAGAATTCTCCGCACATTTATCGCCATTTATCAGGTTGTACGCATTCATCACACTCATTGCACCGCCTTCCTGCACGGCGGTCCGGAATGTCAATCCATTTATTTCTGTCAATGAACGCATTGAAGCAATAATATTATTGGTTGTCCGGCCGTTTTCGCGGTGATTGGCGTTATAGTGTTTGAGGGTTGCGATCGTTGGAGTGGATTGAATTCCTTTTGTCACTGCCGTTGTGGTCTGTGCGTCAAGATATGGATCTTCTCCGCCGGTTTCAGCACTTCGCCCATTACGCGGGTCTCGATCGAGATCAAGGGCCGGACCAAGCGCCTGATGCTTCCCTTTTCCACGAAATTCTTTACCCATCGCAACACCGATGCGATACGCCATATCAACATCCCACATCGCGGCCATACCGATACCGACGGGAAAACTCGTTGCATATCCGTCCCGCACACCATGCGGTCCGTCTGACATGATAAAGCCGGGAATTTTTAATCGAGTATTATCGGCCGTATTGAATCCGCCTTCAGGGTGAAGCTGTTTAATCTTCTCGGCGGTTGTCATCTGATTAAGAATCGCAGTGATGCGGTCTTCAACAGTTTGAATTTGGGGAAATGCGGACTGGCCCAAATTAACGGAGAGAAACAGTAAAATATAACTACGCCTCATCATAATAGAATGCTCCATAAATAAAGATAATGTAATTGCTTAGCGTAAAAATCTTTATGCAAAAGTTTTCCGAGCGAAGTCGAGGAGAACATGTGTGGTCACTTCTACTTCCCTCAGTGACCGCTTTTCTGAAATATTCGTAGAAAACGCTCGCAATTACAAGGAAACAAAGAATACTAAAAATGATTATTACAACTCTTTTACAATACGAAATCCACCGTCTTCTGTCCTGCTATTGATGGTATAGGTATAGCGTGTTTCAACACGGCAGTCGGAGGCCCCAAGACCATAATCAAACCAGGAACCCCCTCGGAATATTTTCGATGAACCGCCGCCAGGGCCTGTTGGACTAGTTTGCATCTGATAACTGTATGATCCGTACCAATCGGAACACCATTCCCAAGCATTTCCGCTCATATCATAAATACCGAGTTCGTTCGGCAGTTTCATGCCGACGGTATGGACCCGCGAGGATGCATTAGCAAAACACCAACCGACATTTTCAAGCGTATCACTGCCGCTGTATGAGAAACCCTGGGAAAATTTTCCGCCGCGGGCAGCGAATTCCCATTCAGCTTCGGTGCACAGCCGGACCGTTTTCTTCGTCGTATCACTCAGCCATATGCAGTAACTATTTGCGTCATTCCAGGTTAGATTGACAATCGGATCGTTATCATTCCAGCCCCAGGCGGGCATCGGGGGAAAAGATCTCTTTGTTGCGGTTGTATATTCCCGATATTTTTGTACTGTTACCTCGCACTTGCTGATATAATAACTTTTCAGCGTCACTAGGTGGATTGGTTGCTCATCCCTGAATCCACCGCTCCTTCCCATATAGAAACTGCCTCCTCCAACCAACACCCACATTCCCGGCGTTCGCGACAGCGTATTGGAATACGCAGATCGGTTTCCTCCAATCCTTCCGCAGACCCGGAATGCATATGTCTTGTTCGAGTCAAACGATGCGGTTATCGTCGAAGAGTTGATATTTGAACCGACGGTGCGGGCGACAATGAAGGCATCGTTATCCGTACTCTGTTCTATATCAAACGATGTTTCTGTATTACTGTTATCTGTCCAACTCAACGATACTACACTCCCGGTCATCGAGGTGATCTGGAAATTTGTCGGCGCAGGTAACAATGACCGGTGCGTCACATTCGATGGATTACTTGTTTTCGTGGCAGTTTTTGCTTTTGCACGAAAATAATACGTCTCGGTCGTGAGAAACGTTCCTGCAATAGACGCTGTATCAACATTTGCCGGCACGGTTTTTACAACCGCAAAAATGAGGCTATCAATGCCGATTTCGACGTCAAACGATAACTCGGAGGTACTATTATCCGTCCATTGCAGTTTGACCTCTATCTCAGTCATACTTTGGATGGTAAGATTGCTTGGTGCATTAGGTATGCTGTCGATCGGTATTACTTGCGCCGGAGTCGGATCGGCCGGATTACTCTTGTTACACGAACAAAGCACACTCATGCATAGACCAATTATGAGAATGAATTCTTTTTTATTTAATGGGATCATTTGTATCAATGGACCGGCTTGTGATGACTTTACTATAACTCGATTATTGACAGTGGCAATGAAATTATTGGAGCAGGACTGCTTTGAAAATCTTGGAATATTCTCCATCAAAATGTACACGATAGTAATAGACACCGGATGGCAATCCAAACTTGTCGGCATTCAGTTGTACTTGATGCACACCAGATGCTTCTATTCCTTTATCAATCCTGCCAACTGTACGTCCAAGGAGATCAAACACTTCCAGGGAGACATGTCCCGAACGAGGCAGAGAATATGTTATGTTCGTCGACGGATTGAACGGATTGGGGTAATTTTGACTGATTGCAAACGAACGTACGGCATCATTCACCTCTTTCTGCACATCGGTGATTTGAGAAAACTGAATGTAATTGAGGTTAAATCCACCTTGGACGAAGATGATCCTCAACTTATGCTTTCCTTCACTGAGAAGTTTTTCTCCGAGATTGATTGTTTTCCAGCTTTGCCATCCACCCGTCGACGCTATCGAAACAATTCCGCCGATATTAAGACTATCATCTATCTGCAGGAGAATTTGTCCTCCCCCGTTGAGCGAAGCAAGCCGAAGATCGACCCGATAATTCCCTGTTTGCTGAACATTCACTGTAAAGCGTAAAAATTCACCGTCGCCGATCCAACCCACATCATAACCATTTGTGACCGCATCCGAGCAGCCCTCGATATCGACACCATCATTTCGATATGTCCAACCGCTATTATACGTCGTGTTGATGCCGCCCGTATTCTGGTAATCATTGTCTTTATACGCTAAAGGCATTTTCCCGAGATCATAGTTAACTGCAAAAACGTATCCCGGAACACGGTTGTCTGTAAATGGTATCGTCTCATCGGAGAAAGGCTGACGGAACAGGGCATCAATGATATCTGGTTGAAAGCGGCAGCGATCGATCGAAAGCGCGTAAGCCTGATCATACAGTGCATTAACAGCATAATTCAGAGACGGCATGCTGCCCTGACCGCTCCAGTATTTTAATAGTGTGTTATATTCGGGAATGAGTGTTGCCGAAAGCGGGCCGGAAATCGATGCAATTTTTTTATGTGGCCACCACGCCCACCCGATATCATGCGCTTCCATCAATGCAATGCAATCGCTGAACCACTGATTGGAATTCTCTCCCGATTCACCAAGCCAGAGAGGCCGGTTCGCATTTGTCCGCAATGCAAAATAAGATGAAATGGAATTATAATCGTTGGCATTCCAATATTTATGAAAACTGTAGACCAGCTTTGCATCCCATGCCGGAGTTAAACCGGTAAAATCGGTCGCCCACTGGTTACCCTCGATAAACAGAATATGCGTAGTATCAACCTGCCGAATGGTAGTTGTTATAGCAACAAAGAGATCGCGTAAATTCTTCAATGGCGGAGCTGGCGCACCGAAGGTCCAGACAGTTTCATTCAACAGATCGTATCCTCCGATCCATTCTTTTCCCGCATACCGTTCGGCAATTTTTCTCCATAAAGCAATTGTATGATTTTGATTATCTACGCTTTGCCATAATGACGGTTCGGTCGGAATATAATCGCTGATATTAGCGGTGTTCTGCCCGCCGGGTGCAGCGTGCAGATCTAATATCAGATAGAGATGGTTTGCCTCGCACCAACCGAGCAGACTGTCGATAATTGCGAACCCAGACTCCAAGAATACATTTGGTTGATTTTTTGGCGTGAGTAATGCATAATGCATCGGCAGACGTATGGAATTGAATCCCCATTTCGCAATCTGGTCAATATCCTTCCTGGTAACGTAGTTATTTCTGTAGAGTGTGAAAAACGAATCCGTATTCGCCGTACCAACCAATGCGGAAATCTTGTTTCGGATTTCTGTCGGAGAATTTGCGAACCCGCTGGTTTGCAGCATATATCCCTCCGGAACTAACCAGCCTCCGAGCCCGATACCGCGCAGATGAACTTCAGCGCCATTCCCATTCACGATCTGTGTACCGGAAACACTGAGAAAACCCTGGGCAGAAGTGATAGAAGAGGTCGCAAAAACGATCGTCAATACAATGAGAGAACGGAGTTTCAACGTTTTACCTGGCTTTCTTTTGATAACTGAACTTCCCGCAATAAACGTGTCGCCTTTTCATTGGCCGGATTGATTTGAATGAGTATCGAGAGTGACTGTTGCGCTTCGTCGAACCTGCCTGTCTGAAATAATGAAAGGGCATGGTAAAAAGTTGCCTCCTCATATTGGGACCGTGATAATCTGACACTTGATTTGGGATCAAGCTCGAGAGAACGGGCAAGATGCGGTATTGCACGATCGGGCTGTTTTGCACGCAAATACAGCACACCTAATTTCAGATGGGTGATTTGGTTTTCTGAGAGTGCGAGAGACTGTGTAAAAGCAGCCTCCGCCTTTTCGTTCTGATTGAGTAGTGCGTATAATTCGCCCATCCGTACTAGCGGGAATGGATCCTCCGGATACATTGCATTCACCGCTTCGTATTCTTGTACTGCAAGTCCTGTTTCCTTTTTTCTCAAATACACATCAGCCATTTCATAATGTGCTTCATTCCATCTCAGTTTTCCATTGACAAAAAGGGAGGCAACCTTTTCAATGTCATTAGTCGGATTTGGATCCTCTGAACGCATATTTTCTGAGAATGGCCACCGATTCAATAACCGTTGCATCGTGAGTGCTCCAAATGCTTCATCAAGCTGAGTAATTCTTATTGCTGAAAGGAGCGTGCTGTCAGATACCGGCTTGCGCAGCTTTTCCTTTTGGGAGGGGGAGAATACCGGTACTTCCGATAATCTGCCGTACCATGCCCGCGACACTAGGATGTACCCATTCATCCTGGGATGGACATGTTCCCAGAGCAATTCATTTCCAATGATACCGCGGGGGGAATGAGCCCGAAACACTGAATCGACGTCTGCCAGCAAACAATGTGTCTCTGTTACCTGCTTCCTCAAGACCTGATTGAAATCCGAGCCTGCCCGGAATCGCAGCCCATCCAGATCGCATGCCCGTCTATAGGATATTGCTGCTGAATCGAATAATCCAAGAATGTCACAGCATTGACCTAGCCGGTACTGTGCCATCGCATAATCCGAATCGATGCTGACAGCTTTTTGATATTCGCTCAGTGCTTTTCCGTATTCAGATTTTGATTGAAGGAATTCCCCGTTTTTCATTACTCTATCGAATTCTGTCTTCTTTTCTTCACTCAGATTTTCATGATGAAGAGATACGAACGGTGCAAGACCTCGTTGGTTTGTGACCAGAGTAGAGACAATTATCGGTATACTGTTTTCATTCGCTAGTTCCACCGTTTCACGCATGTTGTCTCTATATGCATCCAGGGCTTTTTGATATAAAGCGCTCTTCTGTGCAATTGCCTTGTCATTCGCCATTTGCTGCATCAGCGTGCCGGAATGCGCTGTTTCGTTCTTTCCAACAATCATATGAGAAAGCGTATTGACGGTTTCTTCGAGAAGCACAAAAGTCTTCAACCGCTTCAGCGTCAGATATGTTTTGACCAGCCAATGGTTTTGGCCGATAGAAATGGTTGAGCCGACTCCTAATGCACCGTAAAATTCATTTTGACCTGAATAGACGATCAGCACATCCGGTTTATATCGTACAAGCTCGCGTGTAAAATCAACGACGGTATAGCTATTTGTCGCTGTGACGCCGGCATTGATCACTTCAATATTTTTCTCGGGGAAGGCAATCGCCAACTGTTTTTTTAAGATCTGCGAGGGAGTTGCATTGTATGAATACGGAAACCCGGCAGTGGTAGAGGCTCCCAGACAAAAGACTCTAAAAGTGTTCGGCGATTTATTGACTTCAAAATATCCATATTCAATCTTGGGGAGAAAATACCGGTGAGGATCAAAATATCTCTTACCGACATTCGGATTGATATAATAGTACTCCTTACCCTTTAGGCTGGCCTTAAGAACAAGATCATACTCCCGACCATACTGAGCCAGCCGCAGAACACATTCTAGAATTAGAAGTGCTAGAAGGAGGATAACGGGAGTAATAATGCGAAATAATCGCCCTTTCGAATGTGAAGGGACAAGTTCGCGTTGGGAAATTTTACCTGGCTTCTTTTTTGACATGACATATCGATACGATGGAGCTCTGAGCAAGCATTATATCAGGGTACGATCTTTTTTGCATCCTGCCACTCTTTGACCCACTCGGAATTTGGATATAATAGTGGCGATGCAGTGATCACACCTCCGAAACCAATATATCGGCGTGTGAACATGTTGGAAGGTTGAATATCGACTTCGTGCAATTTGTCATAATACAATTGAACGCCATATTTATTGGCCGCGCCGGCAATAAATCTGTTTAGTGATTGCTGACGTTTTTTCGCCGTCAAGTTCGTATGGACGTTTATCCGTACAGAATCCACACTCGGATAATTACCTGCTTCTGATTTCTTCTTCCCGAGAACTGTAAAGATTGAAAATCCTTCCGGTAATTTTACCGGCCCAATGACAATGCCCGTATCAGCCAGCATCGCTGTACACCCAAGCAGAGGATATTCCGAGATTGGAAAATATCCGGAAATGCCTCCGGCAGCAGCCCATGCTTTCCGGATTGAAGAAAGCTGTGCCACAGTTCCGAATGGAATTCCTTTTCCGAGATCATCCAACACCCGTGCCGCGGCTGCTGTACTTTCACAGAGGATTTCCTGGATATTAACATAATACGCTCCGCCAATGGCAGGCAGCGACTCGACCAATTCAGCGATCTCTTCCGCTTCTGTGACCCGAACGGTATCGGCAAGTTTCCACATAAAATACCGCGATTCCCAATACCGTGTCCAGAGGTTCAGATCATGTTCGACATTCTTTGATCGCTGTAATTGTTGGCGATAACCTTCTCGGGATATGAGTTCTAATTCCACGATGTTGCGAATGATCATATTTGCATTAATTTTGAATTGCTGTTCATGCAAACTCCGGAAACCGTACCGGCCAGGCCGGAACGATTCTATGACTTCACCGAGCGTCATCGGTTTTTCATCTGCCGCGATAAATGGTGTGTGGAGTTCAGCAGAAAATATTCTTAACAGTTCATCGACATCTTCGGATATCACCGCAAAATAACCTTTTCGTTTATGCCCTGTCGAATCATGAAGCAATAGATCACGCAGTCCTTTTGCAGACATCTCAAATACGACTGAATCTGCTTTTGCCTTTTGGGGTTGAAGTATTTTTGCGAAATACTGGTTTCCTAGGACAGTTTCTTTTCGCCGGCGAATCGTTTCGTCAACACGGACCAGGCGGTCATCGAGCGTCATTTTATCGCACACTGGATTGGTCGTACGGTCCAAGAGGACCGCAATAACCCATCCATACGTTTCCGTTGTGAATGGTTTGGAAAACTTCTTTTTACCTATTGCATAGACCTCTTTTTCGAACGATGTGTCAAGCGCACCGAAGTTTACTTTAACAGTGTCAATTATCGTCACCAGTGAAGAAGGATACTTTTGAAGTACTACCGTGAGACTAGAATTTTTTCGCAGCATGCGGTACAAAGAATCTGCAGCGGCTCGATCTTTCAGAGCAACAGCGACAATATGTAATTCCCATTCAAATCGGGCCAGACCGGCCCGGATTTCTGCTTCTGATATCCTTACCTTCTCCCGCACCTCGCGTCTATATAATTCGTCCCGTACGAATATTTTTTCCATCGCTTCCGTTTTCAGCTTCAACACCTCATCACCGTTGACTGTCGGATACTTTTCTCCCTCCAGCGCTAAAAGACGTTCTGCAACAAGCGATTGCAGAGCTTTCACTTTGGATGAATCGTAATGTTTTGATTTCTCTTTTTCGGGCCAGGGCATTAATTCTATCCGCTCAATCAAATCCCGTGAGGTGATGATACTCGAACCAACTCTTGCTAACGTATCTTCAGGCAGGGGCGGGACAATTTTTTGTGCGATTGCCGGCACTGCAATACCTATCAACAAAATCCACAATATACTTTTATGAAGCGTTTTTACCATCGTATGATTTCTCTATGGTGTAACGAAACAAATTAATCTTCAAACTCTATTAGAAAATCTTTCGCGAAGATTTCCTTTCACTTCGGTACTTACGCATCTCCTTTGTGTAGGTTCGTGCGGCAGACAAGTTACTTTTATCGAACCGTTATTGGTTGCTTTAATGTCAGATTCCTTGAGGATGTCCCAACCAGCACCTCGTATTCGCCTTTTGTCGTTGCCCATTCGCGTTTTGAATCGTCATAATAGGCGAACGAATTTCTATTGAGCTGAAGTGTAACTACTTTCTTTTCTTTTGGCTGGAGTGCAATTTTTGCAAACGCTTTTAATTCCCGTGCAGGGCGAAGGATTTTTGCTTTTACATCATGAATGTACACTTGCACAACCTCCTCACCGGCCATAGCGCCAGTATTCTCCACCATAACTTTGACTGTATATCCTTTCGCTTTGCCTTTTGCTTCTGGCGCCACTTTTAGATTGCTAAGTGCAAAAGTTGTGTATGACATGCCATGACCGAACGGATAGCGGACGTCTATATTTTTTTCATCAAAATGTCGGTAGCCAACAAAGATTCCGTCACTATATTCAGTTTCGCCATTTTTCCCCGGATAGGAATTAAAAGCGGAACAATCTTCCCACCTCTTCGGAATAGTAACCGGCAATTTGCCCGACGGGTTGATGGCACCGGTGAGCATTTCGGCAATCGCCTGCGCGCCTTCCTGTCCCGGAAACCAAGCATGGACAACTCCCCGCACATTGTCAATCCAGTTCTCCATTGTCACCTGAGCACCCGCCTGTAGCAAGACAACGGTATTTTGATTTGCTTTAGCGACTGCATTGATCAACGCCACCTGTTCAGGATCAAGTTCAATGGATGGGCGATCAAATCCCTCGGACTCTTGGTGGAATGAATTCCCGACGAAGAGAAGGGCAACGTCGCTTTTTTGTGCAGCGGCTACCGCCTCTGTCAATTCGTTCTGACCCGGTTTTGTCCATCCGAGCAGTGCAACTGCATCCCCGGCGTATTCATAGTATTCCATTCTAATATCATACGACGTACCGGCAGCCATTTCGTACCGTACGCTTCTCGCTTCAACCCCGTGATTCGTCCAGTTATCGATCACTAACTTGTTGTCGATATACAAACGGACGCCATCATCTGTCGCAGCAGTTAATTCATACAATCCGCTTTCTGCAGGACGGATCTTCCCGGTCCATCTAACCGAGAAGAAATCGACGCCGATTCCTGCTGCAGGGCTCCCGCTTCCCCAACGGAAATCGATAGTCGAATCAATCCTGCGAAGCACCGGCTCGCCAGACAATTCTATATTTGTAAAATACTCGCCCAGTAAACCATGTTTCCCTGTTGTATCATGTGGCAAATATAGTACAGAGGGATCAATCACAGCAACATCCCCTGCCATACGTGACCCGACAGCATAATTGATTGTCACTCGCGATCCTAATGCTTTTTTTAGAGCATTCAGAGGCGATTCCGCAGAGACCGGTTCAACCATTGAACTTCCGCCGCCGCCGGTGCGCGCGACCAGTGCATTCGGACCGATAACGGCAACCGATTTTAGAGCTGACGTATTCAGCGGCAGAACCGCATTGTCATTCTTCAGCAGAATAATTCCGGCACGAGCAACATCCAGTGCAACCTTACGATGCGCGGGATCGTTTGTTTTTGGCTTTTCAACACGTACTGTATCGAACAATCCTGCCCCGAACATGACTCGGAGCATTCGCCGGATTTTATCATCGATCGTTGATTCTTTGATTTTCTCCTCTTTCACAAGCGGAAGAAGGATATTCCGGTTAAGATATCTTCCATCAGGCATTTCAAGATCGAGACCGTTGTTGGCTGTCTCTAATGTACTATGAACAGCGCCCCAATCGGACATCACTATCCCATCAAATTTCCATTCTGTCTTCAATACGTCCTGCAGCAGGAAGGAGCTCTCGCTACAGTATGAGCCGTTCAGTTTATTGTAGGCAGACATGACCGCCATGGCCTTTCCTTCCTGGACGGCAGCTTTGAATGCAGGAAGGTATATCTCGTACAAAGCACGAAGTTCGACTTTGTTATTGATGCTTTCCCGCTGCCATTCCTGGTTGTTTGTCGCAAAATGTTTTACGGTAGCGATGACATTCTGGCTTTGAACACCTTGCACGTATGACACAGCAATTCGGGAAGTGAGAAAGGGATCTTCGCCATAACTCTCAAAATTTCTCCCTCCCTGAGGCACCCTGTTGATGTTGATGCATGGACCAAGAATGACGTTACGTTCTTTCGCTTTTGTTTCGCGCGCGAGAGCCCAACCGTAGCGGTAGGCAAGCGAGGTATCCCATGTTGCAGCAAGCATGATAGAAACCGGGAATGCAGTGGAAGCACTCCAGCGGACACCGACAGGACCATCAGTCATACGCAAATCAGGAATACCGAGACGATTGACCGGTTTTGAATTGAATCCCATCCCGCTCAGCATGTCAAGTTTCTCTTCAAGTGTCATCATTGTAATCAAACCGGTGATCTTTTTTTCAATTTTCGGTAAAGTACTCCTGTTGGGTTTGGCCACAGTTATGAGGACGCATGTACAAAGTGCCAGGGTGAGTGTGAGTATTTTTTCCATAGAATCATTTTCCCTTCGTTCAATAATGGGGATTCACGAATCAGTCTGTTCTTTGAGGAAACAGAATTTATAGAATGTTCAAAACGCTTATGGCATTGTTACCGGCCGTTGATAATCGTTGCAGGTTTGACAAGCCCGAGTGCATGAAGGTATCCTTCATTGATAGTGCAGTTCTCAAATCGACAATTTTCTAAATACTCTGCAAATGCTTTGTTGATAACCTCTTGTCCGGGCCGTTCTGTTCGTATTTCCTTAAACGATGAGCGGGGTTTGTTGGAATACGCAATCACAGAATCGAACGCTGCAGTTCGTGTAATAGAAACCATGCAACTCGTCGCATCCATTTTTTTGTAGGGCCAAAAGCACCATCCGAATCCATTGCTCTCGTTCAACCTGCGCCACGCGTCGATCCATCGATCGGAATTCTCGCCTGATTCACCCATCCAAATCGGCACAGAATATTTTTTGCTAAAGTCTGAATATTCCCGCACCATGGCCTGTGTTGTATCACACCAGTATTTGTGGAATGTATAAACAAGTTTCTTGTCGAACGGCGGACCGAATACTGAAAAATTGTTGTTCCATTGTGCACCGCCGATAAAACAGAGATGGTTTGTATCCACTTCACGGATTCCAGAGACGATTTTCTTATATAACGGTTCTAGTTTGCTGTTCAATGCCGATGCATCGAAGTACGTTGCGATAGGTTCATTCAGCAAATCGTATCCAATCACCATCGGCTCATCTGCAAAACGTTCAGCAATCTCACGCCACAACTTTATGGTTATTTCCTGGCTTTCCAAGCTTTCAAACAAGAACGGGTAGCCATAACTATCATCGATGTTATCTCCTGTCTGACCGCCGGGTGCACAATGCATATCGAAAATCACGTACAAGTCTTCTTCTTTTGACCATTGCACCACACGGTCAAGCATTTCCATACCCGGACCGTCGAAACGGACTGTTTGATCTTCCGACACAAAGAGTCGATAGTTGAACGGTACGCGGATCGAATTCAACCCGGATTTTTTGATGAACGCTATATCCCTTTTTGTTACGTAACTATCACGATAGTCCTTCCAGAAAGCCCTCGCTCTTTCAGGACCAAGAAGTTCTGTGAATGTGGAGGCAATCAGCCGCGGTGAACTTGTGTTTTTGAATTTGATCATATATCCTTCCGGCACAAGCCAGTTGCCGAGATTGATACCCCGAAGAAGAATCGGTTTGCCATCCGGTGCCACTATACGGCTTCCCCGTACCGAAACGAAGCGGGATTGTTGTGCAAATACAGATGAGCAGAACAACTCCAAAAAAAGGAACAAAAAAACAGCGTTGATTTTACTTGACATTTGCCTCCTTATCGTTAATTCTTTTTATAGACACGAACATAATCGATATACATTCTCTGCGGGAATTTGGTGGTATAATCCGGACTGCCTGGCCAATTACCTCCGACCGCCACATTTAAAAGTATGTGAAATCGTTTATCAAATGGCTGACGATGAAAAACAGTAAAATAGTTGACCCCATCCACATACCAATCAAAACCCGTTACATCCCAAATCAACGCGAATAGATGATAGTCATCTGAGAATGATCCTTTCGGTAAAACATAAGAATTTCCGGTGTGTTCATGTGATCCTGATGTGGAACTATAATGAATCGTGCCGTACACTTTGTTCGCCTCATGTCCTAGCATTTCCATTATATCTACCTCTCCGCTTTGCGGCCAGCCGCCATAATACTCATCGGTTGGCAGCATCCATATCGCCGGCCATAAGCCTCTCCCGGAAGGGAGTTTAGCACGAATTTCAAACATCCCATAGGTCCAATCGCCTTTCTTCTTCGTCCGCATACGAGCAGAGGTGTACTGCTTACCCATATACTCCTCCTTGTACGCTTCTATCACTAGATGCCCGCTGTCGGCGTAGGCATTTCGCGGTGGTGCTGTGTAATATTGAAGTTCATTATTCCCGCCTCCGTCGCCATTGACCTCAAATTCCCACTTCGTAAGATCGATAACGGTATCTTTGAATTCGTCATTCCACACCAAGGTCCATCCCGGAATTGCCGGAATAGAGTCAATCACTTCTGGAATCTTTTGTAGATTTTCTACGGGAGAGGATTTCTTACAACTACTATTGATAAGACTGATGCACGACAGTGTGAGTGTGAGGATGATACAGATCAGAACTGAGCGGGGTGATGTATTTTCTTCCACGTTGTAAACATATTTGAATATTCTTCTTGGCGATAAACCGTTCAACGCAATTATTCGTCAAAAGAATATATAATTGGACAATGACTCTGATTAAAAAAGTTTTATGAGCATTCTCGTTGCAGCGATTCTTTCTTTCTGTCCGTTACGGTAAGAACTCACAAAATTGTAGTTGCACGGATGATTTTGGGAAAGCATTCCATCCCGTTGAGTAATTACCCGTTGCCATTACAAAAGCGCCTCATGAGAATGGCTTCCTTATTCACCTGCCTTCAAATTCCACTTCAGGCATTAACGGATTTATGGTACGATGGGACATGTCCTTTCCATCCGTAATAGACAATATACGCATAACAAATCATAGGAATAAAGAATGCGTGCTGAATCCCAATCTTATCGGCAATCATGCCTTGGATCACCGGTATGATCGCTCCGCCGACGATGGCCATACAAAGAATGCCGCTGCCCTGGCCGGTATGCTTCCCAAGCCCATCGACACCAAGTGTAAAAATCGTCGGGAACATGATCGAATTAAAGAGACCAACGGCAAGGATCGCCCACATCGAAATATGGCCGGAGAAAATCATTGTAATGAGCACAAGCGATGCCGCAACTGCTGCATTGAATGCCAGTACTTTTCCCGGATTAATTTTTTGCATGATAGCTGCCCCAACAAATCGACCGACCATGGCACCACCCCAGTAAAATGAAAGATATTTTCCCGCCTCGGCTGCGGTAAGACCTGCAATCTCCGGCTGACCCATGAAATTGACGAGAAAACTCCCAATCGATACTTCCCCCCCGACGTAGACAAAAATACCAATAGCACCAAGAATGAGATGACGATATCTCCAGGCACTATCGTGCATGTCTTCCGACCCTTTGCTGCTCGACGCATCCCCTTTCCCGGATTGTGCTTCAATCAATGGAAGTTTTAAGATCGCGAATATGGCAGCGATAATGAACAATGCGGCTGCCAGCCAAAGGTACGGTACCTGTACTGAGGATGCTTCCGCAATCTGGTATGCAGTCAATTCCGTCGCACTGAGCTTCGACAATTCCTCTGCACTTTTTGCGACTACGGAAAGGATTACGAGGGAACCAAAATACGGTGCCACCGTAGTCCCAAGTGAATTAAACGCTTGCGTAAGCGTTAATCTGCTTGAGGCGGTTTCCGATTTTCCGAGAATCGCGACGTACGGATTTGCAGATACCTGCAGCAATGTAATACCCGAGGCAAGAACAAATAGTGCTGTCAGGAACAACGGATACGACCTTGTGCCTGCAGCCGGATAAAACAACAGACATCCCGCACCGACAATTACAAGACCGATCACGATGCCGCGCTTATATCCGATTTTATCTACAATTACCCCGGATGGAAGCGAAATAATAAAATATGCTGTGAAAAAAGTAAATTGGATCAACATCGCCTGTGTATAATTAAGCGAAAAAACAGTTTTTAGATGCGGTATAAGAATATCATTTAAACAGGTAATGAACCCCCACATAAAGAAGAGTGACGTTAAAACTGTGAGTGCCGCAGTGTAATTTTTTTCCGGTGCGTTTACCGCTGATACATTTGATGGTGACGATGTAGTTGCCATATATTATCTTTCGATTTTATGATTAAAAAAATATTGCTCCATGTAACCAAAACGCTCAATGGAATGCGAACTTTCTACAAATCGTAGATTAGTTCGCTACACCGGTTAATTTTCAATTGACAAAGGATTAGTTCCATTTATTCGTAAGCTAAAGCTTGCGTTACACGTCTTGGTACCACCAGTTATTATTTTGCGCTCGACCATTTCTAGAACGAGTGTGGTACTAGCCTCATTTTGTATACGTCAACCCAAATCCATAGGGAAATAACGGATCGTAATTTTGATCACCAACATTAATAGGAATTTGCTGCATTGATTTAGGCCATGAATGGGAAAGCTTACCGGTTGGTGCAAAATCTCCGAACAACACATCACTGACACCTTGCCCCTCTGTCCCGGGGAGCCAGACCGCAACAATTGCCGAACTACTGTTAAGGATGGAATCAATGATCAATGGCCGGCCTGACAGGAGAACCACAACAGATGGTATCCCGAGCGATTTCATTTTTTGGACAAGAGCCGAGTCTGTTTTGGATAAACTGAGATCGTCTCTGTCCCCAAACATTTCAGCATATGGTTCTTCACCGACGACGAGAATTGCGACATCGGCGCCGTCAACGTTTGTCCCATCCGGAGAATAAACCACTTTGGTATCAGATGAAACTGTGTGTTGAATTGCAGCGAGGATCGTCGTCCCGCCAGAAAGAGTATTCCCGCTTTGTCCTTGCCAGCTGATCGTCCAACCGCCGCATTGCATTCCGATATTATCAGCACCCTTGCCTGCCACTACAATCCGTTTTGCATTCTTTGACAACGGCAGGATATTCTTTTCATTTTTTAAGAGAACGAGGGATTGGCGCACAGCATCACGTGCAACTTCACGATGTTCCTTCGAACCAACTTTTGCCAGAAGATCTTTGTCTGCAACGAGGCTGGCGGTCAAATTGAGATCCTCCTTCGCCTTCAAGATACGCCGGACAGCATCATCTATTCTGCTCATCGGCACTTTATTTTCAACGACCAGTTGTTTCAGCAATGAAATAAACTCCAGATAATTATGTGCCGTACCCGGCCCGTTTGGGATCATGACCATATCGAGTCCGGCATTTATCGATATTTCAATATCCTTCTTATAGTCATTCGAAAGTTGATCGATTGCAGCCCAGTCTGAGACTAAAAATCCTGTAAAGCCGAGTTCATTTTTTAAAATATCGGTCAACAAATATTTGTTGCCGTGCATTTTTACACCATTCCAACTGCTGAAGGAAACCATGATCGATTGAGCGCCCGCCTTGATCCCATCAATATATCCCGGCAAATGAATCGCCCGAAATGTTTTTTCATCACATTCCGTATTTCCCTGATCTTTTCCGTTTGTCGTTCCACCGTCGCCGGCGTAGTGTTTCACGCAGGCCAGTGCCGATGTCTTCGCCGATAAATTATCGCCTTGCATTCCACTGACATATGCAGCACCCAGTTGTCTCACAAGATCCGGGTTTTCCCCGTAGCTTTCATATGTCCTTCCCCATCGCTCATTCCGTGCAACAGCCACACACGGTGCGAAGTCCCACTGCATACCGGTCCCTCGAATTTCTTCTGCTGTTACCCAGGCGACGTTTGCAACCAAAGCAGGATTTCTGGTTGCCCCGAGTCCAATATTATGGGGGAATATAACGGCGCCATCGACATTATTATGTCCATGAACTGCATCAATACCAAAGAGAATCGGGATTTTTAAGCGAGTTGATTGAGAAAGCTTTTGGTATGAATCATAGAGATCAGCCCACCCTTGAGGAGTGATGCTTGGCGGCTCGGATCCTCCCCCCCAAAAAATTGAACCGAGGGAATATTTTGCGATATCGTCGGTGCGATCCTTGATCGCCAGATAATCAACCTGTGTCATTTGACCTATCTTCTCTTCAAGCGTCATTTGTGTTAATAATGCATTGACATGTGCATCCGCTTCAGCTCCCGGGGCCGCAGCAAACACAAAGTGCCACACGCCAACAGTAACAAAGAAGATGATTACGGCTCTGGACGCAGTGACTAAGTATCTCATATATTCCTCAATTGAATATTTCATATGTGTTATTGTTAGAAATCGATATCTGATTATTTCGTGCTGCTCAGATGCAAGAGATGGTGTCTGCCGGCAGGAGGAAATAGGAGCAACAGACAATGAATTATCCTGACCTCTGACCTCTGACCGCCATTATTGCAGCAACATAAGTTTTCGTGTTGAAGAATTGTATTTTCCTTGTACAACATAATAGTACGCACCGCTCGCAAGAGATGAACCGGAAAAACTTTTTGCATTCCACCAAAAAAAGTGTGAACCGCTTTGCATCATCCCAAGAGGATGGTGATTCACTCTTCTTCCAAGTGTATCGAAGAAATCGATTGTGACATCATCGTCTCCGGCGAGCGAAAACGGTATTATGGTGTTACCATTAAACGGATTCGGATAATTCTGCCCGATGTTCCACTGTTGGGATGAAGTTCCACGATTATCGTTTATACCGGTTCCTAAACGCACCACCATAATGGCATTGATCAGCGCGTTATCGAGCAGGGACATGAAATGAATGTCGATAACCCCTTCCGTCACTTTAACGTTCGGCACAACTCTCTGATATTGCGCCCCCCTCCCGACCCGGGCAAAAAGATCAAGATCTTTATCAACAACGTTTCCCTGGACGCTAATGTCAAATATTCTTTTACCTGCAGCGGTGAAATAATTCTCTGACATTAGAAGATAGACCAGATAATTTCCATTCGGTACGCGGATGCGGTATTCTGCGGCCGCATCCAATTCCGTCTGAAACACAATCGGATCGGCAGCACCGCTGACGTTTGATGAATTCTGACCTGACCAGCCGTCCAGGTGGCCGTACTCAAACGTACTGCCACCCCATTGCTGATCAGGAAGATACTCTTTATAGGCTGGACCGCCGCAATTAATTTTTATTGGAAAAGACAACAGTTGAACTTTTGTGACTGTAACACTTTTTGCATTGATAGTATTTGGCGGAACAGCGCGATCTTTGATGTTCATCAAAATCACATTGGATATCGTGGAAGTATCATATCCCTCAATTGTGAGCCTGACCGTTTTTTTGTCGGAATAAAGATCAACTTGCAATATTGTCTTTCCCGGTATCAAGTAATTTGACGTTGTTGCGGCTGATACACTGTCCACTTCCTCCGAAAAATTAATCACGACGCCGTCTGCATCCGCCCGTGCGGACGAAACGTATGGTGCAACTGCATCAACATATCCCAGGGATGTTTCTTTTGTCAAACAGAGGATCATCTTGCCGCTGTTAAACACAATATTTGCAGGTGTAAAATCACATTGGTTATCACTCCAGGTATGTGTTGCTTGATCCCAACGCGTTGCATCGTAAGTATTGAAATCATCCTTCCACTGCGGTGTAAAATTATTATTTGTTCCAACTGATCCCGAATCAGGTGTGTAGGAAGAATAACTGACGTAATCATAAGAGGCGAATGCGGGCAGCACATTATCATTCCATTCCCCCGCCCAATTGGGTGCTGTGGGGATCCAGATATTCATCATAATCTTTTGAGGATAAATCAATGTCTGAATGTGAGGACCTGTCTGGCGGTATGCTTCAGATCCATCAATAAACCACGCCACATAACTTGGGGTCCATTCGATAGCATACGTGTGAAAACCCAAGTGGGGATTAAATGGTGTTTGCCTTCGTCCGACATGATTTGTTTGCCCAGGAGTGATCGTATTAAACTGAACATCATCTGCATACCGGCCCATAATTTCTATATCAATCTCATTCCACTTTTGTGAATCAAACGGTATCATATCATTATACGTAAAGAAAGAAGAAAGCATACCTTCACGTTGCGCGGACATCATCCGTACCTCGAATCGTCCGTATGTGAATGACGCCTTCGTCCTATACTCTGCTCCTTTGTAAATTTTACCAAGGAGAAGTGCCGGGAAACAAAGGATTAGGAAGAAAACCGAATGTATTTTCATTGTAGTCCGACCATTTTTTTGGTTTCACTATAACCCGCCGATTGTAATCGGTAGAAATAAATACCGCTTCCTCCCATGGCATTCTCAATCCCGAATTCGGATTGATGAACACCTGCATCCTGGAATTCATTGACCAGCGTTGTAACTTCTCTCCCGAGCAGATCATACACTTTCAACGATACCATGCCCTCTGCGGGAAGCTGATACCGGATCACTGTGCTTGGATTAAACGGATTTGGGTAATTTTGAAATAATGTGTACGTCGAAGGCGCATTTGACGCCCGGCCTGATTCAACCTGCGTGATATACTCGCTGTTATCAACATAATTCTTATATGCATCAACCAGGTGAGACATGACTGGTTTTGTGGTGGATCGATCCATTCTGAGCAATCCCATGCTTTGATATCCCGCTGTCTGTTGATGCGTATACCAGTCAAACGCACACCACCATGTCACTCCCATCAACGGACCGGCGGGATTAGGCTTCCCGGTGTTATCGACCGGTGCAAACGGTGCAAAAGCCATAAATGTAGAATCAAACGTCAACAACTGCCTCTGTTGCGACGCCCCATTCTCGCTAGACCAATAACCGAATTCGGTATTCATAATCGGCTTGTTCGGGAATGCGTTGGCCGCAGCAGTGACAAATTGTTTGGTCCCGTCGAACATCGTGCCGCCATGGAAGATTCCGAAATACATCGTCCAGGCCGGAACGTCACATTCCTGTTGTGAAACATCATTGGCGCCGGGCCGGTCTGCCGCCGCTGATTGGGTCACAAGCCTCCCATCCGGATACAGTGTTTCCAATTCCTGACGCACTGTGCGAATAAATGTTTTCCTGCCGTCCACATCGAGACATTCGTTGCATGTGCTCCACAACGCAATGGCCGGCCGGTTATAATCACGAAACACCATTTCCCGAAACATTTGTTGGTGAATGTGGCGAGTGTTGTTTTGCAGCGACCATGAAGCGGCATCATCGAACCACCAAACCGGAATCTCTTCCATAATAAGCAATCCCAGACGGTCTGCTATCAAATACGTGTACGGATGATTCGGATAATGGGCAGTGCGCACATAGTTAGCATTCATCTTTTTTATTGACACGAAATCCGAGAAGATAACCGACTTTGGCACGCTCCGTCCATAGCTCGGATGATCTTCATGCCGCGCTGTTCCGTGCAAGAAAGCAGGTTTTTCATTCAACAGAAATTTATTGCCCATTGTGCTCACGGTACGAATACCGAACTGTGTTGCAAACTCATCGAGGACCGTTCCATTTTTAGTGACGGTTACCTTGAGAATATACAGATTCGGCTTTCTGGGCGACCAAAGCTGAGGATTAGAGATGGCCAGCGTGGTCCGCCACACCGAAACTGAATCCAGAGTGACAATGAGTGACGTTGTCGTCGTCCCCGCCACTACAACCTCGGTCCCTATTAATTCTGCCGACACTTCCTTCATCAGTGAGACCGTATCCGTTTTTGCATGATAGACCTGTAGCTTTACGTCGACATTGCCCGGCTGCGATTGGAGGTTTCTGAGAATGACAGTCGTTTGCACACTGCCATCGATATTTTGAGGAACGATATCGGCACGGACGACCGATATCGGATTAGTAAATTCGATATACACATCGTGGATGATGCCGGTATAATTGAACCAGTCGCACGTATAATACGGCACGATGTCCTTCCGTGTGCCCCATGGAATATTATCAACGCGGACCGAGAGAACATTCGTTGTATCGGTTCGAAGAAGCGAGCTGACATCAAAAGCAAATGGAGTATAACCGCCTTCATGAAATCCGAGGTATGTTCCATTGAGCCAGACATCACAGACATAATTAGCCGCATAGAACATGAGTGTTGCGGAAAATTGTTTCAATGAATCCGGTACCGTGAACGATCGACGGCACCACACTCCCGACTCATAGTACTCCGGCGTCTTTTCATATCCGAGAAGATTATTTTCTATCGCCGGCAAGGATTTGTATTCCCATTGACTGTCATCATAATTCACCGTTTGGCGATTGGCGGATTCACTCAAGATCAATGCATATCCATTCACGGCACGGTTGTACAATGTTATGTTATGGTTCGCGTTAAACCTCGACTTACGCCATGCACCGGTGAGCGAGATTGTTGGACGCAATTGTTTTTCGAAAGACGGCAGCGGTATTCCATTTTGATATGGCACCGCCACACCGCCGGTTTGGACGAGAGAGAGTGTCGGATCCAATGAGGCGGTTTGCGCATGGAGCGCCATTGAAATCGAGCTGAGAATAGCAATGGCTATGGATAATTTTCTGTACAAAAACTGCAGCAGAAAATGAAAATTTGTGAAAGATTTTTCCATAGCCGATCTCGAAACAAATCTGTAATTACTTAAAGGTTTCAACAAACATTACAAAAAGCGGTTACGGATCGAAGTCTAAGTAACCGCGCGAGTCCTCCTTGGCTTCGGTTGAAAACCTCTTGTAGAATAACTACTACCTCACTAAAATCATGCGCACCGTTTCTTCATACTCACCCGTTTGCATCCGGCAGAAATATGTTCCGCTCGGATACGCACTGCCATTCCATGTCACGTTGTAGTCACCCCGTGCCCGTACCTCCTGAACAAGAGTCTCCAGTTCATTCCCGAGAGAATCGTATACTTTAATGGAGACAAAACCCTGACCCGGGACTTTGAAGTGAACTGTCGTCGCCGGATTAAACGGATTTGGAAAGTTCTCCAATAATCGATTTCCGGCCGGAAGAGTGGACGGGCTCGTTTTTACCCCGGAAAAATTTCCTTCGGCGGCAAAATATCCAGCAACAAAAACCAATGGGGCATTCCAGTTGATCGCGATCTCATTTGATGCATAGCTTCCTTCGTCATCAATATAACATAGAGCCGGAGGTGTTGAAGGGCTAAATTTTGACTTTAGTACAGGATCATCCAGATACTGATCGGGACCGCCCGCAAGGAGACCTGGCACCGGTTCGACAATTCCGTCGGCTGAAGAAGGCCGGTGATGCGGATGCATGAGGTGCTGCTGACCTACCCCGCTGACAAATGAGCGGTCGTGGGCATTTTTTCCAAGGATATAATCAAGTTGCGACAAAGCCGCATTGGTAAAGTCTGTACTGTAGGCGCTCAAACCAGGTTCATGTGCTGCAAGGATCATTATGATAGCGCGGTTCAAAACTTCTGAGTTGCTGCCCCAATTATATTCACCCGGTTTTATTGCAACACTAAATCCTTCACCATTCACCTTTCCCAATAACAACGAAGAATAGTTTGTAAACGATTGCCGGAGAACAGTTTGAACTGACGAATTTACCGACGTCTGTTTTGTATAGTAATAAGCAAAGTGTGCGAGTGTCGAAACATTCGGCCAGCTCATTGTTTGTGAAATTAACGGACCGGCATTGTAGTGTAATGAATAGTATGTTTGAAATTGATCTTCACCCGTTGAGGAATACAATTCCGCTGCCGCCCACAACCGTTCATCGTTGTCACTGCCATCCCCATATTCACCTGTGGCAGTACCGGTGGGATTCTTAAATCCGCCCACCGGAAGGATTGATTGGTAAGACTGTAAGAACGACCATGCACTGCGGGCCGCTGCAAGACATGTATCGGCAAATGACACACTGAACGGCCGGTACAAGCTTGCTGCTTTCGCAAATACGGCTGCAAAATCACCGGTCGCTGTGGTGGAAAGCGAATAGATATACCGCGTCGATCCGGTACCCACATCGGCAGAGGGCATGACAAAACCTTCAAATTGGGTACGGGTCACTTTAAAGTAAACACCGCCATTCCATTTCTGCATCTTTAACATCCATAATAGTTCATACTGAACTTCATCGAGGATATCAGGGATACCGTTGCCGCTCTCCGGAATACCTAAATTGTCCTGATTAAATCTTTCCGGAAATAATTCATAGGAGAGCAACAGTGTTCCGACAGCGACACCGGCGTTGACAACATATTTTCCATAATCTCCTGCATCATGCCAACCGCCGCTCACTAGCTTGAAGCCGGTTGTGTCTGTACTGGCATGAAAAACGCCATCAAGCAGATGGCATTCGCTGCGTGCATATATCCCCGCAGAAGCTGCAGGCAATGCTTCTCCGCACCGCTGGAAATAGAATCCTTTTAGTGCTTTTTGATAGACCGGGCTGAAAACAGAGTCGGAGATAGAAAACGTCAGAGATACATTTGAAGGGGAAATTGAAATGACATATGAGCCGGGTTGTTTGAAAGCGGAAAAATTTCCTTTGTACACCGTAAGTCCGGTCGCAGGATCATTTGCTTTCCAGAGCGATAACGGGCCTCTGAATACTGCTGTCCCGCTTGAAGTTTCAATGATTGTAAAACTGTCGGCGACGGATGTCGTAAGAAATATTTTCTGCCCACGGGTGAGGTAGCCGGCCTGGTTCACCACGACTGACGCCTCCAGCGGCATTGCCAAACACGCAATAGCAATAAATGAGATCGCAAAACATTTGGCAGGCATACATTAAAATATTATTCCGATGGAGAATTTTTGAGTATACTTTAATTTTTGAAAATCCTGATACGCATAATCGACCCTGAATTGCGTATTTCCGATAATATACTGTTTGATACCAACACCGACGGTAAACCGTTCTTCAGAATTCTGCAGGAAAAGTGATTTGCGACCTCCACGGATTGCAAAGAGGTCATAAAAAACATATTCGGCGCCAATATTCACGCTCTCAAAGTTATCACTCGGGTGAGAAGCGTCAACCGCAATCAGGAATTTATGATTTTCTATTTCCAATGCTTTGTAGGCAATTCCCACCCTGTAATTGAGCGGGAGCGCCCATTCTTCGGTTTGCAAGTTTGCCGGAACGCGTCCGTTATTTCCCGACGTGAGCGGATCAGGATCATACAATATCAGAGTGGAATTCCCCTCCAGGCGCATCTTCTGACCAAAATTTGAAATTGACATCCCCAGCGTTATTCCTTTGAATGGTGTTTCGTATTTAACACCCATATCAATTGCCAGTGCGGTCGCACTCGTTTTCCAGATTTTTTCGTATACCAATTTTGGATTGAATCCGATTGAAAATTTATCTGTAAGTTTTAATGCATACGATATTCCGAACGCAGCGTCTGCGAAACCGAACGTTTCGCCCGTACCGCCTGGAAAATCAACGGTGGTGACATTCATTTCGGCGATACTGGATGAGGTATAATTCAGTCCGATTACGCCATAATTACCAATATTGATCGTTACTCCCAGATAATTATACTGAATGTCGGCAAGCCATTGCGTATGGTCAAAAATAATACCGTTGCCTTCCAGGGCCGCAATACCGGCAGGATTCCAATACATTGCTGATTGATCATCCGCCACTGCTACAAAAGCGCTCCCCATCGAGAGTGCTCGTGATCCTTGACCAATAGAGAGGAACGGCGCGGCAGTCGTTCCCCGTTTCGAGACATCCGATATGTTTTCCTGTGCTATCGAGAATGACCAAACCAGCAATACCGCGAAGACAAATTTCAGAACATGAGATTTCATAATATCCATCACCATTGAATTATTTAATCAATGCAAATTTACCAATGTACTTACCCATATCGCCGGCGTCGACATGATAGATATATAGACCGAATGCGACCTCTGTGCCGTCATCCGAAACAAGATTCCATGACAATGCACCATTCGAGAGCCCATTATCTTTATACAGGGTTTTTACCAAGCCGCCAGCCAGTGAATAGATCCGTATCGTGCAATGATTCGGCAGGTTTATAAAGTCAATCTTTCGATCACCGCGACCTGTTCCATAGATCGACTTGGGCTCCCATTTTGCCGTGCTGATGTACGGATTAGGAACGACACTGATCAGATTCAACTGACTATTCGCAAGATTTAGATCGAGACGTGTTTTTTTTGTAGAAAATGTAAATGCATCATTCCCATAAAATGGCTTCTTGGTACGTATAATAAAACGGTCTCCATTCGACGGCATGACAGGAGCGTCGCGTCTTGGTGGAAAATAGGTGACTTGCCACGGTAGTTTGAAATCGGCAAGACTATTATACGCTTCGATAATTCTAATCATATCACCCGGATTTAAAGTCTTTGAAAGGTCGAGATCATTGATAAAAAATTTCACGCGATAATTAAGAGTTGTGTTTGTGATAGTAAAGTTTACAGGAATCGCGGGGTAACTGAGTGGATCATCCGGATTCTCAAGAGAAGTATCCACGGGAGCATTATAAAACCGGATCTCGTAATCACCAGGCCACTTCACGTTTAACGCTGATGCAGAGTTATCCGGACTCACCAACATCATCAAGTTGCTATTTCCAACCAGCCATCCGGAAGTATCTACAACTATGTCGGCATTGTTATGCACAGTCAACATCAAACCGTTGAATACCGGACTGGACTTGCCGTT